>Ga0209518_1003914_pt1 | contig 12379 bp, 12 predicted proteins | sample RifGroB1_FD_183993 | JGI IMG/M metagenome (GOLD analysis project Ga0209518, IMG submission 183993) | Groundwater microbial communities from Rifle, Colorado, USA - Groundwater B1 (SPAdes) (version 2) | ecosystem: Environmental > Aquatic > Deep subsurface > Groundwater | place: Rifle, Colorado... | reverse complement strand
ATCGCGGTGAAATGAAAAAGATGTTTTTGGTTTTTGTGTTCCTGCTTTTCACCGCGATAGCCGCAATGGCTGACAGCACGGCTCCACGAAATCAAGCCGAAGCGTTTCCTTCCCGCAATCAAAACCCGCGGGCAGGGGTAATCATAAACGAAGGGACGGCTCATCTGAATCTCTTTATTTATGACCAGGCCAACCGCTTGATTGAACAAACCTATGTTCCGGGCGTCAACCGCCATTTGACGATTAACGGCCAGCGGATACAAAAATATTGGATCCGCGAACTGGGAATCGGCGCGTATCGCGTTGAGATTTATCCGTTTTACTACAAAACGGATATCGTTAACGCGATTTTAGGGAGGCCGGTTAGATATAGAATAGACCTTCCTAAACAAACGGCATACATTGTAGTCGATAGGAATCCAACGGATTACCACGACTATGCCACTAGCCGCCATTGGGCATGGATTTCACGGCTCAACAGCGGTAATATCCCAGATACGGCCCACGGCTTACCTGGGATCAATATCGATCTCCAAGGCGAGGCCTGGAATCTGTTCTTTGAAAAATAGGGGGGATGATCATGGATGAAACCCGTTTTAATAAGCCGCCAGATGACGAGATGGAAATAGATGTTTGGAAGCTCATCTGGTGGTTTATCGGCGCGACAGTCAGTTGGGCTGTTCTACTTTGTTCTATTTGGTTGATCTTCGGCTGCGCCGGCATCAACCAGACCGCCAAAGAGCCGCTTCACACTAAAACCGGTGCCGGAATCACTGTGTGGAAAATTCCAATCGTTGGTTTCGGCGAATGGGGCAGTGGAAGTTACGGACAAGCGCCGAATATAATCGTTCACAAATACGATTACACGGCCAAGCCCCAACCAACGCCGCCTGGGACACCGCCTACTCCGCCCTGGATGCCGCCGATAGTTGATTACCCAACAATCTATAACTCAAGTTGGGATGATCCCTCGCTGGTAGTTTTCAAAAACGAATCCTACCGGCGAGCGCGAATCCAAATCGATAGGCAAAAACCAATCGTTTTGGAACCCTACGGCGCCACCAGCGATCTCTACCTTGGGATCGGCGAACACCGAGTTCGCTTTACTGTTGAAAAACCAACGGCCGTTCACGGAACCTGGGAGATGATTCAAGATTTCACAATCCGAATCTCCCCCGAAGACCGATCACAGACTTTCTACATCTATGACTGGTAGCAAGTTCTTTATATCTATTGCCCTGTCCGCTTTTAATTTAGGCGAGATGGGGCATTTTTTTTGCTGCTGGATTTGATTTTTTATATTTTATTTTTTATATTTATCTAACATGCTAATTATCGGTCTTGACCCCGGCTCAACTCATATCGGCTACGGAATTATTAAAAAAGGGGGAAACGATTTGAAACTCGTTGCTAGTGGAAAAATCATTATCTGAAATTTTAAAAAAATATTCTATCGATTTAGCGGCTTTTGAAAAACTTTTTTTCGTGAAAAACTTCAAAACCGCCACTGAAGTGTCCCAAACTCGCGGGGTCTTGACATTGTTGGTTGTTAAACACAAAATACCCCTATTAGAATTTTCGCCGGCTGAAGTTAAAATCGCCGCTACCGGTTATGGGTCAGCCGATAAGCGGGCAGTGGCTAAAATGGTTGGGAAAATTCTAAAAACAGATAAAAGGTCGCTAATTATTTCTTAAACTATAGAACAATGACTATCGCAGAATTAAAGACCGTTGCTTTTAAATTGGACGATGAAGAGGTTATTGAGAAAGAAGTCGATGAAGAAAAAGCCGGCGAAGAAACAGAAGAATGGGCAATCCCGGGAGAAGAAAAGGAAGAAAAAATTTACACCGGCGACGACGATAATATTGAAGAATAACGCAACAAAAAAACTCCGGCAATGCCGGAGTTTTTTTGTTATTGAAAATTCGTTCGGTAAAGTTTATCATCTCTGTAAATATGAAAAAGAAAAGGTTGTGGTTAAAAATTGCCGGCGCCCTGACGATTCTTTTTTTTGCTTTAACTCTTTTCGCGCTGGCAAAAGCCGCTAAAATCGCCAAAGAACTGCCTGACCCCGGACAATTCGTCTCTAACCGCCAAATCAGCCAATCAAGCAAAATTTACGACCGTAGCGGCGAAATTCTACTCTACGAAATTTATGATGAAGAAAAAAGAACAATTATCCCTTTTGAAGAAATTCCGGAACAGGTGAAACAAGCCGCCATCTCTCTTGAAGATAAAAATTTCTATACTCATCCGGCTTTTGACTGGCGAGCCATTTTAAGGGCGATGATTGTTAATTTTTTAAAGGGAAGAGTTGTCCAAGGGGGATCAACCATCACCCAGCAATTGGCGAAAAACGCTTTTTTGGCCCCGGAAAAAACTTTCGAAAGGAAATTCAAGGAATTAATCCTCTCTTATTGGATAGAAAAAAAATATTCCAAAGATGAAATTTTAGGCCTTTATCTCAATACCATTTCCTACGGCGCCAACACTTACGGCATCGAAGCGGCTTCTCAAATGTATTTTGGGAAGCCGGCTAAAAATCTAAACCTGGCTGAAGCGGCGCTCTTATCCGGTTTGCCAAAAGCGCCTACTTATTATTCTCCATACGGTTCACACCTTAATGATTTAATGAGCCGCAAAGATTACGCCCTTGGGGAAATGAAAGAAATGGGATTTATTGACGAAGAAGAATTTGAAAGAGCTAAAAAATACGAATTTGAATTTACTCCTCAAATCCTAGGATCAATCAAAGCGCCTCATTTTGTAATGATGGTAAAAGAATATCTGGCAAACAAATACGGCGAGGATTTTTTAAAAAAAGGAGGGTTGAAAATTATCACCACTCTCGACTGGAACACGCAACAAGAAGCGGAAACAGTGATAAAAGAAGGCGCCGAGCGAAATGAAAAACTTTACAGCGGCAAAAACGCCGCCTTAGTCGCTCAAGATCCCAAAACCGGACAAATTCTGGCTTTAGTCGGCTCGCGAAATTATTTTGACGTTAAAAACGAGGGAAATTTTAATGTGGCGGCTTCTGGACTTCGACAGCCGGGTTCATCATTTAAACCCTTTGCCTATCTAACGGCTTTCAAAAAAAGCTACTTGCCGGAAACCGTTGTTTTTGACGCGCCAACGGAATTCGTTCCCAATAATTCGAATTGTCCGACAATCGTTGATTATTCCAATCAACTGGCTGATTGCTATCATCCGAAAAATTATGACGAAAAATTCCGCGGACCAATCAATTTGAGACACGCCCTGTCCCAATCAATTAACGTGCCGGCCGTTAAAATCCTTTATCTTGCCGGCGTGGAAGATACGGTTAAAACAGCTCAAGACCTGGGAATTACCACCTTGGCTGATCCCTGGAGATATGGACTCTCGCTAGTTTTAGGAGGCGGCGAAGTAAAATTAACAGATATGGTTAACGCTTATTCCGTTTTTGCCCAAGAAGGAGTGAAGCGTGAACAAAAATTAATCCTTAAAATTGAAGACGCTTACGGCAATGAAATTGAATCGTTTTCCGATACCGCCACCCAAGTCATCGAACCCCAATACGCAAGAATACTCAACGACGTGCTTTCTGACGAAGAAGCGCGACGACCGTTTTTGGGGAATAGTTTTGAACTGACGACTTTCCCGGATAAACAAGTGGCTTTAAAAACTGGTACCTCTGACGACAAAAGAGACGCTTGGACAATCGGATATACGCCATCTTTAGTTATTGGTGTCTGGGCTGGTAATAACCGCCAAGAACCAATGCAAGCCGGAAGTGTTTTAGCCGCTCTGCCAATTTGGAGCGCTTTTATGATGAAGGTTCTGCCAAACTATTCAACTGAAGTTTTTAACAAGCCCGCCACCGACCAAAAAATTGAGAAGGCGATGATAAACGGTGAATATCTCCTTCCCGACGGCCAAGTTCACGACATTCTTTATTTTGTCGATAAAAACGATCCCCTTGGCCCCCCTCCCTCAAACCCGGGAGACGATCCCCAATTTAAAAACTGGGAATCAGCGACTCAAGAATGGTTAACTCTTAATCGGCATTAAAATATAAAACAAAGAAATATCGTCCGGAGATTTAATTAGGCAGGGCTTATTGGAATTATTTAATCCCAAAAGGATTTCTTCCGATTTAATATTTTTAATACCGTCAAGTAAATACCGCCAATTAAAAGAAACCTCAAAAGAGCTTTTGATGCTTCCTTTAACTTTTGCCGGAATCAAATATTTATTCTCTCCTAAGCCTTGATTAACCGACGACACTTCAATATTTTTCCCGTTGTCTTTAATAAAAATTTTTATTTCACTAAGACGATCCGTAAAAATTCCCGTAAGCTTAACCGCGCTTATCAATTCTTCCCTATTCAAAATCAATTCAACTTCCGTCTCTTTAGGAATAATTTGAGAATAATCGGGAAAATCACCGTTGATTAAACGCGAAATAATTTCAACGCTTTCGTTTTTTAAAAATATTTGATTTGGGTCGAGATAAATAAAAACCTTTTCCATTTCAACGGATTCATTAATTTGCAGTTCTTTAATAATTTCTTGAATTGTTTTATTGGGAATAATTATTTTAAAATTTTTATCGAAATTTGATTCGAATTGGGTGTTAAAAATAGTTTTTTCCGACAATCGAAAACTATCCGTTGCCGCTAATTTTAATACCGTAGTTTGAAAATCAAATAAAACGCCGTTTAGTTCCGGTTTAGTTTCCGACCCCAAGGAATCAACCACAGAAAGAAGGGAGTCTTTTAAAATTAAACCCGGAATTTCTAAATATGTTTTTATATTCTCAATTTTTGGAATTATTGGAAATTCCTCTTTTTTAATTCCTTGAATTGTTGCCTGATAATTATCTGTTTTTATTAATAATTTATTATTATCGGCTTCCAGATTTATTTTTTCATTTTGAATATTATTAATTATCGAATTAAAAATATTTAACGGAATAGTTAAACTGCCGTTTTCAATTATTTTCCCAGAAATAAAACTTGTTACCGCTAACTCTAAATTTGTGGCGGAAAGTTTTATTTTATTATCAATTGATTCGATAAGAAAATTTTTAAGAATCGGCAACACCGCGTTTTCTCCACTAATTCTCTCTATTGCTCTTAATCCATTTTTTAAGTTTTTCTTTAAAATAATAAATTTCATCTTATTTTTTAATCACTATTACTATTACTAATATTAATATATAAATAATAGTAGTTTTAGTAGGGAAATAAAAAGTTGTGGATTTTGTTTTAAATACTGCTTATATTTTGATTTTTACCATAAATTTCTTGTGTAAAACCTGTTAATAAAAAATAGCTATTATTTTTTAAGCAAGTTCATTAATAATCTCTTTAATTAAAAGGATTTTTTGGTTTAAGGAATGGTTTTTATTTATTTCCCTGGCTATTTTCCCGTAAGAATGGATGGCGGTGGTGTGGTCTCTTTTCCCTAGTTTTTCCCCAATATCCGGATAGGACATCCCCAACATTTCCCGAAGTAGAAAAACGACTATTTGGCGCGGTTCTATCACTCCCTTTCTTCGAGAATGATTAATAATGTCTTCGGGTGAAATTTCAAAAAAATCAGCCGTAGTTTTAATTATTTGGCTTGGGTTGATTTTTTTAGTTGATTGACGGATTACATTGTCTATTATTTCTTCAACGGCTTTTGTATTTAATTCCACGTTTTTTACCTTTTGATAAAAAATGATTTTATTTAAAATCCCCTCTATTTCTCTAATGTTTCTTTGAACTTTAGAGGCAATTGTTTGGCAAATTTCTTCCGATAGGATGTTTTGTGTTTCTTGAAGTTTTGTTTTAATAATTGCCAATCGCATTTCAAAGTCAGGATAGACGATATCCGCCGCCATTCCCCCTTCAAAACGCGAACGCAATCTTTCGTGAAGAGTTGGGATGGCCGCAGGTGAACGATCGGAAGAAACAATAATTTGTTTATTGTTTTCATATAAAGCGTTAAAGGTGTGAAAAAATTCTTCTTCGCTTCTTTCTTTGCCGCCGATGAATTGAATGTCATCAATAATTAAAACGTCAATGTCTCGGTATCTCTTTTTAATGTCCTCCATTCTTTTATTACGGATAGCTGAAACAACTTCGTTGACGAATTTTTCCGAATGAACATATTTAACCGCTATTTTATTTTTGTAACTTTTTTTAATTTCATTCCCAATAGCTTGGATAAGATGGGTCTTGCCTAACCCAGTGCCGCCGTAAATAAAAAACGGATTATATTTTTTCCCGACGTTTTTTATAATTGCCAAAGCGGCGGCGTAAGCCAATTCATTTGATGAGCCGACAACAAATGAATCAAGCGTGTAGCGCGGATGTAATCCAGTCTCCGCGTCTATTTTAAATTCTAAAAATTCCAATTGTTGTCCATCGACCGGTAGAGAATCTTTGGGAGACAAATTTTCCTTTTGATTAACAACTATAAATTCGATTTTTTTAATCGAGTCGTCGTGGGATTTAAGAACCTCAAAAATAATTTTTTGATATTTGTTTTGAACCCACTCTTTGGCAAAATTACTGGCCAAGCCGATTGAAATTTCACCACTTTCTTTTTTTTCTATCAATCGGCTGTTTTTTAGCCACGTTAAAAAGTTGGTTCTAGAAATTTGAAGTTCTATTTCCGCTAAAGATGTTTGCCAGAGCTGATCAAGGTTCATAATAGTGTTATCTTAATAGTTGTTTCTCTTCTGTCAAATAGTAAAAAATAAAAAAGTGTGGATTACCTGTGGAAAACTATTTTTATATTGAGATTATTTGGCTTTAATACTATAATATAAACAAAAATGTTGAAAAAAACAGATCTCCAAACAAAATTAATTCAGATGCAGCGCGAAGCCGAAGAAAGAGATGCTCAAAGAAGGGCTCAAAAAAACAACCTCTCTTATCTTGATGCGGTATCCTCTCCGGTAAGCGTTGAGGCCTTGGAATTAATTCCAGAGGAGATTGCCAAAAAAGCTAAAATAGCGGCTATTGAAATTAAGGAAAACAATTTGGCTTTGGCGGTTTTTGACCCAGCTTCAATAGAGGTTAAAAATATTATTAAAAAGCTTGAGGTTGGAGGATTTAATTCGACGGTTTTTGTAGTTTCTTCAAGTGGCTTAAATCACATCTTTAATTTTTATAAGTTTGTTTCTAAAAAAACAGAAGCTATTGTTGGGAAAGTCGAAGTTGGGAAATCCCAGGGAACGGATTTCCCAAAAATTTCTTCATTAAAAGAATTAAGAGAAGCGTTTCAATTTTTATCTCATAGTTCAGACATCGTCAAAATTTTAGATATTATACTTTTAGGTGCCTTGGCGAACGCGGCTTCGGATATTCATTTTGAGCCGGAAGAGAAAAGTGTCAAATTAAGAATAAGAGTTGACGGCATTCTCCACGATGTTTTTGGAGATTTCAAAAAAGATTTTTATCTGCAATTGCTTTCAAGAATAAAATTGCTTTCCAATTTAAAAATCAATATTCATGATGAGCCTCAAGACGGCCGTTTTACAATTAATTTGGCGGGGAAGAAAAAAGAAATTGAAGTAAGGGTTGCCACTTCGCCTTCCGAATTCGGAGAGGTGGTGGTGATGCGGCTTTTAGACCCGGATATAATTAGCCTTTCTCTTTCGGACTTGGGTATCAGGGAAGATGATTTGGAGATTATAAAAAATGAACTTAAAAGACCGAACGGTATGATACTTAATACCGGTCCGACGGGTTCAGGAAAAACAACCACTCTTTACGCTTTTTTAAAACATAATCAAACCTCTGAGGTTAAAATAATCACAATAGAAGACCCCATAGAATATCACCTTGAAGGAATTGAACAAACCCAAGTTAATGAGGAAGCGGGCTATACTTTTGCCAATGGTTTGCGCTCAATAATGCGCCAGGATCCCGACGCGATTTTAGTTGGCGAGATGCGCGATAAAGAAACGGCTGAAATTGGTATTCAAGCGGCGCTAACGGGACATTTGGTTTTTTCCACGCTTCATACCAATAACGCTTCGGGCGCCATTCCCCGGCTTTTAGATTTGGGAGTTAAGCCGACAAGTATCGGCCCGGCTCTTAATTTGGTAATCGCTCAAAGATTAGCGCGTCGGCTTTGTTCGAATTGTAAAACTTTACAAGTTGTCGATGAAGATTTGGAAAATAAAATTAAGATTTTTTTAAACGCGCTTCCCGAAAGAGTGGATAAAGGAAAGTTTAAAGAGATTAAAATTTTTAAGCCAAAAGGATGTGATGTTTGTAATGGTTCGGGCTATAAAGGACGCGTTGGTGTTTATGAAATTTTTTTAAATGATCCGGAATACGAAAAATTATTAATTGATCCGAGCAAAGCGAAACTTTCTTCTCATGAAAATCTTGATGAATTAATTTCTCAAGGAGCGGGAGAATTCGCGATTGAAAAATTCGCTTTAGAACAAGGGATGGTTACAATGCAACAAGATGGCATTTTAAAGATTATAGAAGGAATAACTACCTTCGAAGAAGTGGAAAAAATTTCAGGAGCGATAAAATGGTAAAAAAGAAAACCGCCTAACTCTGTGGGCACATTATAACTCTTTTGTGAAGAGATGAAGAATTGTTTCGAGGATAGGTTCAGCCTGAGCCAAACCGTCCTAACTTAAAACGATTCCTGATTCTGCCCACAGAGTTAGATGGTCATCTGTAATAATAGCATATTATATAAATTTGTCAACCCCATACTTTTGAGCGCAAAACTAAATTATAATAATAATAATAAAATGGTCAAGGGACAAAAAAAACAAAACGACGACAGGTTTATAAATTCCTTATTAAGGCCGAATCGTTGGGCTGATTATATTGGCCAGGAAAAAATAAAAAAGAATCTGCGATTGATTCTAGAAGCCGCTAAAAGAAGAAACGAGTCAAGCGACCATTTGTTATTTTGCGGACCAGCCGGACCAGGCAAAACAACTTTGGCTGTTTTAGCGGCCAAAGAAATTGGCGGTAATTTAAAAACCGTTTCAGGCTCAAATCGTTTTACGCCGCGGTTGGCCAATCGCCTCCTTAAGCGTTGTCGGGATTTTGTTGAAGTTTATGAGCCTCATTTTGTAAAAATGGGCTTTATTCAAAGAACGCCGAAGGACCGGATGGTTTCTAAGGCGGCTTATGAGCATCTTCAATTACAGGAAGAATAATGTTAATTTTTAAAACTACTAATTTCAAACAGACAAAAGATTTGGGAAAATTATTGGCGCGAACGATTTTTAGAGAAAGAAAAACTAATAATAAGAAGGCTTTGGTTTTGGCTTTAAGCGGCGAACTTGGCGGCGGCAAAACGACTTTTGTCCAAGGGTTTATGGCCGGAGCGGGAATAAAAAAGAAAATTACCAGCCCAACATTTGTTTTATTAAAAAACTACAAATTAATTTATCATATTGATTGTTATCGCCTTAAAAAGGCGAAGGAATTATTAGATCTGGGATTAAGAGAAATTTTAATCAATCCCAAAAACATTGTTTTAATTGAGTGGCCGGAGATTGTTAAAAAATATTTGCCAAAAAGCGCGATTTGGATAAAATTTAAATACGGCAAAAAAGAAAACGAACGAATAATAAATTTTAAATGAAACTAACTTTTCACGGCGCCGCCAAAATGGTGACAGGCGCCAATTATTTATTGGAAGACGGGAAAACAAAAATTCTTGTTGATTGCGGTTTGTTTCAGGGCTCAAGTTTTTGCGAACGCAAAAACTTTGAGCCGTTTCCTTATGACCCAAAAACGATTGACGCGGTGTTAATCACTCACGCCCATATCGACCATTGCGGTCGATTGCCGAAACTCGTTAAAGAAGGATTTAGCGGCAAGATATTTTCCACTCCCCCAACCAAAGAATTCGCGGAATATCTTTTAATTGATTCTGAACATCTTCTTGCCAAAGAAGCGGAAGCAAAAAAATTAAAGCCGTTGTATTCGGTTGATGACGTTGAAGGAGCGATAAAGTTATGGCAAACAATAAAATATCATCAAAAATTCTCAATCGGAAATTTTAATATTGAATTTTACGATGCCGGTCATATTTTGGGATCAAGTTTTATTCGCATTGTTTTAAAAAGCGGCAAAAGCGTGGTTTTTTCCGGAGATTTGGGCAATGTTGCCGCTCCATTGGTTAAAGACACGGAATCTTTGCCAACAACGGATTACGCGCTTATAGAATCCACTTATGGCAATCGGCTTCATGAGGATATTAAAACAAGAAAAAATGTTTTAGAAGACATGATAGAAGAAACAATTAAGGCTGGCGGCACACTTTTGATTCCGGCTTTTGCCACGGAGCGGACTCAGGATCTTCTTTACGAGCTTAATGAACTTGTTGAAAACGGCCGCATTCCGCGAGTGCCGGTTTTTATAGATAGCCCCTTGGCCATCAAATTAACCTCTGTTTTCCAAAAATACGCCTTAAACCCCGATTATTTTGACGCGGAATCGTTGGCTCTAGAGAAAAAAGGAGACGTTATTTTTAATTTTCCGGGGTTGAGATTTACTTTGACCACGGAACAATCAAAAGAAATTAACAACATTAAGGGTCCTAAAATAATTATTGCTGGTTCCGGTATGTCACAGGGCGGGAGAATTCTTCACCACGAACTCCGCTATTTACCCGATCTTAAAAGCGCGATTTTATTCATCGGTTATCAGGGGGAAGGTTCATTAGGGAGACAGATTTTGGATGGCGCGAAAACCGTTAAAATCTTAGGAGAGGAAGTTAATGTTAATTGTAAAATGAAAGCGATTGGCGGTTATTCGGCTCACGCTGACCAGACAAAATTAATGACTTGGTTAAACTCGGCCAAATCTTCGTTAAAAAAAGTTTTTGTCGTTCAAGGAGAAGAAGACCAATCATTGCCTTTGGCGAGGAAAATTGAGGACGAGTTGGCGATTGAAGCGGTTGTGCCTTCATCGGGAGAAGAATATGAGTTATAATTAAAAGATGGATAACAATATTTGTCATACGACTTATAAATATAAAATTTGCGTTTCCGGGGCGGCTGAAACCGGCCATTGCGGAGTTGACGCTTTTGCCGACGCCGAACAGGTTGGCAGAGAGATTGTCCGCCACGACGCGGTTTTGGTTGACGGCGCCACTACGGGCTTTCCTTATTGGGCGGCCAAAGGAGCGAAAGCGGAGGGCGGAATAGTTGTTGGTATTTCTCCAGCCAGAACGGAAAAGGAACATATCGAACATTATCAATTGCCGACGGATTATCATGATTTAATTATTTATACGGGATTTAATTATTCCGGCAGAAATCTTCTTTTAATAAGGTCTTCCGATGCCGTGATTATCGGCTGTGGTCGGATGGGCACGCTTAACGAATTTACCATAGCTTTTGAGGATAAAAAACCAATTGGTATTTTAGAAGGAGAATGGGAAACGGATGAAATTTTAAAATCTTTGATTGAAAAATCCCATCGCGCCGAGGAAATGAAGGATAAAATAGTTTTCGCTTCCGACCCTAAGATTCTTTTAGACAAATTGGTGGAGATAATAAAAAAAGAAAAAGGGAAAAACCACAATTATTTTTAAAGGTCGTTTTCGTTAAATTAACGATTATGAAACAAAAACCAATAGGTAAAATCACTCATTATTACGGCCATTTGGGAGTAGCGATTATTAAATTCAATCGCAATGTCAAAAAAGGAGAAGAGGTTCACTTTAGGGGAGCGCATACGGATTTTACTCAAGAGATAGAGTCAATACAGTACGACCACGAAGACATTGAGGTTGCCAAAAAAGGGCAGGATGTGGGGATAAAAGTAAAAGAAAAAGTCAGAGAAGGAGACGAAATTTATAGTGTATAAAAATATTATTTTGCCGGCTTCTTTGCTGGCCTCGACAATCGTCGGCGCGGGCATGTTCGCGTTGCCTTACGCTTTTGCCAAAGCCGGAATTTTAAGCGGTTTTTTTTATTTATTATTTTTTTCTTTAGTGGTCGTTTTAATTCATTTGATGTATGCCGACATTATTGTCCGCACTTCGGAAAACCATCGTTTCCCGGGATACATGAAAATTTATTTTGGCAGGATTGGTTTTTGGCTGGCTTTTTTAATTTCCGTTATCGGCGCCATTTTTGCTTTAACCATTTATTTGATTTTGTCTGTGAGTTTTGTTAATTTGGTCGGCGGCGTCGCGTGGCCGGATATTTATAAAATTTTGGGGTTTTGGGTTTTGGGTTCGATCGTCGTTTTTATTAATGTCAATAAATTGACAATTTCGGAATTTTTGATTTTGGCTTTAGCCACCTTGATTATTTTGGCGATATTTTTTTATGGCGGCATAAATTTTGAGCAAATTTTAGCGATGCCCTTAATGAATTTAAATAATTTTTTTTCTCCTTAT
>Ga0209518_1003911_pt1 | contig 12383 bp, 14 predicted proteins | sample RifGroB1_FD_183993 | JGI IMG/M metagenome (GOLD analysis project Ga0209518, IMG submission 183993) | Groundwater microbial communities from Rifle, Colorado, USA - Groundwater B1 (SPAdes) (version 2) | ecosystem: Environmental > Aquatic > Deep subsurface > Groundwater | place: Rifle, Colorado... | reverse complement strand
CGGGCTGGCGTTCGGAGATATCTCTATCAAATCCATCTCTTTTTCTTTCGCCATTTGGAGCGCCCGAGAAAGTTCAATAATTCCCAGATTATTTCCGGCTTCATCTATCACCCTCAAAGAAAAAGTAATTATTTGATTGTTTATTCGCGGTCTTTTGAACAGATGAGTTTATTGTAGAGGATTTGGCGGAAAATCGCAAATTTTTCGCAAAAATTAAAAGAGCCGCCTGTAATGTCTGCGGTGGGGGTGAGATTCGAACTCACGATACCCTTGCGAGTATAACGGTTTTCAAGACCGTCGCCTTAAACCACTCGGCCACCCCACCCGCGCGGATTTAAAATATTTCTATGTATAATTTTCCGGCCTTTTTGTTTTAGGCCTGCGTTGGCGTTGCGGCTTTTTCTTTATTTCGGGCGATAGCGAAAATGTAGATTATGTCCAGAATCGCCAGAGTGTTTACAACGAGCAAGACAATAAACCAATTTTTTTGGCCCAATCTGGAGGCTTTCCACAAAGCGATTCCTTTCCATGGAATCGTCCAAAGCCCCGCCAGAAGCAAAATCCAGCTATTTTCTTGCAAAATTGTTCCAAATTGTTCCATAGAACGATTGAAAATCAATCTTCTTTCTCTTCTTTTAATTCCTCTCTTTTCTCTTTTTCTTCTTCAAGGTTTTCCATGGCTTCCTCTAATTTCTCAAGACTTTTTTCCGCTTGCTTTGCAAGTTGCTTTGCGCCTTGATAATTGCCTTTTTCAAAAAGTTCTTTAGCCTGAACGAGCATCCGGTCAAATTTTTCAAAGGTTTCCCCTGGAACAGTTGTTCCTTCTTTGGCAAACTCGTCCAACGCTTCCTGTTTTTCTTCTTCGGCTTCTTTTATCGCCTTTTCGGCTTTTGCTTTATCGTCCATTTCTGTTTCAAATTTTTCCTCCTCTTGTTCTAACTCTTCTTCCCGCTCGTCTTCTTTGAGCTCCAAAAGCTCTTTTTGGGCTTTGACTTCGCCAAGTTGCCCTAGCAACGCCTCAACTTGCGCGGCATCGCCGGCAAGCCGAGCTTCGCGGATTTTTGCTTTCAAATCTTTCTTTTGCGCTTCTAAAATTCTCTCTTGTTCTTTGAAGCTTTGCTCAAGAGCTGTTTTGGGACCCTCAAATTCATCGTCCAGCTCTTTGGACAGCGCGCTTACGTCTTTTCCATCCGCTTTTTGCTTGGCAACAATGGTTGCGGCCTTGGCAAGGTTGGCTTGGAGCCGAGACTGGGCAATTTCCAATCCTCTTGCTTCAACTCCTTTTGTTTCCAAAATGATTTTAATTTCAGCCACCCGTTCGGCGGCAAAAGTAATCTGGAGACGGGCCTTGCCTTCCGGATTGAAAGTGAAGAACTCCCGCAAAGTTTCACCTAATTTATCAAGAAAATAAAAAGGGCTTTCTGGGGTAAGTCCCGCGCTTGGCAACGCTGTTTGGTTTTGCGCGAATGCCGCGCCGCCGGAGAATATAAACAAACCCACCGCCGCCAACGCTATTATAAATGATTTTTTCATAGATTTTACCGATTATTATTGATTATTAATTAACTATTTTTATTATAGCATATAGCAAAATAACAAAAAGGCGGGATTTGGTCACAAGTCCGCGCCTAAAAATTTTTCCGTTTCTGGCTTTGGAGAATATAAGTATAGTACATGATTTTTTACTGCGGAACGTAAGAACGTTTAATTTCTAAAAGAAATTATTACGTTCAACGTTCCAGCAGCGTTTAAATTGCGAAGCAATTTATTACGCTGCGGAGGAGGTGGGATTTGCCCGCGGCTAAAAATTTTTCCGTTGAAAAATTTTTGTCTGGGCACCGCGCAGGTCGCGCTACTACCTCAAGATATTAGGTCATGCCGATAAAAAGTATTATCCTCGGAAATAATTTTTTAACATCGCCTTAATACTTCTTAAACCCCATCCGCTTTTTAAATATTCTTCTCTTGATTTTGCGTCTTTTTTGTCTAAAAATGCTTCGTAGCAAATAAGTTTGTAGGGACGGAAGGGTTTAGTTGCGGCGCTTTTGCCATCGTTATGTTCCTTAAATCTTTTTTTGAGATTAGCGGTATAACCAATGTACAAGCTTTTATTTTTCTGACTTCGGAGAATATAAGTATAGTACATGATTTTTTACTGCGGAACGTAAGAACGTTTAATTTCTAAAAGAAATTATTACGTTCAACGTTCCAGCAGCGTTTAAATTGCGAAGCAATTTATTACGCTGCGGAGGAGGTGGGATTTGAACCCACGAACCGCTTTTTAGGCAGTTACGGTTTAGCAAACCGCTCCGTTAGACCGCTCCGGCACTCCTCCAATTTGTTTGTTATATCATAATTTCCGTACTTTTACCACCACACCGCTTAGCAGGGCGGCAAAAGGCGCGTTTAGCCTGCCACCGCCACCCCAAAGACTTTTTTGGCGCCGGATTGTTTTAAAACTTTTTTGGCCTCGTTCAAGGTGGCGCCGGTTGTTATAATATCGTCAACTAAAATTACGATTTTGTCCTTTATCGCTTCCGGATTTTTTACCGCGAACGCTCCTTGTAAATTTTTTAATCTTTCTTTTCTGTCTTTTATTTCCACTTGCGAAGGAGTGTCTTTTATTTTGATTAGAATATCAGCCTCCATTCTAACGGACAATCTGTCCGATAGAAAATGTCCGATAAGTTCGGATTGATTATAGCCGCGCTGTCTTAATCTTTTTGGCGAAAGGGGAATGGGGATAATGACAACCGAAGCCAGACTCCGTTCAAAAATTGAGAAAAGACGGGCTTTATCCAGAGATCTGCGGATTAATTCGGCCAGCGGCGCGGCTAAAGTTTTTACGCCCCTATATTTAAAGAGCCGAATGGCTTTTCGGACGATTTCATCGTCGTAAGAAGTTGCCGCGAAAATTCCCTGTTTTCCAAAAAAAGGCGGAGGCGGAAAACTATCAAGGCATTTATCGCATAAAATAACATTTGGCACTCCGCAATCTATGCATTTTTGCGGGCAAACAAGGTTTAATAATTCTTTGAAAATGTGGATAAGTTTTTCCGCCATTATTGTATTTTTATGGTATTATTCAGACATAAGCAAGCGCCATGAACAATGGATATTCAGTTTTTCAAAAAAATATCAATTCCTGAAAAATTTGGCTTATTCGGAAAAGCCAAAGAAAATATATTGGGGATTGATATAGGCGCTTCATCGGTTAAAATTGTTCAATTGAAAAAAGAAAAAGAAAGGGCGATTCTTGAAACTTACGGAGCCTTGGCAACCGGCCCATACGCCAATTTAAGCGTTGGGCAAGCCGCTTATTTGACGGAAACAAAAGCCGTTGAAATGCTCAAGGATTTATTAAAAGAATCAGGAGCCAAATCTAAAGACGTGGCTGTTTCGGTTAATTTACGCAATACCTTTGTCACAACCATGGAAATCCCGTCTATTATCAAGGGAAATCTGGCCGATATTATTGCCATTGAAGCGAGAAAGTATATTCCTTTGCCGGCATCGGAAATTATTATTGATTGGTGGGCGGTGCCGCAAATTTCCGAATCGTTTAAAGAAAACGCCGATTCCGAGAAAAAGACGGGCGAGATGGAAATTCTTTTAGTCGCTATTTATAAAGACGCGATTGAGAGCTATAAAAAACTGCTGTCAAAAGCCGGTCTAAACATCCAGCTGTTTGAAATTGAAATTTTCAGCGCTGTCCGGGCTTGTCTCGGCCGCGAAACGTCTCCAGTTCTTCTTTTGGATTTAGGAGCGTCGGGGACGAAAATGGCGATCGTTGATTATGGCATAGTGCGTTCGGTCCGCAGTTTTGACCGGGGCTCGCAGGATTTGACTTTGGCGCTTTCCAATTCTCTTGGCGTTGATTTCGGGGCGGCTGAAAAGACAAAGCAGGAAATCGGTTTTTCTTCCCGTCCCGAACACAAAGAAATAGCGGGCATTTTAGAATCAATAATCCAATATATTTTTTCAGAGGCAAATCTTTTTATGGCGGATTACAGAAAAAAGCGCAATCGTTCTGTCTCTAAAGTCATTTTAACCGGCGGCGGCGCCTCCTTAAAAGGCATAGCCGACATAGGAATAAAAAATTTTGGCGTTGAGGTTATTTTGGCAGCCCCGTTTTCAAAAGTGGAATACCCCGTTTTTATGCAGCCGGTATTTAAAGAAGCAGGTCCGGTTTTTTCAACGGCCTTGGGCCTTGCTCTCCGCGGCCTGCAGTAGGATTTCAGCCTTTGGCTGAAAAAATTAAAAAATTAATAATTAAAAAAATGGATGGTCCGATAACAACAACTTCTTTTATCCCCAAAACAAGGCTTAGCGGGTCAGGCTATCGGCCCAAGGGTTTTAGTCTGGGGATTTTAGTTTCCGGCTTTATTCTTTTTGTTTCGCTGGTTTTTTTCGCCGGAACTTATTTTTACAAGCAGTCTTTGCAAGAGGAAGTTGACGGAATGATAGCCACTTTGGTAATCACCGAAAAAGCCTTTGAACCGGAGCTTATTAACGAATTAAGCCGGCTTTCCGACTCCATGAAAGCCTCCGGGCAAATTTTGGAAAATCATCAGGCCTTTTCCAAGGCTTTAAAGCTCGTCGGAGATCTAACTTTGCAAGAAACTTCTTTTTCCAATTTTGGATACAACGCCGTTGATAAAAAAATAACGGTAAGCATGAGCGGCGAAGCAAAAAATTACACCGAAGCGGCTCTTCAGGCAAAAATTTTTGCGGATAGCGAATTCATAGAGTCGGCGGTTTTTTCCAATCTTTCTTTGAAAGAAGCCGGAAGAGTTAATTTTAGCGTTGTGCTTGTGATTAAGCCGGAATTTATAATTTACAAACCTTAAATTTATTATGACGCGTTACGCAATTATTATTCTTTTTTTGGCAATCTCAGTCGCTCTTTTTTTGACCCAAACTCAACCATATTTTGATAAAATCAATGTCTTGAAAAAAGACAGAGAGGCGTACGCCGAAGTTTTAAATCGTTCCCGGGAACTCCAGGCCCTAAGGGATGAATTGTTCAACCAATACAATTCCATTTCCCGGGAATCTTTTGATAATCTTGATAAATTATTGCCGAAACAGATTGATCCGGGAACTCTAATCGCGATGTTTGAGAACATAATGAAAACCCGCGGCTTTCTGTTGAAAAGGATAAACGTTCAAGAATCGGAAATTTCTACGGGAAAAAACGCGGGGACGAAGATTATAGGGGTTTTGCCCCCGCCGTACAAAATTGTAAATTTATCTTTTTTAATTTCCGGGCCTTACGGCAATTTTCCCGGGCTTTTTTCAGATTTAGAAAAAAGCGTGAGGATAATTGATATAAAAAGCGTGGCTTTCGGCGTCGGAGCTTCGGATTTTTTTGAGCTTAATATTGACGCCAAAACATACGCTTTCTCTTCTCCTCCCGTTCCTATAATTGCCGGCGACGGGAGAGAAAAAGGAGAAAAAGGGCAGGAAATATTGACAATGCTGGAAAGACTAAGAGACGCGAGAATAAATGCCGATTTTTTTGAAAATGAAGCGTTCAAAAGCCTCGTGGATTTCGCGCCCGTTCTTGAAATGCCTCAATCTTATGGCCGCCTAAATCCTTTTTCCAAGATAGGATCTTCGGTAACCAAGAAATAAGGCAAGCGATAGCGAATATGGCTCACTTCATCGACATTTTAGTCAAAAAAAATATTATTTCTTCGGACGAACTTCGCAAGCTTCGCGCCGAAACAAGGGCTAAGCCGAGAGAGCTGGAAGAAACGCTTATGGCTCGCGGCATTTCCGAAGATGAAATATTGTCCGCGAAAAGCGAAGCCTTGGGCGTTCCCTCAAAACGGGTGAAAGAAATTGGCCGCATCCCGTTTGATATTTTAAAATACATACCTGAAGAATCGGCGCGCTACTATCAGATGGCGCCAATCGCCCTGGAAGGCAAAGTTTTAAGCGTGGGAATGGCAAATCCGGAAAGCAACGAGGCAAAAGAAGCGCTTCGGTTTATCGCTTCCAAGCTTGGCTTTTCCACGCAGATTTTTCTTATTTCCCTGTCCGATTTAGATATGGTTTTGAAAGAATACAGCGGCTTGGGAGGAGAAGCGGTTAAGGTTTTAGGCGATCTTGAAACGGTTCTTTCCGAACAAAAAATGGAAATTCCGGAAGAATTTTTGAAAACCGTAGAATCTCAAAAAGGCGCGAGACTGATTGAAGAAGCGCCGGTGACGAAAATGGTGGCGGTTATTTTAAGGCATGCCGTGGAAGGCCGAGCTTCGGATATCCACATTGAGCCAACGCGTCAAAATCTTAGAGTGCGTTTTCGGTTAGACGGCATCTTATATACCAGTCTTTTATTGCCGTTGGGAGTCCATGAGGCGATTGTTTCCCGCGTTAAAATTTTGACGAATATGCTTTTGGATGAAAAACGCAAGCCCCAAGACGGCAGATTCAGCGTTAGTCTCGGGGCTCGGAATGTTGATTTTCGCGTTTCAACTTTTCCGACATCTTTCGGAGAAAAAGTCGTTCTTCGTATTTTAGACCCCTCAAAAGGGGTAAAAGATTTGGAGCAATTGGGGCTTTCCGGCTATAATTTTGAAGTAATCAAAGAAGAGCTGAAAGCGCCTTATGGCATGATACTTTTGACCGGACCCACCGGGAGCGGCAAAACAACCACTCTTTACGCCATGCTTCAAATGTTAGACCGCGAGAAAAACAATATCGTCAGTTTGGAAGATCCGGTTGAATATGTCGTTGAAGGAGTTAATCAATCGCAGATTAAGCCGGAGATAAATTACGATTTTGCCACTGGTTTGCGCCACATTTTGCGTCAGGACCCCGATATTATTTTAGTCGGCGAGATTCGCGACAAAGAAACAGCCAAATTGGCGGTTCAGGCCGCCTTGACAGGGCATCTGGTTTTATCAACCCTGCACACCAACAACGCCATCGGCGTTGTTCCCCGCTTGGTAGATATGGGAATTGACCCTTATCTCATTCCTCCGACTTTAAGGCTGGCGATAGCCCAGCGCCTGCTTCCCACGCTTTGCAAAGATTCCAAGGCGGCCGTTCCCTTGAAGGGCGGCGTAAAAGAAAAAATACTCAAGGAAATAGCCGAAATTCCGGAGCCAACGAGAAAGACAATCAAAATTCCTTCGGAAATTTACGCGCCCTTTCCTTCGCCGAAATGTCCCAGGGGAACAGAAGGACGCATCGCTGTTTTTGAAGCCTTGAAGATGACAGAAGAACTTGAACAAATTATTTTAACCAACCCCGCAGAGCCGTTGATTTTTAAAGAAGCCAGGCGCCAAGGCATGATAACAATGCGCGAAGATGGTATTATCAAAGTATTGAACGGCGTCATAAGCTTGGAATCGTTGGAAAGCGTGGCATAAAAACAATGATTATCGCCAAAAAAAATAAGAGAGAGGGGTTCACTATCTTGGAGATGCTGGTGGTGTTGGCAATTGCCGGAATGATTTTATCAGCCGCGCTGATAAGCATCACCAACGTCAGAATGAAATCGCGCGATAGCCGCCGCGAAGCAGACGTTAAACAATTTCAAAGCGCCCTGTCTCTTTATGCAAATAATATGGGCTTTTATCCGGTTTGTTCCGGAGAAGTGATAGTCGGCGGGAGCGGCGACAGTTGCGTCGGGCCGGTTCTCGTCGCGGAAGGTTTTCTACAAGGCGGAAGCCCGCAAATCGATCCCTTGGGTGGGACATCCGGGACCTGTGGAGCCGTTGATAATTATGTCTATTGCTACCAGTCCGGCGGCTCTTTCTATACTATCCGCTATGCCTTAGAGAGCAACGGCATTCCCGGCAAAATAGCGGGATGGCAGAGCGTGGGACCTTGACTTAACTTTACTTAACTTTAAAATTATAGAATTATTTTGATATGGACTACAAAAAAGAATTAAAAGATTTGATTTTAACGATTATTAAAGAAGGCGCCTCCGACCTTCATATCACGGTGGGCAAAAAGCCCTCTATCCGCGTCAGCGGCGATTTAATGCCTTTGATTAAAAGTCCGATTTTGTCGCCCCAGGACGTTGAAGGATTGATAATGAATTTGCTTTCTGATTTTAACAAACAAAGGCTGGCAAACGACAAAGAGGTGGATTTTTCTTACCAATTTGAAGATAAGGCGCGTTTTAGGGGCAACGCTTTCTACCAGAGAGGATTTTTAAGCGCGTCTTTGCGCCTGATTCCTCCTCAAGTCAAATCATTAAAAGAGTTGAATTTGCCCGAAGCCGCTCTCCAGAGTTTTGCCTCTAAAAAACAAGGATTTTTTTTGGTAGTCGGGCCCATCGGCCACGGAAAATCAACCACCCTCGCTTCTCTGATTGATTTTATCAATCACACAAGGTTTGAGCACGTCTTAACCATTGAAGACCCTATTGAATATCTTTTTGTCCAAGACAAATCAATTATTGACCAGCGGGAAGTTTATTTTGATACTCTAAGTTTTTTCCACGCCTTGCGTTCAATGTTCAGGCAGGATGTCAATGTGGCGATGATAGGGGAGATGCGCGATCCGGAAACCATTTCAACCGCCATCACCGCCGCCGAAACAGGCCACCTCATTTTTTCTTCTCTTCACACCAACAGCGCCAGCCAAACAATCAACCGCATTATTGACTCTTTTCCTCCGACCCAACAGAACCAAATCAGAATCCAATTTTCCTCCAGCCTTTTGGGAATATTTTCCCAGCGTCTTTTGCCCAGAATCAGCGGAGGACTCATACCGGCTTATGAATTGCTTATCGCCAACAACGCCGTGGCCAATTTGATACGGGAAGGCAGAACCCACGAGATTGATACGGTTATTGGCACGAGCTTTGGAGAGGGGATGATAAGTTTGAATCGTTCCCTTATGGAATTGGTTCATAAAGGAGAAATTGCCATTGAAACAGCCGTCAATTTTTCTTTGAATCCCAGAGAACTGCAGCGCGTTCTTTAAAGGAATTTATGCTTTATAAATACGAAGCCACAACGTCTCAAGGAGAAGAAAAAGCCGGAACCATTGAAGCGGCTAATCGCGATATCGCCATTGCCGCCCTTCAGCGCAGGAATTTGATTGTGATTTCGGTTGAGAGCGCGGAAGAAACAGGATTTTTTTCCCGGCAATTGACTTTTTTAAATCGCATTAAAGCGAGGGATGTTGTTATTCTCTCTCGCCAGCTTTCAACGCTCTTTGAGGCAAAAGTGCCGGTGATGAGTTCTCTTCAATTGCTCGCGTCAGAAACGGAAAATCCGGCCTTGCGCCAAAATTTGACGGAATTAATCAACGACATCGGCGGCGGCTCTTCCATAGCCGAAGCTATGAGCAAACATCCCCGGATTTTTTCCAAGTTTTTCGTCAGCATGGTGAAATCAGGAGAAGAATCGGGAAAATTAGACGAGATTTTTTCTTACCTTGCCGCTTATCTGGAACGCACCTACGAGCTGACCTCAAAAGCGAAAAGCGCTCTTGTTTATCCGGCTTTTGTCGTTGTGACTTTTATCAGCGTTATTATTTTAATGCTTACGACGGTCATCCCGAAATTAAGCGCTATTTTGAAAGAAACAGGCCAGGAGCTTCCCTTTTATACAAAAATTATTCTTTCCGCCAGCGATTTTTTGACAAGTTACGGACTTTTTGTGTTGATAGCGCTTATTTTTGGGATTATCGGTTTGTGGTATTATCGCGGCACTTCCGCGGGCAAAATCGCTTTTTCCCGCCTTCAGATTTCTCTTCCTTATGCCGGAGATCTTTATAAAAAACTTTATCTCAGCCGGATGATGGATAATTTTGAAACATTGCTTTCCGCCGGCATTTCCGCGGTTCGGACGCTTGAGCTTACCTCCGAAATTATTGAAAACGCGATTTATCGCCGGATTATTTTGGACGCCTTAGACGCGGTAAAAGCCGGCTCTTCTATTTCAGACGCTTTTTCGCGCTACGAAGAGATGCCCGGCTTGGTCGTGCAGATGATTAAGGTGGGAGAGGAAACGGGAAAACTGTCCTTTGTTCTTAAAACATTGTCCCACTTTTATAAAAAAGAACTTGAGTCCACCATAGAAACTTTGATGTCCTTGATTGAGCCGGCCATGATTATTGTCTTGGGTTTGGGCGTGGGTTTGCTGGTTGCCGGAGTTTTGGGCCCGATTTATAATATTGGTTCCGGCATTTAATTATCCACAATCTTTCATGGCGATGCTTTGATTGTCTGTTATACTTTAAATTATCAGCCTAAGATTAACATCAAGGTTTGCCTCTTTCGGCGAACGGGTCGATTTAATAAGATTTAACAAACAGATAGTTTGTTTTACAAGCAAAATGCGCAATAAAAATAAAAAAGGGTTTACTTTAATTGAATTGCTCGTGGTTATCGCCATTATCGGCATCTTGGCTTCGGTTGTTTTGGCCTCCCTAAACTCCGCCCGCAGAAAATCGCGCGACGCCCGAAGAATCGCCGACATCAAACAGCTGCAATTGGCTTTGGAAATGTATTTTGACGCGGCCAATCCTTCGGCTTATCCCACCACTGCCCAAGGAACCGCGGCTTTAACGCCAACTTATATTCCTACTGTTCCGGCTGACCCGCTTGGCGGAGCTTATCCGTATTTTGGCTGCACTAACGCCACCTCCTATCATTTAGGAGCCGGCTTGGAAGAATCAACCAATCCCGCCCTTAATTCTGATTTGGAAGCCATTCCTTTAAATTGCATAGGCTCAACTCTTACGCAAAGCGCCGATGTCACCGACGGTTTACAATCCAGCGCCACTTGCACCGCAGGCACTGTTCGCGATTGCTACGACGTAACCCCGTAAGATTTCTAAAAACGGCCTTAAACCGCGCGTATTGAAATATGATGCGCGCGGTTTTTTGGATAAATACAAATATGCTATAATAAATCAATGGAAATTTATTATTTTGCCGTTTTTATTTTAGGAACGGTTGTCGGAAGTTTTTTAAATGTTGTTATTTTGCGCTACAACACCGGCGAATCAATTCTTTTTCCCGAATCCCGCTGTTTTTCATGCTGCAAAAAGGCCGGTGCTTGAGCTGTAAATCCAAAATTTCCCGTCAGTATCCAATAACGGAACTTTTAACCGGATTGACGTTTTTCGCGATTTTTTGGAAATTTTATCCGAGCATTGAATCGGTTATTTTCTATTGGACGGTCGCCAGCTTTTTAATCGTTATCAGCGTTTATGATTTTCGCCACCAGATAATTCCCAACGGCTTGGTTTATTTTTTGATTTTTCTTTCTTTATTCCCTGTTTTTTTTTCCGCCGGAGGCGGAAATTGGAGTTTTTTTGGAAATTGGAAATTTGAAATTGGAAATTCGGGATTGCTAAGCAGGCTTTTGGCCGGCGTTGTTTTCGGAGGGTTTTTTGTGTCGCTTTGGTTGGCGTCAAAGGGCAGATGGATGGGACTGGGAGACGCCAAATTAGCCCTTGGCATTGGCTGGCTTTTGGGTTTTCCGGCCGGAATTATCGCCATCCTTTTTTCTTTTTGGCTCGGCGCCATAGTCGGCGTTTTCCTGTTGCTCTTTTTGCCTAAAAAATTTACACTTAAAAGCAGGATACCATTTGGTCCTTTTTTATGCCTTGGAACAATGGTCGATATCTTGTTTTACGGCGATATTATTAAAATTTATTTTTATTTTTTAAATTTATGGACATAAATAAAAACATTCAACCGCTTATTGCCTGGCCGCTTATAGGCGGCATCGGCATTATGGTTCTTTTGGCGATGTTTTTGCAGTTTGATCAATCCAATAAACTGGCGCGACAGCTTTCTATCGCCCCGGCCAACTACTTGGCGAAAGAAACATTGGTGATGATTGATTACGGCGACGGCAAAATCAGGAAGTTTAAGGGTCCTGTTTTGGAAAAAACAAGAGCCTGGGATTTGTTTCAACAGGCGGTTGCCATAGGAGGAATTAATGTGGAAATAACAGACGGCTTTATTCCCCAAGAAATCGGAGGGTTTAAGAACGAAAAGGGCGGCAAGCAATGGCATCTTTATGTGAACAACGCAAAGCAAAAATTTTCTCCTTTTGAAATCCATGTAAGCCCGGGCGACGAAATAACCTTTAAATACGAGTAAGGCGTTTCCGACGCCATATTTATGAAGAATGAACGCTTCTTTGAACTAGAGAAAGGTTTTACGGTGGTGGAAGTGTTGGTTTCGGCGTCTATTATAGCGCTTATAGCGTCTTTAATTTTGGCTAATTATCCGCGTTTTAATGAAGCTTTAGCCGTAAGGCAAGTTGCCGAGCAAATTGCCTCGGCGACGCGCTTGGTTCAGGCGTACGGCTTGTCGGTGAAAGAATTCGGGACAGGCAGCGACATCTTTCCCGGTTATGGAATTTATTTCCAATCCGCCTCTCCCGCCTCAT
>Ga0209518_1003910_pt1 | contig 12390 bp, 11 predicted proteins | sample RifGroB1_FD_183993 | JGI IMG/M metagenome (GOLD analysis project Ga0209518, IMG submission 183993) | Groundwater microbial communities from Rifle, Colorado, USA - Groundwater B1 (SPAdes) (version 2) | ecosystem: Environmental > Aquatic > Deep subsurface > Groundwater | place: Rifle, Colorado... | reverse complement strand
TCGCTTAAAATGCCACCGAAAAAGTTTGCGGAACTAAATGAAATCAAATACAATACAATTCAAGAGAAAGAATTAGTTGTCTAGGAAATGGGGTACAGTACACAAAGAAAGCGTTCCGGTTTGATGGAGTCACTCCATTCGGGGTCCATCCGGTTCTCCTAGCGATGCTCATCTTGAATGAAGAGCATTTAACGGAAGAAGTTCGTGTCAGGGGAGCGAAAGCTCTTCTCGCCCACGATCTGCTGGAAGACACGACAGTAGAACTTCCGGAGTGGGCCAGAGATCCCGAAGTCGAGAAGCTCGTTTGCGGACTGACCTTCACAAAGGGACAGGATAAATACGTTGACGTGTGGAGTCGCGGGGAGGATGTAATTCTCCTTTCGTTCTTCGATAGCGTGATAAACCTGACATGTGTTGGGAATGTCTTGCCAGAACGTATGGCCTACAAAAAGCAAAAGGTGCGCGAGCACTTGGTCTACATCGAGCAACGCTATCCGAAGCTCGAGATCGTCAAGATGGCGAAAGCATTTTTGCAATAGTCATCAAAACCACGCTCGTTTTCGAGCAAGCTGTGAGTCACTATTGATCTTCACTAGCCAGCACACGCCGAAAGGAGAAAAGTGTACTGGCTTTTTAATTTCCACCATCTTTTACATATGTTCGAGATAGTAGATTCCGACATTCTCAAAATTTCCGCATATGCATAAATCTTAAGATTGTTAGAAACTCTGCTATCGCAGAAAATGTAACAAATTCTAACTTCAGTGTCTAGAATTCTTAAGAACGGCCGAAAGATTTAAGCCTATTAAGTAAGCTATTTTTTTCTAAATATGATTTTACATGCTTCCTGGCAATGGTTGTTTTTAAGTATTCTAACCACTTATTGGAAGGATGAGAACTGCCTTTTGTAATTATTTCCACAATATCCCTATTTTTTAATTTTGAAAAAATTTGAGACATTTTCCCGTTGATCTTTACTCCAAAGATATGGTCTCCGATGTCCGAATGTATAGCATAAGCGAAATCTATCGGACTTGAATCTTCCGGCAGATCCACTACGTCTCCCTGGGGAGTGAAAACAAAAATACGGTCATTAAAAAAATCCATTTTCAAATGTTCAAGAAAAATTTTCGGATCATCCGGCAGATAATTTAAATTTTTCAATTCTTCAATCCATTTGAATTTTAATTTTTCTTTCACATTTTTTAAGTTGCTATTTTCCTTGTAAGCAAAATGCGCAGCAATGCCGTAAGCCGCTTCTCTATGCATTTCTTTGGTTCTTATTTGAATTTCCGCAATTCCGCCTGTGCCGGTAAAAATAGTCGTGTGAATAGATTGGTAGCCATTCGGTTTTGGAAGCGCTATATAATCTTTAATTTTTCCAGGCAGGGGATTCCAAAGGGAATGTATAATTCCTAAGACTTTGTAGCATTCTTCTATGCTCTCTACCACTACGCGCATAGCCACAATGTCATAGATCTTGTCAATATCCATTTCGTATTTCAAAAGTTTTCTCCATAGGCTGTATTTGCGTTTTACTCGGTAATCAATTTCAACTATTTTTATCTCATTCTTTTTAAATTCTACTTCCAATTTTTTTCGAACTTCATATAAATTTTTCTGATATAAATCCTTTTTTTCTTTTATTATTTCCTCCACTTGCGCATATTCTTTGGGATAAGCGTAAGGAAAAGCAACATCCTCCAATTCGCCCTTGAGTTTTCCCATTCCTAAACGATTAGCCAGAGGCGCGTAGACTTCAATTGATTCTATCGCAATTCTTTCTTTTTTTTCTTTCGGCACAAATTTCAGCGTTTTTAAATTATGAAGCCGGTCGGCAAATTTTATGATAATCGCGCGCAAATCATTTGCCATAACAATAAAGAATTTCCGCAAACTTTCTACGTGTCTTTCGTGTCCTCGATACTTGAGAATTCCAAGATTCGTCACATTCTCTATTAAGAATAAAATATCGTCGTTAAATTCTTTTTTTATTTCTTCTTTGGTTGCTTTTGCATTTTTTAACACATCGTGCAATAATCCTGCGGCAATGGTCTGCGCATCCATTCCAAAACCGGCAAGAATTTTTGCAGTTTCAAAAACATGGTTGAAATACGGCTCTCCGCTAAATCTTTTTTGATCTTTATGCGCGCGCTCCGCAAACTCATAAGCTTTTGTTATAAGTTCTTTCTCTTTTTCATTTACTCCTCCTGCCACGAGGTCTGTTATTTCTTTTACACTCGGCATAAGAGAATTATACCCTTAATTTTTAATTAAGGGTATAATTTATGTTTCAATTTTTGGAATTTTGTGCGGATTATGCATTTTACAAGATTTATTAGAACAGCGTTCGGGAATAGTTTTAGTGCCTTCCATCATCAAGCTTTTACATTCTTTACATATTGCGCCTGTCGGTTTTGCTTTTATGGCAAATTTGCATTTTGGATAATTAGAACAAGAATAAAAAATTCCGAATCGTCCGCGACGTTCGCTTATATCTCCAGTTTTACAAATAGGACATAATATTCCTGTTTTTTTCTTTGCTTCATCAGCTTCATCACTTTTAATAAATTTGCATTTTGGATACCGTGAACAAGAAATAAAAGTACCGGTGCCGTCGCGCCTTTCTTTGATTACCAGCTTACCGCCGCCAGCCTTGCCTTTTTTTTCGCCGCATTCAGGACATATTTCTCCCGTTTCTTCAGGACCTTTTAACTCTGTTCCATCAAGCATTAAAGCTCCGTCACAATCGGGATATTTTAAACAAGAATAAAATTTACCTACGCGAGAAAGTTTGATGATCATTCCTAAACCGCATTTTGGACATTTTATATTAGGAGGCGCTGATCCTAAATTGGTCGCTTTTTCTAATTTTTCTTTTGATTTTATATCTTTTGAAAACGGCCCGTAAAAATCTTTAAGCGTTTTTTCGTATTCACGCTCGCCTCGAGAAATTTCATCAAGTTTGTCTTCCATTTCCGCTGTAAAACTGTCAGAAATGTAGTTCATAAAATGTTTTTCTAAAAAATTCGACACAACTTCGCCGACATCGGTAGGGAATAATGTTTTACCTTCCTTATTTACATAACCTCTTTCTTCTATTGTTTTCATTATGGACGCATAAGTGGATGGTCTACCTATTCCTCTAGCCTCCAATTCTTTAATTAAGCCAGCCTCGCTATATCTGCCTAGCGGCTCAGTAAATTTTTCTTCGCTTGCAAGATTAAGCAGTTTTAATTCTTCTCCAGTTTTGCATAAAGGCAATTCTATATCATCGCCTCTCGCATCGCTATCCATTTTGAGCCAGCCCGGAAAAAGCAAACGCGAACCATTGGCAGAAAAATCCGGAAATTGAAACTTGGAGGTTCTTCCTCCATTTGGAGGAAGAACCTCCAAGTTAATTGTTGCTATGATTTTCGTCTTTAATAATTTCGCGTCAGCCATTTGTGAAGACACAACGCGTTCCCAAATTAATCTATAAAGTTTGTCTTGTTCATCCGTGCCTACGACCATATTTTCAATACGTGTTGGCCGTATCGCCTCGTGCGCTTCTTGAGCATTTTTAGATTTAGTTTTATAAATTCTGGTCTGTATATATTCTTTGCCGTATTTCTTTTCAATAAGCGCGACAATCTGGGCTTGAGCGGCCGCAGACAAATTCGTGCTGTCAGTTCGCATATAGGTAATGTGCCCAGCTTCGTAAAGTTTTTGAGCTATTTGCATCGTACGCGAAGGAGAATAGCCTAAGCGCGAACTTGCAGTCTGTTGTAATGTAGAGGTAATGAAGGGCGCGCGAGGAGAACGTTTTTGTTCCGATTCTTTTACTTCACTTACAATCCACGTTCCAACTTTTCCTATTTCCATTATTTTTTCTACGATTTTCTCGTCTCTCGGTTCTTCAGAACATTCCAAGCTTATTTTCTGTTTTTTATTGGTCTCAAATAGGCCAAAAATTTTCCAAAATTTTTCTGAAATAAAAGCGCGAATCTCGCGTTCGCGCTCCATTATTATGCGCAACGCAGGAGATTGTACACGTCCAGCAGAAAGCCCATAACGAACTTTTTTCCAAATTAAACCTGAAAGATCATAACCCACGAGACGATCCAAAACTCTGCGCGCTTCTTGAGCTTTACGTAAATTAGTATCAATTTTGCGGGGATGTTGGAGAGCTTCGGACACCGCTTCCTTGGTAATTTCATAAAAAACCACCCTTTCTATCTGGGCTTTAATTTTCCTATTTTCGTTTAAAAGTGTTTCTATATGCCAAGCGATAGCTTCTCCTTCGCGGTCAGGGTCGGTTGCCAATATTATTTCATTAGATTTGGAAGCCAACTCTTGCAATTCGCGCACAATTTTTTCTTTGCCTTTGGAAATTTCATAATGCGGAACAAATCCCGCTTCTATATCTATCGCTTTTTTATTTGATTTCGGCAAATCTCGAATGTGCCCGATTGACGCGCGCACAATAAAAGAATCCCGATTCGCCTTCACTGAAGTTTCAGCGGACAAATATTTTTCAATAGTTTTTGCTTTTGATGGCGATTCAACAATTAATAATTTCATCCCGTTAAAAATATAAAAATTTAATTTATAATAATATTTCCCGTAAAGAGAATTTCTAACGGGATTCATTCCACCAAGTATTACACGAAATAGTTTTGCAATGCAACTTACGCCAATCTGATTTCTCCCATTTCTTCTTTAATTAATTCTTTTATTTCCATTACAGAAAGCAGAGCGTTGGCGGTTGCTATCGGAAGTTTTATTTTCTGGATTAAATAATCTCTTTGCATTGGCTCTCTAAGCAAATTAATAACATTTTTTTCTTCAGGCGATAAATCTTCAAAAAGTTTTTTTTGTTTTTCTTCGTTTTTGGGCAATTCGAAACCGAGCGCTTCTAACACATCTTCAGCGCAAGTGACAGGGATGGCGCCTTGATGCAGTAATTTATTTGTGCCTTTTGAATTGGAAGAAAAAATTGATCCCGGCACGACAAGCAGATCGCGATTATATTCTGTTGTAAGTCGGGCAGTAATAAGAGTGCCGGATTTTTCTTCTGCTTCTATTATTAGCGTCGCTTTTGAAATTCCAGCCATAAGTCTGTTGCGCATAGGAAAACTCCATTGAGTCGCCTTGAAATCAGGCTCAAATTCCGAAATTAAACATCCGCCGCTTTCAACAATTTCATTCATCAATCGCACATTCGTTTTTGGATACATTGCTTCAGAAGAAAGTCCTGAACCTGGAAAAACTATGGTTTTGAGTCCCATTTGCATAGCTTTTTTATGAGCTATGGTATCTATGCCCATAGCAAAACCAGACACTATTACTATTGGGTAGCCTTTCAAGCCTGTAATTATTTTTTCACACGCCTCTTTTCCATAAGAGGTAAATTTTCTCGATCCCACAACGCAAAGATATATTAAATCTTCCGGTGGCAATTCGCCGATGATCCAAAGATCTTCCGGGGGCTGGGGGGTTTCCAAAAGCGCTTTTGGAAATTTGTTTTTTGGAAGTTTTTGAATTTTCATTTATTATAGTATATACTATATTTATGCTGGACATAAAATTCATTCGTGAAAATAAAGAAATAGTGCAGGAAGGCGCAAAGAAAAAACACGTAGAGATTGACATAAGCAAACTTACAGCTCTTGATGATGAACGCTTGAAAGAACTCAAAGAAATAGAAGATCTGCGAGCGGAAATCAATCGAGTTTCCAATGACATAGCCCGCGATCAGAATTCTGCGCTTAAAATCCAGCTAATTGAAGAAATGCGCGCTGTTAAAGAAGAAATTAAAACTAAAGAGGAGAAATTTAAAAAAACAATAGAAGAGTGGCAAAAAATGATGTTGCAAGTGCCAAATGTGCCTGATATGACGGTGCCTCTCGGAACCGGCGAAGAGGATAATAAAGAAATTTCAGCGTGGGGAGAAAAACCTAAATTTGATTTTACTCCAAAAGATCACACAGAACTGATGATAAAACTAAATATGGTTGATTTTGAAAGGGGTGTGAAGGTTCACGGTTTCCGAGGATATTTTTTGCAAAACGATGGAGTAGAACTTTCTTGGGCAATTTGGAATTATGCTCGAAAATTTTTTGGAGAAAAAAAATTTAATAATTTTATTGCTCCGGCAATTGTGCACAAACAACACTTATATGGCACAGGACATTTGCCTGGAGGAGGGGAAGACATTTATAAAACAGAAGACGGGGATTGCCTCTCTGGTACGGCAGAGATACCGATGATGGGATACCATAGTAATGAAATAATAAAAAGAGAAGAGTTGCCGAAACGTTATTTAGCATTTTCTCCGTGCTATAGAAGGGAAGCGGGCGCTCATTCAAAAGACACCAAAGGGCTTATCCGAGTGCAGGAATTTTATAAACTTGAACAGCTTATACTTTGCGAAGCAAGCCACGAAGAATCAGTTAAATATCACGAAGAAATAACTAGAAATTTTGAAGAATTTTTAGAATCGCTCGGCATTCCTTATCGCCGATTGGAAATTTGCACAGGAGATTTAAAATCTGCCCATGTGAAAAGCTACGATACCGAAGCTTGGCTTCCATCGCAAAATCAATATCGCGAACTTTCCAGCGCTTCATATTATCATGATTTTCAAACAAGAAGATTCAATATCCGTTACAAAGATAAAGACGGAAAATCTCATTTTGTTCATTCGCTCAACAGCACAGCTGTGGCAACTCCGAGAATTTTAGTTGTTATAGTGGAAAATTACCAGCAAGCTGACGGTTCTATAAAAATTCCAGAAGTCTTGCGAAAATATATGGGAGATAGGGAATTCATAAAATAAAAACTATGAAGCGAAATATTTTAAATTCTCCTCGTCTTTTGAAATTAAAAAAAAAGAGACAAAAAATTTTTCTAAATAAAATTTTTTTATCTGTAATCTCTCTTCTTACTGTTTTTGCAGGCCTGTCTTATCTTTCCGGTTTAAAACAATTAAATATTACGGAAGTAAAAATAAATGGAAATAAGTCGATAGATTCCGAAATGGCGAAAATAATTGCGCAAAAAGAAATTACAGGAAATTATCTGTGGTTTTTTCCAAAAACAAATATTTTATTTTATCCAAAAAACAATATTAAAAATGAGCTGCAGAACGAATTTAAAAGGTTAAAAGACGCTGTTTTTTCCATTAAAGACGGGAAAACTTTAGAAATTTCCTTAATTGAACGGGAAGCTTCGTATATGTGGTGCGATACTACATTGCCAGAAAGTGACGTTGCAGGACAAAAATGCTATTTTATGGATGAAAACGGCTTTATTTTTGATGAAGCGGCATATTTTTCCGGAGGGGTTTATTTTAAGTTTTATGGAAAAATATCCGTAGAAGAAAACAGCCTATCCGGAACTTATTTTGCAAAAGAAAATTTTTATAAATTTATTTTGTTTAAAAAAGTGTTGGAAAATATGAAATTGAAACCCATAGCGTTGTATCAGGAAGATAATGGAGATATTAAGTTTTTTCTTTCCAGAGAAAATTCGTCGTTTATGGGACCGGAAATAATTTTAAAAATAAATTCTGATTTTCAAAAAGTGGCGGAAAACCTGGAAACAGCGCTCAATACGGAACCCTTGCAGTCAAATTTTAAAAATAAATATTCTTCCTTGTTGTATATTGATCTTCGGTTTGGAAATAAGGTATATTACAAATTCCACTAAGATATGCAGAATTTTTGGCAAAAACTAGATAAACCATTTTTCTGTCTTGCGCCGATGTCGGATGTTACCGACATCGCTTTTCGTCATATGCTAGCGAAATATGGTAAAAATAGAGAAAACAGAAACAAAGTTGTTTTTTGGACAGAATTCGTTTCAGCTGATGGTTTGTGTAATAAATTGGGGAGAAAAAAATTATCGCATATGTTGGAATTTTCGGAATCTGAAAGACCTATTGTAGCGCAGGTTTTTGGGGCTAATGGAGATAATATGAAAAAGGCTTGCCAGTATGTTGCCAGTCTTGGTTTTGATGGAATTGATATAAATATGGGTTGTCCAGATAAATCTGTGGTGAACCAGGGGGCCGGTGCTGGCATGATAAAAAACCCCAAGCTGGCACGAGAAATTATTCAGGCAGTTCATGCCGGAATAAAATCTGCCGGTTGTCATATTCCAGTTTCAGTTAAAACAAGAACTGGTTTTAATAAAGAAGGAATTGATACATGGATTCCAGAACTTCTTAAAGAGGATATTTCTGCTCTAACGATTCATTTGCGTACTGCTAAAGAGTTGTCTCTGGTTCCGGCAAATTGGGATCATATTAAAAAAATAAAGGAACTTATTAAAAAAAGTGGAAAAGATATTTTGCTTATTGGTAATGGTGATGTCGTAGACATTGACGATGCTAAGAGGAAATGTGAGAAATATGGTTGTGATGGAGTAATGATAGGTCGCGGAGTTTTTGGGAATCCGTGGCTATTCCGTAGAGGAGTTGCTTCCAAAGAGACTTGGGAGCGCGACGGCGCGAGCACGAGGAATTTTTTAGTAAAAAAATATCCGTGCTCTTTGGAAGCAACTCCTCTTAAGGAAAGATTGCAGGTAATGCTAGAACACACAAGATTTTTTGAAAAAATGCTTGGCAAACATAAAAGTTTTGACGTAATGAAAAAACATTTCAAAGCATATGTGAATGGTTTTGAGGGCGCAAAAGAACTGCGGGTTAAATTAATGGAAACAGAAAATGCTGAACAGGTTGAGGATGTAGTTAATGATTTTCTGAAACTATAAAAGATCTAAAAAGTGTCTACGATGTTGAACATATGTAAAAGATAGTAGAAAAGTTTAGTTTAGTTGATTTTTGATACTTTTTATGCTCATATTTAGAAAACAAACCTGGAGTAAGGGTAAACCGAGCTCTTGGCGGGGCTCGTTCTTTACAACAGGAAAATGAATGAGTTATGAATACATCAATCGCAGAAACAGTGTCTGATCCGCAGATCCAAGCTCACAAGCAAATTGCGGAGTTTCGTCAGGAAATAGACATTTGTGATGCTCAAATCGTCGATCGCCTGGCATACCGTCTTGCCTGCGTTAAAGCAATCGGAGAGATTAAGTGTGGTGCCAATATGGCCGTACACGATCCTACCCGAGAGTCAAGCCAGTTTTCGCGCTTAGTACATCTGGCACGACTCAACAATATTCCGCCGGAGCAGGTTATTATCCCGTTCATGGCGATAGTCCAACTGTCCAGACAGGCTCAGAATGGTGCTAGGGTGGAAGACAAATCACCGATAGTTCCCAAACTTTGCCTAATTCATAAGTGGAGAACCTGCGGTATTGAAGTGCCGGAGTCTGCTGTTCGGGTTTGTCCGACATGTCATTCTCCGCTTTTTTGAAATCATGTTCAAAACTTTCGAATCAAATCGAGCCACGAAAGTGGCTCTTTCCTTTTTATATAATGATTTTTTATCAAAAATTTGCTAGAATGATTTTATGCACGATTTGGCACTATACCGTAAATATCGCCCTAAAAGTTTCAATGAGGTCCTAGGGCAAGATCATATTGTAAGGATTTTGGAAAGCTCCGTAGAAACAAACAAGGTCTCGCATGCTTATCTTTTTGTGGGTTCGCGGGGGACGGGCAAAACTTCTGTGGCTCGGATTTTTGCCAGCTCAATCGGGGTATCAGCAAATGATCTCTACGAGATAGATGCCGCTTCAAATAGGGGCATTGAAGATATAAAAGAATTGCGCGAAGGGGTGCGGGTTCTGCCTTTTGATTCAAAATATAAAGTTTACATCATTGACGAGGTGCATATGCTTTCTAAAGATGCATGGGGCGCATTGTTAAAAACCTTAGAAGAACCGCCTAAACACGTTATTTTTATTCTAGCTACAACTGAATTTCATAAAGTTCCCGAAACAATTATTTCCCGTTGTCAGGTTTTCACTTTCAAAAAAGCATCGAATAATGTTTCAAAAAAAATGCTGATCGATGTAGCTAAAAAAGAAGGTTTTGATTTAGATGGAGGATCTGCCGAACTTTTAGCAATTTTAGCTGACGGATCATTCCGCGATGGATTAGGTGAACTGCAAAAAGTTTTAAATTTTTCTAAAGCAAAAAAAATTAAGAGAGAAGATGTGGAAAAAATAACTGGAGCTCCAAAGACGACTCTAGTGAATGATTTTATTTCCGCCATTGCCGAAAAGAATATAGAAAAAGGAATAAAAGCTGTGCAAACCGCCTCATTTGAAAATTTGGATATGAGATTATATTTTAAACTTATAATCATAAAATTTCGTATGGCTATAATCTTGCGTTATGCGCCGAAACTTAAAGATGAAATGGCAGGGGATTTATTGGAATCTGATTTAGAATTTTTGCAGGCTTTAGTGAAAGAAGACCGAGAAGGAGTGCTTCGTTCTCCCGCTTTGGCAGTTTTACTTGAAGCATATCAAGACATAGAAAACGCATTTATTGCCGAACTGCCCTTAGAGCTTGCCTTGATAAGGATTTTAAACAAGGAATAGAATTATATTTATGAATATTTTATTTTTATCTGAGGACAATTCTATTTTTAATAATGGTAGTCTGAATCAGGTAAAAATTTCTGAATATGCTTCTCTTGTGAATATGCTTTTTGTTATTGTAACTACCGGTTTTAAAAAAAAATCAATCCAAACAAAACAAATTTCCCACAACACTTGGATATATCAAACCAACTCTGCTTATAAATTTCTGCGCGCTTGGGATATTTTTAAATTGGCGTCATTTGAAATAAAAAATAGAAATATTTTCCAAGCCGACGTAATAATCTGCGAAGGGCAATTTACAACTGTCTTTGCCGGTTACCTTCTTTCAAAAAAATTTAAGAGGCCGCTTTATGTTTTTCTTTCCGGGAAAAGCGAAAAGAATTTTTTTGCTCCGGTCGGACTGAAAAACTTTTTGCTCTCAAAAATTATTTGGTTTATTTTAATCAAAGCTGATTGCATTAAAGTGGATAATTTTGAAGTAAAAGAAAAGTTGCGCAAAAAACTTGCTCTAAAAAATCACACGATCCAAGTGATTAAGCCGTTTCTTGATACGGATTTGCTGCTCGCCAGCGCTAAAACATCAGATAGCGAAGAAAGAATGGAAAATAATTTCATTAAAAGAAAATTTCCTGACTTTAAATTCACGGCGGTGGCTTTCGTGGATGATATTGAACAAGTTAAACTTGCTCTTAATATTCTTAAAAAAATAAATAAACATTTTCCGCCAATTTCGCTTGTCCTGCTTCTTTCATACAACCTGAAAAGTTCTTATGTTAATTTTTTTATAAAAAAAAGATTAAAGTTTTTTGTTCGAGTGGAAAATGTTGGCGAAGATTTATGCGAATATTTGGTCAGCGCAAATACTTTTTTTGGCATATCCGAAGGCGAAAAATATGAAGGAGTTTTGAGCAAAGCTTGCGCCGTGGGAGCGACGATTATCGCTCTCGACAGCAGTGTTTCAAAAACGCTTATCGAAGACAACACCACCGGTTTTATATGCCCCTTGTCCGATAAGCAAAAAACAATCGATTATTTTGCCGCTAAAACCTTGTTTCTTATGGAAAATCCCAGCATTGGTTCTGGTTTTAAGATGAATATAGCTATTTCTTTTAAAGAACAATTTAATAACACAAAGGAAGAATATCTAAATAAATTAAAATTAAGCTGGAAAGAATGTCTGGAAAAATACAAAAAATCTCACCTGAAATTTTACAGATACTGAGATTTAAATTCTTAATTTAAAATATGCAAAATTAAAAAATATGTGATATTATTCGAAGTCCAATTGGGAGATCGTCTAACGGTAGGACAGCGGCCTTTGAAGCCGTGAATCTTGGTTCGATTCCAAGTCTCCCAGCCAACAAGGATAAGATTGAAAGGTTGCCTCGCGGCTTCGCCGCTCGGCATTGAATTCAGCGAGGATTTGCCAGTCATTTCTGAACGAAACCGAAACCGCTCGCTCCGCGAGCTGGGGGTTCGAGCCGACTTTTTCAAGATAATTTTTCTTTTCAGAAAAATTATCTCCCAAAGCGACAGAATTGGCTTGGTGAGCGGCTAAAATGAAATTCCTTGTCCGTTCGAGCCAGCGATTGCCCTTTCGCTCAAAATCTTTCAATTTCTGCTCAATATCAATCTTGCGTGCGAGGATTTTGTTTTTCTTGGCGGTATATTCCTCGCCGGTAATGGTCTTTTCTAAATGTGCGTCCAAAAGCGTGTCCAGCTTCTCCTCGCACGCCCCAACCTCGTTTTTGAGATTTTGAGGGGTACCCCAAATCCTGGACACATTCTCTTCTAAAAAGAAGTAGAATAATGTCATGGAAAACAACATATTAAATTACAAAAGCAAAAGAGGAGTTCATGTGCCCGGAGATGTCAAGGAATATATAT
>Ga0209518_1003909_pt1 | contig 12394 bp, 13 predicted proteins | sample RifGroB1_FD_183993 | JGI IMG/M metagenome (GOLD analysis project Ga0209518, IMG submission 183993) | Groundwater microbial communities from Rifle, Colorado, USA - Groundwater B1 (SPAdes) (version 2) | ecosystem: Environmental > Aquatic > Deep subsurface > Groundwater | place: Rifle, Colorado... | reverse complement strand
TGCGGGGTAAAAAGGAGTCGCTGAATGTTTCGGTCGCTTTTGGCATAGTCGTTTTCGGCTTGTTGTATAATTAAATAAAATGGCTTTCGTAATCAAAGTTCTCGCGTTGGCCTTGGGCGTTTTCATCGCCGTCGGTTTGTTCGCGGTGCCGTATTTTTTGAAGTTTCAGGAAGTGGCGCACATGTCGGAGATTAAAATCAACAACCAGATTATCGTGGCCGAAGTGGTAAGCAAGGCGCAAGAACGGGAACAAGGACTCTCGGGCAGGGAAGACATCGGTATTAATGAAGGAATGCTTTTTCTTTTCGAAGAGCCGGGGATTTACGGCTTCTGGATGAAGGGAATGAACTTCCCGATTGATATCGTCTGGATTGCCGGGGAAGAAATTGTCGGGGTGGAAGAGAACGTTGCGCCGGAATTGGGAGCAAGCGACAACGAACTTGAGGTTTATTATCCCGAGGGGCCCGTGAATAAAGTGCTTGAACTTAAGGCCGGCCGGGCGAAGCTCTTGCGGGCGGAAGCCGGCGACGAGGTAAAAATCAGGCCGCTTGTGAAGACGAGCGACTAAAATCTATAATAAAGACGATGGCAAAAGTTGCTATAAACGGATTCGGGCGGATCGGGAGACTGTTCTTCCGGGCCGCGTTTGAAGAAAAGGGTATTGACATCGTTGCCGTAAACGATTTGGGCGACTGTGAAAATCTGGCGTACTTGTTGAAATACGATACGGTTTACGGCCGTTACGGAAAGAAAGTCGAAGCGAAGGGCGGCAATTTAGTGGTTGCCGGTAAGAAAATAAAATTTTTCCGGGAAAAAGACCCGAGCAATCTGCCGTGGAAAGAACTGAAAGTCGACGTTGTCGTCGAATCAACCGGCGTTTTTGAAACATACGAAAAGGCGAAAGCGCATTTGAAGGCCGGCGCGAAAAGAGTGGTGATTACGGCACCGGCAAAAGATCCGGATGGTTCGACGGGCTCACCACAAGGCGGCGCAGAAGGGAGGACGGTTTTAGTCGGCGTAAACGAAGACGAAGCGAAAGGCGTAGTTCTTACATCGAACGGGAGTTGTACCACCAACGCCGCCTCGCCGGTTATTCAGATACTTTCCGAAAACCCGGGAATTAAAAAAGCGGTTTTGAATACCGTCCACGGCTATACGGCGACCCAAAACCTGGTTGACGGGTCGGTAAAGGGTAAAGATTTTCGCCGGGGCCGGGCGGCGGCGCAAAATATCGTGCCTTCCACGACCGGAGCGGCGACGGCGGTTACGCGCGCCATCCGCAGTCTGGAGGGAAAATTCGACGGCGTGGCGATGCGGGTGCCGGTGGTAAACGGCTCGATTGCCGATATTACTTTTCTTGCGGCGCGAAAAACTTCGGTGGAAGAAATAAACGAGATTTTGAAAAAAGCGGCTAAGAGTCCGCGCTGGAAGGGGATTTTGAAAGTGGCGGAAGGCCCGATTGTTTCATCGGATATAATCGGCGAGCCGTACGGCGCCATCGTTGATTTGGAATTTACCCGCGTCATAGACGGCGATTTGGTAAAAGTGCTCTCGTGGTACGACAACGAGGCGGGGTATGTGGCGACACTCGTAAAGCACGTTTTGGGCGTTGCGGAGTTAATTTAAATCTTTTAATAAAAATGGACACAACCGAAAACATAAAACCGAGACTACAGTCTTTCGGAAATCTTTTAAGAGCAGCGTGGAAGAGCTACGTGGAGAGATTTCGAGTTCTCGTCGGCATTTTTGCCATTCCGGTGGTCGGTGGGATCATTGTGTCATTAATGATGGAAGTTGATCTGGCGGCGCTGAAAGTCGTCGGGATTATTCTTGCCATTGTTCTATCGATAATATTTTATGTTGCTTCTCTTGCTTTGATACATTCGGTTTTCAATAATTCCGGCATAAAAGAAGCTTATCGTTTCGGCTTCAAAAATTTCTTTCCATTCATTTGGCTTACAATATTGAGTGCGTTGTCTGTCGCGGGCGGGATGATAATGCTTATTATCCCGGGCATTGTTCTTTACTTAGCTTTTTCTTTTGGAATTTACGTGTTTGTAGGAGAAGGGTTGAGGGGCTTTCAGGCGCTTGGACGGAGCGCTCAATATGTCAAAGGCTACTGGTGGCCGGTATTCTGGCGATATCTGGGACTTTTTCTCCTCGCACTTTTGATTGTTCTTGTGATCGGTGCTCCGGCGCTTTTGCTTGGCAGAACGGCAAGTAATATCATTTCCTCGGTATTGAATTTATTCTTTGCCCCGTTTGCGATTTTATTCGTATTCTGCTTATACAAAGATTTAGTCGAAAAGAAAGCGGGGCTTCTGCCGGAAATAAGTCCCGGAAGGAAAAAATTCTATATTACGAGCGCTATTATGGGTTTGATTGGGTCGGTGATTTTAGCGATCTTAGCCGGTCTTCTTATCGGGTCATTATTCCTCTTCAAAGAGATTCCCCAGGATGGCTCCTATCAGTTCGATTTTAGTTATCCGGAGACTTTTTCGCCGGCAACTCCGGCGGGCGAAACTACGTACAGCTCGACTTCCCTACCACAAATTGAGATAAATTTCTGATTTAGAATAGAATAAGTCAGTTTGAAGGTAAAATATTTCGCTATCTTTTTTATCGCGGCTCTCGGCGGTTTAAGTTTGGGAGTCGGCTTGAGGTTCGTAACAGAAAAGCCGGTCCCGGCGCCGGCAGTTGAAATCGAAGAACCCGAAGTGCCGGAGATAGTCCTGCTTTTTGTCGGTGATATAATGCTCGACCGCGCTGTGAGAACGAAAGTTGAGAATGCCGGCGGCGATTTTAGTTTCCCTTTTTTGAAAGTGGCCGATGTCTTGAGTGGAGCCGATATAACGGCCGGCAATTTGGAAGGGCCGCTCTCAGACAAGGGAGAAGAAGCCGGCAATCCTTATTCTTTTCGAATGCCGCCCCGGGCGCTTCAAGGCCTCACCTCCGCCGGTTTTGACGTTTTGTTTTTGGCGAACAATCACATCGGCGATTGGGGGATGGAAGCGCTTGTGGATACCGTTTCGAATCTGGAAAATGCGGGAATTGCCGCCTCCGGGGCCGGCCGCAGTTCGACCGAGGTCTCCGCGCCGAAAATCCTGGAAGCGAAAGGAGTAAAAATCGCCTTTCTCTCTTTCTCCGATTTCTTTGTTTCCGGTGCCGCCCTGGCTGATGAGGCGGCGATTACAAACGCCGTTTTAGGCGCGAAAGAAGCGGCCGACGTTGTTGTTGTCGCTTTCCACTTTGGCGAGGAATATTCAAAAGAGCCGAGCGACCGCCAAAAATGGCTTGCGAAGCTCGCCGTTAACCAGGGCGCCGATTTGGTTATCGGTTCCCATCCTCACGTTGTCCAGCCGCTCGAAGTTTATAACGGTAAATACATCGCCTATAGTTTGGGAAATTTCGTTTTTGACCAGAATTTTTCCGAGGAAACAATGACTGGCGGTTTGCTCAAGGTATCGCTTGAGGGTAAAAACATTAGTTCGGTTGAGCTCCGGAAAGTTAGATTGAACGCCAATTTTCAGCCGGAGTTGGAATAAAGAAATCTGCTTAGGGCGTGTTATAATCTAAAAATGGTTATCTATATCGGAGCGGACCACCGGGGGTTCGAACTCAAGGAGCGCATCAAACTATTTCTCTCGGATAAGGGCTACCAGGTGGCCGATTTGGGCAACGACCACTATGACGAGAGCGACGATTACCCGGACTTTGCCGAAGCGGTCGCGAAAAAAGTGAGCTTGAATTACGAAAACGCCCGCGGGGTTTTGGTTTGCGGTTCGGGGGTGGGCGTGGACGTGGTTGCCAACAAATTTCCGAACGTGCGCTCGGCGCTTGTCATGAATTCCGACCAGGCATACGATGCCCGGAATGACGACGACGCGAACGTTATTTCGCTCGCCGCCTCATACCTGAAACCGGAAGAGGCGGAGAAAATCGTTCTTACCTGGGTTGGGACGCCGTTTGCGGACGAAGATAAATTCCGGAGGCGGCTCGGGAAAATAAGAAACTTGGAACTGAAGATTTCTCGTCCAATTGAGAATGAGGAATAATTATGTTGGTAATTCCTGTTATAAATTGTCCGGATTTCAGATGTGTCAGGGAGAAAATAAACAAGGCGATAGAATTGGGAGCCGAGTGGGTGCATATTGACGTCGCCGACGGGAAGTTTGCGAAAACCAAAACCTGGGACAATCCGGAAGATTTGAATTCTTTGGGCGACGAACTCGGCGACTTGAAGCTGGAAATCCATTTGATGGTTCTGGAGCCCCAGGCGGCAATCGGGGACTGGCTCCGATGCGGAGCGAGCCGGATAATCGTCCACTTCGAAGCGCTGGGAGACCTGCCTGCGCAGGCAGGCGGTTGGGAAGTAATTTGCGACAAGATAGAAAGGGAAGGCGGGGAATTGGGTCTGGCCTTAAACCCCGAGACGCCGACTTATGTTCTTACGCCCTACCTGAAGGCCGTTTCGTTGGTCCAGCTTCTTGCGGTAGAACCCGGTCCGGTCGGCCAGAAGTTCAATCCCGTAATCGTCGAAAAGCTTAGGGAATTAAAACAGAGAGAGCCGGATTTGACGGTTGAAATTGACGGTGGCGTGAATTTGGAGACGGCGAAATTAGTGAGGGAAGCAGGTGCCGATATCATCGTTTCGGCCTCATATATTTGGGGGAGTGAAAACCCCCGGGAAGCTTTCGATAAGCTCATGAAAGTGTAGTATTATATTTGGGATGAAAACAAAAAAATACATTTTCGTGGTCGGCGGGGTGATGTCTTCCGTAGGCAAGGGAGTAGCCGCCGCTTCAATCGGAAAAATTTTACAATCGAGAGGCTATAAGGTGGCTAACCTCAAAGCCGACATGTACGTGAATATCGATGCCGGCACTATCCGCCCGGCCGAACACGGCGAGGTTTTTGTCGGCGATGACGGCATCGAGGCGGACCAGGACTTAGGTAATTACGAGCGTTTTACGAACCAGGTTTCCACCCGCGAAGATTACATCACCACCGGCCAGGTTTATGCCGAACTCATCAGGAAGGAAAGAAATCTGGAGTTTGGCGGCGAAGACGTTGAAGTGGTGCCGGACGTGCCGAACGAAATTATCAGGCGCATCAAACTTTGCCAGAAGAAGAACAATTCGGATATAACCATCGTCGAGTACGGCGGCACCGTCGGCGAATACCAGCTTCTTATTTTTCTCGAGGCCGCGCGGATGATGAAAGCCAAAAATCCCGGCGACGTTTTTTGCGTTTTGGTGAGCTTCCTGCCTACGCCGAAGATTTTGGGCGAGCAGAAGTCAAAGCCGACCCAGTACGCCATTCAAACCCTGAACTCGGCGGGCATCAACCCCGATTTCATAATTTGCCGTTCCGAGGTGCCGGCCACCGACCATATCAAAAAAACCATCAGCACGGTTTGCAGTTTGCCTATCAAGCGGATAGTTTCCGCGCCGGACGTTTATTCCATTTACGACATCCCCGTCGATTTGGAAAAAGAAAAGTTCGGGGAAACCCTGCTTAAGGCCATGGGTTTGTCTCCCCGCCGGGCCGACTTGAAGAATTGGGCCGCTCTTTCGCGGAAAATAAAAAAGCTCAAAAAACCAGTGAGAATAGGCATTGTCGGAAAATATTTTAATTTCAAATCCTGCAAGGATACCTACATTTCGGTCATCGAATCCATAAATCACGCCGCCTGGAGCGAGAATCGCCGCCCGGAAGTACTCTGGCTGGATTCCGAGAAATACGAAACCGACCGCAGGAAACTCAAAGAACTCGACGAACTGGACGGAATAATAGTTCCCGGCGGTTTCGGCAATCGCGGAAGCGAGGGGATGATTTCGGCTGCCGATTACGCAAGGCGCAACAAAATTCCTTATCTCGGGCTTTGTTTGGGAATGCAGGTCATGGTTATTTCCTATGCCCGAAACGTTTTGGGATTGAAGAAAGCTAATTCCACCGAGTTCGATTCCAGGTCGCCGCACCCGGTCATTGCCACGATGGAAGACCAGGTGGAAAAAATAAAAGCGAAAAACTACGGTGCCACCATGAGGTTGGGAGCTTATCCTTGCGTTCTCGCTCCCGGGACTTTGGCTTCCGCCGCTTACGGCAAAAAGGAAGTTATGGAACGCCACCGGCACCGCTACGAGGTCAATAATGCTTACGTGAAGAAACTGGAAAACAAAGGTTTGGTTTTTTCCGGCCGGTATCGGAAGGGAAACTTGATGGAAATCGCCGAATTGCCGAAAAGCGAACACCTGTTTTATTTGGGCACGCAATTTCACCCGGAATTCAAATCGCGACCGCTCGAACCGCATCCTCTTTTTAGGGCGTTTGTAAGAGCCGCAATAAACAAAAAATAGGCGGTTGGGCGAAAATACGCTATAATAGGTAAAATGGATGCCTTACACGAAGGTAAGTTAAAGCGTTTGGAAGAACTTGCGACAAGCATTCGGGAAACGGTGATTGAGACGCTCATTACCGCCGGGAGCGGGCATACGGCCGGGCCTTTGGGGATGGCCGATATTTTTACGGCTCTTTATTTCCACGTCTTAAATCACAATCCTAAAAAGCCCAACTGGCCGGAGCGGGACCGGCTTATTTTATCGAACGGCCACATTTGCCCGGTGCTCTACGTCACTATGGCTTATGCCGGTTACTTTCCGGTGGAGGAACTTAAGACTCTCCGGAAAATAAACTCGCGGCTCCAGGGCCATCCTCACCGGAGCGCCTTGCCCGGCTTGGAAACAACTTCCGGGCCTTTGGGGTCCGGCTTGTCGCAGGCAATCGGCGTGGCGCTCGCGGCGCGGTTAGATAAAAAAAGTTACCGCGTCTACTGCATTACTTCGGATGCCGAAATCCAAGAAGGCAATTACTGGGAAGCGGCGATGTTTGCCGGAAAACAGAAGCATAGGTTAAGCAACCTCACCGTTATCGTTGACCGGAACAATATCCAAATTGACGGTTTTACCGAAGACGTGATGCCGCTTGAGCCCCTCGCGGAGAAATTCGAAGCGTTTAATTGGCACGTCTTGGAAGTTGACGGGCATAATATGGCGGAATTTGTGAGCGCCGTATCCGAAGCGGAGGCGGTTTACGAGAAGCCGACGGTGATAATTGCCCACACCATTCCGGGCAAGGGCGTGAGTTTCATGGAAAATGACTACAAGTGGCACGGTTTACCGCCGGGCAAGGTGAAACACCCGGACGAGCCGCCGCCGGAGCGTCAGGGAGAATTGGCGCTAAAGGAATTAAGAACGCTCGGGAAGAAAATCAAAAGCGAACATGAATGATTATGTTGAATCCTGAAGCAAAATTAAATCCGAAGATTTTCGACGAAGATATTGAAATGAAACCGACCCGGGACGGGTACAGTGAGGGGCTTTTAGCCGCCGGTGAGCAGAATCCCAACGTGGTCGCGCTTTGCGCCGATTTGACGGAATCCACGCGGGTAGAGGCGTTCGCAAAAAAATATCCGGAGAGATTTTTTGAGATAGGAGTTGCCGAACAAAACATGGCGACCATCGCCGCCGGCTTGGGAATCTCCGGCAAGATTCCCTTCATTTCTTCCTACGCCACTTTTTCGCCGGGCCGGAACTGGGAGCAGATTCGGACAACCATCGCTTACAACGACTCCAATGTGAAAATTGCCGGACACCACGCCGGGGTTTCGGTGGGGCCGGACGGCGCCACTCATCAAGCGACGGAAGATATCGCCATCATGCGGGTGATGCCTAATATGAAAGTTTTCGTGCCGTGCGATGCGATTGAAGCCAGAAAGGCGGTGCTTGCCGCCGCGGGGGTTTGGGGGCCGGTTTACATGCGTTTTGGCCGGGAGAAAAGCGCGGTTATTACGACCGAGGAGACGCCTTTTACACCCGGCAAGGCAGAAGTGTTTTGGGATTCCTCGCTTCGCTCGGAACGATTAAAACCGCAAGCGGTTTTAATCGCCTGCGGAAATTTGGTTTATAACGCCCTTCTTGCCGCAAAAGAACTGGAAAAAGAAAAAATCGGCACGATTGTCTTGAATAACCACACCCTAAAACCGATGGACGAGAAAAGAATCATTGAAATGGCGAAAAAAACCGGCGCGGCGGTTACGGTAGAGGAGCACCAGATTACCGGCGGTTTGGGCGGCGCCGTTGCCGAGGTCTTATCCCGCAATCACCCGGTGCCGATGGAATTTATCGGCCTTCAGGACACTTTCGGCGAGTCGGGAAACCCCGACGAGCTGATGGAAAAATACGGGATGGGAGCGGAAGACATCATTAAAGCGGTTAAAAAGGTCATTAAAAGAAAATAAATTTATGTTTGACGTAATTACCATAGGTACGGCGACAAGAGACGTTTTTGTGAGAGGCGCGTCTTTTAAGGTGTTAAAAGACCCGGTCCACTTGAAGAAAATCGGATTCAAAACAGGAGAGGCGGAATGTCTCGCTTTGGGTTCAAAAATAGAAATCGAAAAACCGGTTCTCACTTTAGGAGGCGGGGCGGCAAACGCGGCCGTCACTTTCTCGAGACAAGGTTTTCGGACGGCGGCGCTCGTAAAAATCGGCAACGACGAGATCGGCAAGGAAGTGATAGCGGCTCTGAAACAAGAAAAAATAAAGCCGCTCGCGGCCATTGACGAGAAAATCGGCACCGCTTATTCGACCATTCTTCTTGCGCCCGGCGGCGAAAGAACGGTTCTCGTTTACCGGGGCGCTTCATCCGACTTCAGGGAAAAAGAAATACCGATGAGAAAACTGAAATGCCGCTGGGCCTATATTTCTCCGGGAACGATTTCCATCCCCTTGATGCAGAACGTCGTTTCGCACCTTAAAAAAATCGGGGCGAAAGTGGCGATGAACCTTTCCAAGCATTATCTTGACGCGGGCGTCGCTAAATTAAGGCAGATTCTAAGGAGTCTCGACGTTGTCGTCGTAAACCGGGAAGAGGCGTCGTATCTTACCGGCATCGATTACGGCAAGGAAAAGGCGATTTTCGGCAAATTCGACGAGTTGGTGCCGGGAATAGCCGTTATGACCGACGGCCGGAACGGCGCTTCGATTTCCGACGGAAAATATATTTACCGGGCGGGCATTTTCCCGGAAAAAGAACTTATTGACCGGACCGGAGCGGGCGATGCGTTTGGTTCGGGATTCGTCGCGGGGATGATGCGGAAGAGAGACGTTTGTTTCGCTCTGCGGCTCGCGGCGGCGAACTCCGCATCGGTTGTCGAGCAAGTCGGCGCCGAGGAGGGGATTTTAAGAAAAGAAGATTTCAAGAAAAAACGCTGGCAATATTTGGATTTGGACGTAGAACCACTATGACGGCAGCGGAAAAATTGGCGAAAATTTTGAGGGCCGACAAGGATTACTTGGGGCGCATTGAAGAACGGTTTTCCTATATGACCGGGAAGAAAGGCGTTCTTGACAGGATTGTCGAGGAAAACGATAAGGCGATTAAAAATACCCTTGCAATACTCGGAGTCGGGAACGGCGAAAAAGCGAGAGCGGAAGAAATTTATCACGGCTTGATTTTCAAGATGGAGGCCGACGACAACAAAATCTCCGAAGCGCTGGGCCGGCCGGTTTGCTCAAAGATGGCCGATTGTGAGAAGGTTCTCGCGGTTTCCAAAAAAGTCGCGGGCGTAAACCACGGTTTTTTCCTGAAAGAAGAAAAAGCGGTTGAATTTCTGGAAAAAGAGCCGCCGAAGAAAATTCTCTCCTACCTCGGTTACGATTCGGTTGACCAAATGCTTTCGAAAGAAAACCTCTTTGAAGTCTACAGCGCTCTGCGGTTTATCGAAGGGAACGACTGGTTAAACGGGGTATTCTTCAAGCAATACGAAGGTCTCACGGTGTCCGACTTCGAGGAGAGGCCGATTGTTGCCCAGGCGCTCGGTGAGAAGTGGGCAAAGGCGGCCGATTCGTTCATGAAAAAGAAGTGGCACAACATCAGCCATCTCAAAGAATTGGGGGTTGTATTCGTGATTCCCGCGACCCTGGGCATCCCGGGCGAGCTTTTGCGGATGATGAGCTTGGTTTTTCATTATTTGCACGAGATACCTTTTTATTCCGATATGTTCCGGCGGGCGGCGGAAACTCCGGTTACTTTCGCGCCAAGCGTCGTTTCGCTTCTCCGGGGCGACGTTTTTGACAGACAAATTCCGCAGGGAGAAAAATCGCTTTGGCTCGTCATTCAACGGTACTTGGCGAAGGACGACGAAAACGACTGGCGGCTTTTTGCGCCCCACCTAAATCCCGAGGCGCTTCATTGGTCAAGAGCGGAGGAGGATTTGGTGAAAGCGAGCAGTGTTCTCGACGGTTTCGCTTCGGATTTGATTTTCTGGCAGGGCTTAGGCTGGATAGGCGATTATTTCAAGGACAGTGCCGGAAACGATATTCTCGTAAGTTTCGACCTGGTGGATACGGTGATGAGCTTGGTGATGAAAAAAGAACTGGTAAAATATCTTTATCACCATCAGGAAGCGCTTTGGAACAGGATTTTTATCGAATATATGGGTGAAGACCAGCTTGAGAAATTTTGCAAGAATTATTTATTGGAGGGATACTTCGAAATTTAACGCTAGAAAAACCGCAGGTTCAAGAGACGTGGCCATCGGTTTTGTGGCTTTCCGGACTCAGGTTTGGCCAGCCCAACTCTTAGTCTCTTTCGCCCGCGGTTTTTTCTAAATAAAAGTTGTCGTTGAACACAAAGAGCGGGCACTTGGTATAATGTCTTTATGGTGAATTTAAAGAAATTAATCAAAGAAGCGGAAAAGAAGCACATAGCTGTGGGGCACTTCAATATTTCTAACTTAGAAATGCTGAAAGCTGTGTCCCACGTTGCTGCCCGCCTCCATCTACCGGTTGTAATAGGCGTTTCGGAAGGCGAGCGGGGGTACGTCGGCGTTCATCACGTTCGGGATTTAATAAATTCCTACAACAGGGAGCATTCAACGAGCGGTTATCATCTGTTCCTGAACGCCGACCACACTTATTCTTTGGAGAAAGTTAAGGAGGCGGCGAAGCAAGGATTTGATGCGATTGTTTTTGACGGAAGCAAATTACCTTTTCGGGAAAACATCAAAAAGACAAGAGAGGCGGTGAAAATCGCAAAGAGAATCAATAAAAACATTGTAGTCGAAGGCGAGCTGGGATTTATCGGTCAGTCGTCGAGAATCTTGAAAGGATTGCCGAAAGGCGCGGTTATAAGACCGGAGGATTTACCGACAGCCGAAGAAGCGCTTCGGTTCGTGAAAGAAACGGGCGTGGACATGCTCGCACCGGCGGTGGGGAATATCCACGGGATGCTTGGGAACGCCAAGAACCCCAAGCTTAACATAGAAAGAATAAGAGAAATAAAGAAAGCGGTGAAAATTCCGCTCGTCTTGCACGGCGGCTCGGGCATTTCCGATAGCGATTTCCGGGCGGCAATTAAAGCCGGGATTTCCCTGATTCATATCTCAACCGAACTGCGGGTGGCTTGGCGCAGGGGATTGGAGAGGGTGCTCAAGGGAAGCAAAGACGAAATCGCGCCTTACAAACTAATGCCCGGGGTTTTGGAGGAAATGGAAAAAGTAATAGAAAACAAGTTGGAGTTATTCAATTTATAGTTAATCAACGACTTTTGAGTTATGGATAAGGATAAAGTTAACAAAGTTATTCTTGAAATAAGAGCCGGGACGGGCGGGGATGAGGCCTCGCTTTTTGCCGGGGACCTGGCGCGGATGTATCAGCGATACGCGGCGGGGCAGGGCTGGGGGTTTTCAATTTTGGACGCGAACGAGAGTTCTTTAAGGGGGTACAAGAGTTTTGTTGCCGAAGTGAAAGGAGAAGGAGCGTATGAAGCATTAAAGAACGAGTCCGGCGTTCACCGGGTGCAAAGAATACCGAATACCGAAAAATCGGGCCGGGTTCACACTTCAACGGCATCGGTCGCGGTTTTGCCGGTGGTGGAGGCGAAGATAGTGGATATAAAAGAAAGCGACTTGGAATTTACTTTTTCCCGTTCGGGCGGTCCCGGCGGCCAGAACGTCAATAAAGTGGAAACGGCAGTCCGGGTTCTTCACAAGCCGACCGGATTGGTCGTGGGTTCCCGGGAAGAAAGGAGCCAACACGCCAATCGCGAACGGGCGATGGAGGTCTTGCGGGCCAAACTTTACGAAGCCCAGCGTGAACAGCAAGTCGGATCGGTCGCCGAATTAAGGAGAGAGCAGATTGGTTCCGGCGAGCGGGCGGAAAAAATAAGAACTTATAATTTTCCCCAGGACAGAATTACCGACCATCGGCTTGGCAAGAAGTTTTCGAACATCGAGAAAATAATGGAAGGCGATTTGGGAAAAATCGTGAAGGGGTTTCAAAAGTAAACCCATTCGGAAAGAACACATAGGTTCAAGAGACGTGGCCATGGG
>Ga0209518_1003905_pt1 | contig 12418 bp, 12 predicted proteins | sample RifGroB1_FD_183993 | JGI IMG/M metagenome (GOLD analysis project Ga0209518, IMG submission 183993) | Groundwater microbial communities from Rifle, Colorado, USA - Groundwater B1 (SPAdes) (version 2) | ecosystem: Environmental > Aquatic > Deep subsurface > Groundwater | place: Rifle, Colorado... | reverse complement strand
ATAAAAATCCCGCATATATTCAAATAACTTTAAATTATGAACACTAAAAAAATACTTAGATTTTAACGACGCATCTAATGCTTTTTGAAATCCGTTTTCAACCGCAAATAAACCAGCCAAAACTTCACGTTCCGCAAATTCATCGTGGTATTTTATCTCTGTCATTTTGTTTTAGTCACCGTAACATCAGGTATTTTTTTCAAATTAATAAGATTTCTGTCTTTACGCATTATTTTTCTATAATCTCCACGTTGACTTACCATTTCAATAAGATAAAAAGAACCTTCGACAATACTCCATATGCGATTGACATTTCCAACGCCACCCTGCTGATACTGCCCCTTAAAATTAGTTAGACTTAAATTAGTGGTGATAATTGTCGGCAACCTATTGTTGTTCCGGTACCGCAATAAATCATCTACTTCAGAACGATAAAAATCAGATACACCCCCCTCCTTCTTTTTTACTTCGGCACCAACCTCATCCAACACTAATACGTGTGCCCTTTTTATAAACTCAAACAATTCAGTGGCTATTGGATCGCCCTTGGTTTTAAAACGTAAATCAAGATATTCTTTAAATGTTATAAAATAGCCAGTTAAATCATCATGTGCTTTTTTAGTAACAACTGAATACCACAATGCGTTCTTTAATATAACCGTTGCCAACATGGTTTTCCCAACACCAGTGCCACCGCACAAAAACAAACCCATTCCACTTCCTTCAACAATTTTATTCAATAAAAATATATAAGATTTAACAAAAGCATGTATGTTTTTACTAGTTCGTGTGTACTTATCAGTATTATTATCAACATCAACAATGTTTCCATAAACATCCTCTTTTAAATCTTTCAAACCAACTTCTAAATATTCCAGCGGGATATTTGCCTTCTGCATTCTGGCCTTTAAATTGTCTAATCTCCAACACGTGCACGGAGTAGCAACACGTTCATTGATGTGATACCCTTTACCGCCGCATTCCTGACAATCAAACTTTATATTGGAAAACCCAATGTCATCATCAATCATTGGCCATCACCCGTTGGAAATAAACTTCTGTATATTTAATTTAACACCAATGTACTACCACGTTTACTATCATACACCACGTTAATAACCTTGTCAACATATTCCGTAACATCTGACACATGCGTTATCATAATAATCTGCTCATACGATAATTTCAAGGTTTCCATCACTTTCAGCAAGTTCTTTTTTCGGTCATCAGATAACGACCCAAAAATTTCATCCAAGAATATGAGTTTCATGGACATCCCCGTTGACTCGTTCAAATACTTTGATATAGAAAACCGCAAACACACATTAAATAAATCCGTAGCACCACCTGATAATATATCTATGGGTTGTAGTACGCCATCAATGTCCACTTGAATGTTATAGTCATCATCAAGCATAACAGTAGAATAACGATTTGTTGTGTTTAAAACCAAATCAGACAACATGTCAGAAAGTTTAGGGGTTATCTGCGTAATCATATTAATCTTAAATTGTGTGAAATAATTCAATAACTTCGTGTAGCGAGTCACATCCATCGCCACGGTTTCTAACGCCTTTATCTTTTGCTGTAACTTTTCTATTGCCTGAACCAACATCTGCTTTTCATTTTCCTTGGCAGATTTCAATTCACTAACACTGTTAAATGAAATATATAACGTGTCAATGGCACTTTCTATTGTTACAATATTATCTTTAATGTCATCCACCTTGCTATTGGCTTTAAACTTAGCCAATTTGTCTGTTGATTCTTTAATTTTTTCCTCGCCTTCATCCACAGACTGTTGCAGTTCAGACGTGTTCTGTTTCAACACATTCAACTTTTCTAAAAGTTCTTTTCCTTCCTTTATTTTGTTTCTAATATCCTTTTGGTAATCAACCTGTTTTTTCAATTCTTGAATCCTTTTTTCATCCACAACCGGTATTTCTTCAACACTTAGCATATCCTTTATGCCATCTTCCGTTTCCTTCAAGGACGCTTTAGTGTCCCGCTCCTTATCTCTCATGTGTTCAAGGTTGTTCTGACACTTATCACGTTCCTGCAACAAACTGAACGCAGTTCTCATACTATCCAATAATTTGGCCATCTTACCATTCATTTCTTCCAACTTGGTCTGCTTTTCCGTCTGTTCGTTTTCAAGTTTTGATATTTCATTAAGAAAGTGTTGTTCGTCTGATATTTCAGAACCACACGTGGGACATGCCACGGTACCCTCTGCCCGTTGCAGCATCTTTAAACAATTATGGTTTGTTTGAATCTGATCCTTAATACTATCCAACGAAGCGTTCAATTTAGCTATTATACCATTTCCCTTTGCTTGCCGCCCTTCAAACTCGGTATACTTATCCTTGGTCATTTGGGAATCAATTTCACTTACCCGCTCTTCTAACCCGGTAATCGTTGTCCGTGTGTGATCCAAAACAGCACTGGCTTTTACTTGCTTTTCCTTCAATGCATTAAGATTCTTCTTGCGTTCTTCTGCCTGTTTATGTGCATTGCGACTTTCCAATAGTTTTTCATATTCCTCAGTCAACGGTTCTACTTCAACTTTGTTTTCACTTTGTTTCTTTATTTCAACTATTTTGTTCGCCCATTCAGTTCTTTGTTTATTCTTTTCTTCTAACGTAGCTTTTTTCTTTTGTACTTCCATTTCCAACGCATGCATCTTATCTGAAAAATCACTAATCTTTTTCTGGTATCCATCGTGCTTTTCACGAATCTGTTTCAATTCTTCTTTCTTATCTTGCAAACCACGATTCAACGTGGTATGCTGCGTCACAATAGCATCATATTCTTTAACTATTTCCTGTAGTTTTCTTTCCAAATCATCAACGTTTTCATCTGCACCAGCAGCGTCAAGTTTAGCTTGCAGATCTGAAATCTGACTACGTATTTTTCTTAGCACTTCATCTATGACATCTATCTGTAACATCTTCAATACAAACGATTTGCGGTCAGAAGCACGCATGGACGACAACAATGACAGTTCTTTTTGTCTGATACAATACGTATGATAGAATGTGCGCCAATTCAAGCCACCCATGATTTCTTTAATGGCTAAATCAACTGCCTTTGGAGTCCTGTGCATTTCAACGCCGTTCTTGTGCATCACAGCAAAACTCGTCTTGTTCGGGAACTTGGTGCCACGCAATATGGTATATTCGTCTTCGCCCATTAAAAAAGTTAAAACTACATTGAACTCCTTATCACTTGCATCAAAACTAAGCACCTTTTCTATCACGGTTCTTAAAACATCAGAACCAAACAATGCATAACTTACCATTTCCTGAACCGTACTTTTACCCGCTTCATTTTCTCCCACAATAGCTATCAGCCCCTTTCGTGGGAACTCAAAATCCAACTTTTTATACTGACGAAAGTTCTTACAGGCGATATGTTTTATAATCATGTTTGCCCTGACTTCATTCTGCGTTTTTTATCTGCCCTATATAATTTCTCATCCTTGTCTTCTACAACTTCTTTTATTTCTATATGTTTATGCGGTTTAACACCCCCAAAATCTAATGACATTTGCAAACGTTCATTACCATCCTCCCATCCATCCAAAACCTCGATATCTTTCACGGCTTTTATAAAATCCAATCTAGGATCGTGAGGTTTTAAATCTGTATTGGTTAAAACGTACTCCACGGCGTACAAAAAATCCTCTATGGCAATACGGTTGTGACAGAACCAAACACTACCATCAAAACCATGTGTCTTAATCTCCATGCCAGGGTCTGTTGTTGGCATTGAATTCAAAAGTAATGTCATAAATCAATCCCCCTTATACGCCAGCCTTACGATTCAATTCTTCTTCTAACAGTTCCTCGCCCTTCAAATACAACCACTTCTTGTCGTCCTTGTCTTCACTTGTTGCATTAATCTGTGAACGCCATTCATCCACTATATTACCTGCCACGTTCAATACAACATCAGAACTACCATCGGCATTTTCCGTGACGTTCTCTCTGTTAAAATCAAGATACAGTGCAGTCGTGTTATTCATTAATCCACGTATGTCCATGCCCTTGTAAACGTCAAACGTGACCTTGAGTGTAACGCGATACATCCCACCCTCTTCCACCCGCTTCTTTAATTCTTTCTTAACTTGAGTTTCAGCCTGTTTCGGATCCTTATGTTCTTTAAGATCTATGTATATACATTCCATTGGACGATTTTCTATAGGTATCTTTGTAATATTTAACTCTTTGTCCGACAAACTAACACTATGTATGAACCGCTGTTCTCCTGCCTCACTAAAATCCTTTCTTTCCATAGCACCAGCAAAAATCACGTTCTTTTTCCCGTCAAACTCTATTGGTGAATGTAAGTGCCCCAAAGCCACATAGTCAAATAACGATTCGATATTATTTGGGAGTTCTATTAGATTCGCGCCATACCCGATCTTAAATGCCCCGGCTATATCGCAATGTAACACAAGTATATTAAAAACATCTTCGTCTTTCGGTTCTGAAACAGTGTCTACAAACCACGCTTTCATTTCATCAAAGTTAGGCGAATACGGCACACAATATACCACCACACGTTCATCGCCAAAGTTTAGATCAATCTTATCCGGCGTTTTAACCATGTAAATATTATTTAATTGATGACGGGTAACAGAGTCAAAAACATGCGTATCCCTTTTAATCTTCGGAACATCGTGCGTACCACTAAGAATAATTGTAGGTATCCCAGCTTCACTTAACCTTTCTAAGCCATCTATTGCTATGCCCCGAGAACGATTGGGTGGATGATAAGATTCAAATAAATCGCCACTATGAATTGTAAAGTCCGGCTTAGCTTTGATTATAAGGTCAACCGACTTATTAAATGCCCCGTGAAAATCTAACATGCGTTGATTAACGCCAGCAGCATCCGTTTTCCCAAAACGAAAATACCCCAAATGACTGTCAGACCAATGTATAAAGTTCACTGTCCCTCGTTTTTTGGTCATAGATTATCCAACCACGAATCATCATCCACCAAATTTATATCATTTAATTCATCATGAACTTCCTTTTCCAAATCACGTTGTTTGGCGGCTGGTTTTGACGGAACAGGACTACTTACTGGTTTAGGTTGTGTTGCTGTCTGGGCAGTGGCGTTGCTACCGCCGCTTGAAGAACCGCCAATTTCTTTACTGTATTTATCTAAAATCGCCTTACTGATTAACGCCCAAACTTCAGCACCCTTACCTTCAATATCAAATATAACATGACTTTTATATTTGGTTTTTCCTTCTTTGTCTGTAAACGGATCCTGCGGCGGTCTAACAAACGGGTCTTTGCCAGAAACTTGGAACACTTTAAAATCAGGAATTAACCCCCAACTAGTTCTAATGGCACATTTGGCTTTCAAAGAACTGCTGCCTGGAATCAACGTGAATTTTTCAACGGCCCATCCCATAACGTTATCATCTCCATTTAAGTTTTATTTTGTTTCCCTTTTTCTATCTTAACTAATTTAATATACCATTCTTTTGCAACAGAAGAAAATTCAGTAACCCTCTTTTTCAATCGCTCAATGTGCTCGTCTGTTTTATCTGATTTCACTATCTTTGTCAAAAACTCACGGCCCTCAGACGTTTGATACAAATTCCACAGCGTTTGTTTGTTGCCCGTTTTGCCAACCTCCAAATTCCAATGTGGAGGTCTTTGTTCCTCTGGGATACGTTCTATGGGAAATGTATATTCCTTTTTGACAGAAGCATTATTATTTGTATTTGCTGCGTTTCTACCAGCAAAATCTTTTCGCCGTGATTGTTGGTCCAAAAACAATATCATCATCTGCTTAATTTCTTGAACATCAGTTCCATCACTATCATTACTTGCACGCTGCTGTATTAACTTATTTAATTTGGATTCTATAATATTTAATCTCTCCAACAATATATCAAATGGTTTCTTCTCACCCACGATGTGATCGCTCCCATTTAGCCCATCAAATGTCAACTACAATCATAACACATTTTAATACTAAAATCAATAAGATCAAAAAAAATAGATGGCTTCGCAAGAAGCCACCTTCCACCATGGGACTATGGTGAAAAATTTACTTTTGGGACACATCAGTCTTGATTGCGCCATCGGTATCACAAACCACTGTCACTTTCAATATTTCGCCCTTTCCAAAGTGTTTGAACTGAACTGGCTTCAGAATCCTCTGAACTTCCGACATCAAACGACGTGCGCCTAGCTTTTCGCTGAAAGCCTTTTTAGCTATGGCATCCAGCCCACTGTCGGCAAATTCCAGTTCAATGTTTTCACGATAGAATCTTGCCTTTTCCGTTTTCACAACTGAATCCATAGGCTCAACCAGAATACGTTTTAGATCCGCCTGGCTCAACGGGTGCAGTACAGAACGTAGATTGAAACGGCCCATGAACTCAGGAAGCATACCCCCGTGACGAATCAGATTATCAGTCAGTACCGCATCGTCAACCATAGTGTATGCAACTTCTTCTTTATCAAAATCAGTTGCCCTATTCACAAATCCCATTGTGTGAACTTTCTCATTGATAAGACCCTTCAATCCAGTGAAAGCACCACAGGCGATGAATGACAAATTACGAGTGTTAACCAGCACATAATTGTCTTTTCCCATCTGCCCATAAATCCGTGGCGACATCGGAACGCTGATGTCTTCGCTACCACCTTCAATGATCTTCAGAAGCCCGTGTTGAACACCCTCACCAGACACATCACGACCTGAAGACATCTTGTGTGCAGCAATCTTGTCAACCTCGTCCAACACGATAATTCCAATGGAGGCTCGTTCAACAGAACCCTCACATTTCAAGATGTGATTCCGCAACACGTCCTCGACATCTCCACCCACGTAACCCGCTTCAGTAAGGCTCGTAACGTCGCTGATTGACATCGGAACGTTGAGAATTTTTGCCAAAACAGACACGGCATGTGTCTTGCCAACACCAGTAGGGCCGACAACAAACAGATTGGTTTTAGACGGGATTTGATCATCAGGAACACCAGCGGCAATAGCTTCAATCCTTCTAATATGATTGTAGCCAAAAATAGACAGTGTTTCCAGATAATCCCGTTGACCAACAACATACTTAGTCAGTTCATTGAACAATGATTCAGGTGAAAGATTGGATGAAGGAACAAATGAAGTGTCTGCTTTCGACTTGCCTTTGGGGGCGGACATGGGTGAAGGCATCTGCCCCGGACATGTGGTCTTTACCGTGCCAAGTTCAAGCATGTCTGCGGCACGAACCACGCACCCAGAACAAATCGCTACCGGATAATCTCCATCCCAACTCCCCTCAACAACTGTTTCTTTTGTAGTATCCTGTTCTTTCAGTTCCCCACAGAAACTACACCGAATCTTCTGCGACTTTGTTTCACCGTTACGTCCCATGACTTGCACCTCCTAATAGTATGTGACCTCACCCATTTTAACTCGTCACCGCTCCACCTTAACCAGTTTTCACAAAAAACTTTATATTCTGCAATGCCAAATACCAAAAAAGCCTTTATTCTTCTTTCTTTTTCTTAAAAACTTCTTTAAAAACACTGGCTAAATTGTACGCTGTCAAATAAGACTGTATTTCAGCATATATATAGTGTGCCATAACCTTTGCCGCCAACGGCTCCATGTCGAAGTATAGTGACTGCTTGTTTTCCTTATTCCCCGATTCTATTTCATCTACACGAAATCTTACTCTTATTCCTTTTTCCCCCTGATTAACGGGTTCAACAGAAAACGCTCTATCTTTTGTATCGGTGTGCTTAAACTCACGGTGTTTCATTCTAGGCTGCGTTTCATCATCCTTTTTCATGGATGTCAATACACCAGCGTCTATTAGCCTGAACATATAAAAAGCCGCTGGTAAATCCTGCCAAAACTTCAATGTCTGAATAGCCTTGTTGGATTCGTCACGCTTAACCATCGTATACAACAGCTTATTAATTTCCGTTTGCTTGCCATCTTTTCTTTCAATACTCTTTCCGAATTGTGACTCAATAATGAATGTCGTCGTCTTGTTGGCCGTTTTGTACAATTGTTTCTCCATAACCAGTAACCCCCCGTTAAAAGTTTTTATTGGCCATCTTGCATATCAATATCAAACTGTCTAATATTATATCGCAATTTTAAATAAGTCCCAAACTTCTTCAAGCATTTGTCAATTGTGTCGTTGGGGAGTTTATAAAAATGAACTACAGCACTACAAAAAATCATCATAATATTTTTTGATAATTTAAAACCACCGGTCTTAAATATAATTTCTTCTATACAAGCCTTCTTACCAACAGCCGCAGTTTTTTTAGCCGCAGATTTTTCTGTACACGATAATTCCAAATTATTCACCATTTCAGAGTTCAAATATTTCTGCATGTCATTACATAAAAACACAAACTCTTCCGTGGTTTTCAAATTTAAAATAATATTGGATAAATATATAAAAACTTTTTCTAGTTTATCTACCTGTTTAATATTTTTATACTTTATTTCAATCCAGTCAAACAGTTCAATTTTTTTTGGTGCTATTCTCAAAGAATTGTGTTTCTTTACTTTATAACACACCTTTTTATCAAACATAATCACGTCCTCTGGAATATATTTTTCAAGATATCATCGTAATTATGTATAGAATCAATAATGTTATCTAATGAAATGTCAGATACCACTATCAAATTTTCCTTGGATATAACCGACAAACCACTTAACAATATAGCAATGTATTCTTTAGTTTTATTATTCCATACCCATCTGCCAAAAACATCCCACTTATGATTATCGCCAAAGCCCAAAAAATATAATGGCTCCTGACCCCTTATATTATATTTCACACCCTTCAATAATGTGGAATTAACACGCAACATATCATAATTGCATTTGACCCAAGTAGATATATACTTCACATCCTTTGCCGTGCATTCTTTCTTTAATGTATTTACATTACAATCGATGGGCTGTATAGAAGCACTGTTGTATTTTGCGGCAGCATCAAAAAACTCCATTAAACGATTCATGGTAAAATTGTTGCATGTGAATTTCCATGTGATTTCATTCATGTTATTATTATACCAATAAAACCAAGTTATTTGAATGCATTCTAAAAATTACAACGAATATAATGTTTAAACTTTAACATACTAATAGATGGTATCAAATCAGAAATCTTACTGTCCTCTTTATTTAAAATAAAACTTATCGCCAATTGTAAAACGGTGTAAGCCAAAATCTTGAAAACAACAACATTGTACCGTGTATTTTTACAGTATAACGTCACTGTGGCCTTGTTTAACCCTGGCTTATCGCATATCAACATAGATTTTACTACGGCAATATCGTTTTCAGAAGAATTAATAACACTAATATTCGACGGTTCATCTTTCCAATATTTAGACAGATCATATTGCAAACAAAAAATCTTACTATCATCATCTACATATTGGTTAATAAAAGACACAACACGTTTTATCACATTCTTTTCGTACTCATAATCTTCCGGGTTAACTGACAAACAAATCTCAAATTTATCAACCAAAGAATTCCCTAACGCAACACACCTTAAAACATTGTCTTGTAACGAATATGTTATCATTTAATCATCCTTTATACATGAATTTCATTTTTAGCAAACTCTTCATAAAACTTAACTGAAACTGTGTCACACCAGCCAATGCCACGTGGTTCAAATCATCCATAAAACAAGCGTCCTCCATCAAGTGAATGTTTTCATTATAATTCAGTGTCAAAAAATAAGACAATTCAAACGCACGAATGTGGTGATGATAAAATCCCTGTGTCGTCCACAACACATCCTCATCCTTCTTAAAAGAAAGAAAATATAAATCATAACTCTTATCTACATTTAATGTAATGCGAAATCCTTTCACGAACAGATGTTCGGTATCATCGCAAACCACTGGAATAAAATCACTTAAATATTTTTTGTCTTTATCGCATAAATTACCAATAAGAAAATCCGAAAACTTGTTATCCATAAGTTGTAATTCAGAAACCCCCGGTAACATTTCATGAAAGATTTTGACTGATAGGAAAAAATCATCTAAAACAACATCGGATAGTTTAGCCGTCCACACTATCATCGGCAAACAATGAATCTTTTTTTCTGTAGACACAGCCAATTCCTCCCTCATACCTTTTTGGTCATCGGGGGAATTGCAACTTGTCTGATATAACTTTTCGCCATTGTCTTTAACTCGTCGCCCATTCGCTTTAACCATAATCTCAAAATAATGACCGTATCTCTTCCCGGGTCATACTTGAAACCCTCAAATTGGCTTCGTCTGGCGGTAATCCCTGTTTATCAACCAAATAATCCCGCATTTGCCGTTTATGTGCCAACAAAGCACGTATATTGGGTTCAATCGTGTTCTGAGCAATCAAATCCTTGACAACTACTGTTTTCAATTGCCCTATCCGGTGGGGTCTATCAGTAACTTGGTCATAAGTACCTGGATCCCACGGCAAATCAAACATGACCACAAGACTACCAGCGGTCAACGTCAGCCCCTCCTTACAAGCGTCTGTAGAACCAATAAAGACCTTACATGTTTCATCCATCTGAAATTTGTCTACAATATTTGCGCGTTTTTCAGGGTCTTTAACCTCATGTTCTCCTGAACCAGCTATAATGGCTGGATTATACTTTGACAAACGTGGTACAAGAATTGTATCAATCACTGATGTAAAACCAGTAAAAACCAATACCTTATTATCAGTTCCATCATAAATAAAGTCTTCCAAAATCAATTCCAATTCATCAGCCTTGGCACTACATCCAGCAGCACCAAACACTTCCAATCCAGCAATCACCTGTAAACACCTTGTCAGTTTTGTTAGCGCAGAGTTCACATTGAACTGTTTATCAGCTATGATTACTTGAACCTCATCCATTATCTGGCGATACAGTTCAGCTTGTTCACGTAACAACGTCACTTCATGCACTTGCGGTATCTTGGCTGGCAGTTCTTTTAATACTTCACTCTTGGTTCTTCTAATCAACACGCTTTGAAGTTTATTCTGCAAATCACCTAAGTTCTTATAGCCAACCACCTTTTTTATAACTCGAGGACGCGTAATCCTTTGTCCCTCCTTAGTAATTATCGTTTCCATCTTTTTCAATTTAATATCCTTACGCTCACAATACATATCCAAAAAATGATAATACATACTTTTAACATTTTTAAATTGCTTGGCACCGAATATATCTGGCTTGACTAAAAACAAAACAGGTGCCAAATCATCAGGCTTGTTCATAATCGGCGTACCAGTAGCAACAATCTTTGTCTTGGCGTTCACACGATGCACTGCCGTTGTGGTTTGCGCACGATGTCCCTTAATACGATGCGCCTCATCTAAAATCATAACATCATAAGTGGGGAAGTCGTTTTCATATCCGACCACTTGATATTTAGGTGGGTCATAATGCTTGCCGTTAGGGGCTAAAACCTCCCTTTTGATTTCACGAATGTGCAACCTCATTGCTTCATAATGAATAATAGTAAAAAACGCATCAGACTGTATAGCCTCCAGTCGTTTCTGTGGTGTGCCATGAACCACGGCATATGTAGCGTCGGTATTTGCTTCAATTTCATTACGCCACGCTGAAAACTTAATACTGTTTGGGCAAATGATTAAAACCTTCTTTATACCAGCGTGCTGTCGCATGTGCATACAATACGCTATCAACTGTATTGTTTTGCCAAGCCCCTGTTCATCCCCAAGAAAAACCTTGCCTTGCAGCAACATGGTTACACCATCTTTTTGGAACCCATACAAATCAGCATAAAAACCATTTGGGGTTTCATATGTCGCAACACTTAATGGTTTATCTGGGTTGTATTCTTCTAAGGATGGTTTCAAAAGCTGTGATGTATCACAATCTTTAGCACGGACTTCTTTTATCTTAATACGCAATTCATCGGTAACATCCCAATCAGTTCTCAAATTTAATTTCTGCTTTAACGCATTCAAAACAGGTAAATAATGCTTGAACGGGACTTCCCATCTTTTTAATTCGGTGTTGAAATATCTTTCTGGAAAAGAACGACACACCTCTACCCACTCAGGATTGTACTCTCCCAAGGTCAATGTTAATACACCAATCCTGGCATCATATCCCACTATAATCTTATTTGAAACCTTCTCAGCCAAACGTGGTGACTTAACCATGTTAACAAATGACGCTTCACGGAGCAACACGCTTTTATACTTCTTATATTCATCTGTTTCAACAAACACAAAGGATCTATCGTATGTTTGTATCTTAGTGAGAATACGCTTCAAAGCAACGGCGGCATTCAGTCGTGGCACTTTCCACTGCTTTTCATCATTACACCATCGTGCACCCTCACATGACCGCAATAAATTAACCCACCCATCCTCGTAAATAAACTTA
>Ga0209518_1003904_pt1 | contig 12420 bp, 7 predicted proteins | sample RifGroB1_FD_183993 | JGI IMG/M metagenome (GOLD analysis project Ga0209518, IMG submission 183993) | Groundwater microbial communities from Rifle, Colorado, USA - Groundwater B1 (SPAdes) (version 2) | ecosystem: Environmental > Aquatic > Deep subsurface > Groundwater | place: Rifle, Colorado... | reverse complement strand
AATACTTGCAATAAGTTGTTTTAATTTTTTATACCCGTTTATGCCAGTTACATGCAAACTACCACCAAATACAATTGTTGTATTATTATTAATATTTCCAGGCTTAAAATCTTTAATATCATAGTATTCGGAATGTAATTCCTCTGCAATCCATTTTGCATACTGTGCAGTAAATCCTGACTCTGATTTATAAACCACGACTATATTCATGTCTCACCTCTCGAATCGTATTAGAAAGAATAGCGCGCAAAGGTCGTTACTCCAACATTTGCTTAACCTGCGCCGCCCGTTCCGCGAAGCGGATTGGCGCGGAGTTTGCTACTCGCTACGCTCGCTAGGCAAACTCCGCGCCAAAGGGCAAGTCAGGTTGAAGCAGCTGCTAGATGAATATTATAAATTATTCAACTCTTTTTATATTTTTACCAATCTTTTTTATTAAAATACTACTGGATGTTATTAAATCATCCGGCAATTTTCTGATTTTATCTCCAGCAGAGAATACTTGGCGCGTTATACCAGATTGCAAAATGTAATCTTCGTTTCCATCGTTTTGTACACCAAATGTAACAAAGCCAAATAATGCTTTTTGGTTAATTATTTGTGCTTTATCTATTTGATTTCCTGAAATATACCATTCATCACCACCTACAACTTGAATAAATAGAGTTAATTTGTCATCTTGTTTTAATTGTTCTTCTATTACCAATGAAACGTTTGTTGATAATTCTCCTGTTTCAGTTTCGTTAGTTGAAATATCTTTTCCAATAGCAGGAATAAGGAATTTGATATGCTGATTTTTATATTCTCTTAATCGAGCTATTTCCAAATCTTTATTCTGTACATCTATTTCCTTTAAGTTAATTTTTTCATTTAATTCAATTATACTAGTCTCCAATAATTTCATTTTGATATTTTGTTTATTTATTGCATTAGTAGAAACAAAACCAACAATTCCAGCGATGATAACAAGACTTGAAAGAGTACCAACAATAGGCAGTAATTGGTTTTTAATTGTTTCGTTTTTTCGAGCTATTAATAAAATAATAATTGCTGCACCACCACTTACAGTAGAAAATAAATTTGCTATAAAGCTAAACATATCAATATCCTCCGTTTTATTTGTTGATATTATATGACAAAAATAATGTTTTTTTGCATATAAAATAAATGTCAATTGGTAGTAAAAGCAATATATTTACAATTACCAAGTGAAATAATAGCAATAAAAGATTTTCATTTGTTCACCTCCTTTTAGCTAAGATATATGTGCTTCATGCAAAAAACAAAAAATTTATTTCATATTATATTTGTACTTTCTAATAGTAAAAAACACATTCCTCTTTTGCGCCGAAGAAAAGCAATATGAAAAATCTCAACCAAGAAACTTGTGACCGCATTGCCTACAGGCTTAACGCGCGGCCTCGAAAGCGCCGTGGCTTCAAGACTCCTTGCGAGTATATTACGAAACTGCATCACCGTTGCACTTCATACTTGAACCTAAGAATCCTATTATTTTAAAAAATGAGATTGACCACATATGACCATGCCCTTCTCAATCCATTCTGGTATTCTCTTACTATCCATTAATCTCATAAATAGAATATCAAGAGATTCTTCATTTGAATAATGCTTTAGTAATGGATCATAATCTTCTGAGTATCTAGAAAAATACCCGATTTCTTCAAAAGTCATTAACGAATATATGGCTTGAGCTGAAATTAGGGAGCATATATCTGTTGCATATTTATTCTTATACTTAAAATACTCTTTCCCCTTTTCCAATGAATGAAACTCATTGAATTTTGTTCGAAATACAATGTAGTCGTTATACGTCAATTCAGTTACAGGAATAATTGCTCCAAAATTATTAGAAAACTCACGATGCTTTTGTATAATATTTAATGCCCGACTTAATGCTCTTCCACTAATTGAATAAGTACTTTTTATCCGTTCTCGGATCTCATCAAATGATGGATTAGTCCACTCTTCTCGTGACGGTAGCATTTTTGATATTTCTTCCAATTGAACCCTAGAAAGGCCGTCTATAAAAGTACCAGTTTTATATTCTTCTAATAATGCATTATTGATATATGTAATATTATCCATTAATTCAGATGCTTTATCGTATTGCCTTTTAAATATTCCTATGTTAATGCAAGAAAAATCATCGAGGTGATGTACATCGTTTTTGTCATAAGGATATCGAAAGGTTTCTCCAGTTAAATCAATAATATAATAATCTTCAATAAGTGAAGACAATTCTAATACTACATCTTTATACCTACAGTCTATCTCACATAGAGTTTTTAAATGTTCCCAAAGCCTTTTAATATCATGAGTGGGCAAGTAATTTAAGTATACAATTTTCCTACTTATAGTTTTGTAAATTTCTTCTAGTGCATAGATAGATTTTTTGAGAAATAGTTCAATACGATGTCGAGCAGAAAATATTAAAGGATATATTATTGGGTCTACAATTCCATGATCGTTTTTTGCCGCATCTACTAATATGTTGACTGCTTTATCATATCCATACTCATAGGTACCAATATCATTGAATCCATTATTACCAACACAAGCATTTAAATCTTGATTTCTCCCGACTTTAAATGTTTCATTGCCTTTATAATTTTTGATTGCCATATTTACCTCTTTGTATTTGCGCCCGCAGGGTCAGCCTAACATTCAGTTAACCTGCAATTCCGGCCCGAAGGGCTTGGCGTGGTTTGTGCCGAGCGAAGCGACAAGCACAAACCATGACAACAGGAATTGTCAGGTTGAACTGGTTGTTGGATGTCTCTTCCTTCTTCAATTTCTCTTGCGCGCCCCTCTTCCCGCCGAAGCCAGGACGGCGTAGGCGGGTCTTCTTTAATCTATTTTGGATACAGAATTGGCAACCATCTTTTCATTACCAATTGGAGTCGTGTAATATCGTTGCTCAATCCCCCAAAGAAGATCTTTCAAATCTTCCTCTCCGGTTATTGTAAACATCATTTTTTTTGCATCAAACGGAAGGGCTTTACAATATTCTTTAATATATTCAAATATGGTCTTTTTTTGTGTTGCACTGAAGTTTTTGAATGTTTCCATAGCCAGCGCAATCCGTTTACGATTAGCAGTTTTAACTTTTGATGAATCATAGTCATTTTCGATATGGATAAATGAGCTTTTTAGGAAATCTTCTGTTTCTGCCTGTGTAGCTTCTTTGTATAGTTCAATTATTCCTTTAAATATTGTTGTGATTGCCGCTAGTTTCTTAAAATAAAGTGTATCTGTCGATTTTATATATATTGCATCTGCTCGATCATTAATAGTAATTATTGGAGCATTGTCTTCTAAAACCGGCGAGTCGGTGAATTTAAACCATTTCTTTCTGATTATTAACGATGGAGTAACGTTTTGAAAAAAGTAAACACCTGTCTGATAAGAACATAGATAATGAAGATTCTCAATCTTTACATCTGACATTTGTGCATAGTCAGTTGATATAAATTTCTTTTTTAAGAAGTCAATGCAGAAACTTGTTTTTGAAAATTCCGGTATATAAAACCATTCGTCATCTTCAAGTTTATAGTCAGAATTGTATGGCTTTGGATTATCTAAATCAGTTGGTAATTCATAAACCTGTTTGTCAGAAAATACTTTAAATATTTTACCGTCACGGCCTTTTGTTTTTACTACAAGATGATTCATAATCAACGCCCTCCCTTATCAATAAAAGTGAAATTATTAATCCTCTTCAATTTGGGAAGATCAATATCTTTCGGGTCTTTTAGTTCTTTCTTCGTTATCAAAAATATCTTGATATTGTTTGTTGTTGTTAGGTAATAGAATTGATATTTAATGATTAAGAACAGTGGATTGAAATACAGCGTTTGAGAAAAATATGTAAAAATGAAAAGCAGAATAAAAACAAAGACTAATGTTTCAAAATATGGCACACTTAAAGCAACAAAGAAATAACCCAAATAACTAGGTAAAAAAGCATTGTTTGCTTGTTCTACCTCCATAATTTTAGAAATACCCTTTCCATCATCTTCTTTTTCAAGACTGTCAGAGTCTAATAGATTTGAAAGCAACAAACTGATAAATGTAAGAAAGACTGGTACCAAGAAATAGATAATATAGGCTGTATAGTAAGGCAAAAAAGACAATTGAGCTGGCCATGGAATATTAATTTTTTCCTTAACAAGAAAGACAACAATAATCAAGGATGTTGAATTTAAAGTCAAAAATAACCTATATAAAAAATTAAACATTTCCTTTCACATCCTTTTTATCAAGTCATACTTCCTGCCGTAGCACACGATGTGCATAGGCGGTCTTCATTACGGCTGTAGTACCTCATGAATTGTAGTTGCATCCTTAAAATTCACACCAATTGCCTTGAAATGAGCTTTGCCACAATCAACTTTCTTATTTTCACTTTCGCGCCGTTTATCCCGATCCAGCGTCGATTTTGTTTCGCGTACCAAATAGAGTTTATGGGAATCTTCTACAACGACAGCCCAGTCAGGGTTATAATCACCTAAAGGAGTGGCGACTTTGAACCACCGGGGCAATTTGCAAAAGAACTTAACCTTATCGTCTCCGTCCAGGAGTTTTGCAACTTCTTCTTCGGTGCCGCTTTCATAGGCGATGTAATCGAAGGGAGTGCGGTTGTCTTTACTTTGTACATGATAGAGGCGTGTGAGGTATTCTTCAACTTCTTGAATCTCAAATAAACGCATTTCATAGAACTGGCCGGGGATTGGCTCGTACTTTATCCCGTCGATAATTAATTCATGGAGAGCCCGGTTTATCAACTTGGCGACTTCGGTCATGTAGGCTTGAGGATTATTGGAAAAATCTTTCAACCTTTTCGATGCCTTGATGATTTCTACTAATGTCCCACGGGTCAATTCTGTTTCTCGTTGGAAGAAGGCCAGAATATCCGGTAATGGCTGTTCGTTTGTGACAATGTGGGTGCGGTTACTGGTAATGCGGCCGCCTTCAAGGCCTGATTCCTTAATTTCCAAATCGCGCTTGGTTATCTCAATCTGAACGGCCTTAATCTCGGCCATGCTTTTAATTTTACTTGCAGACAGTTCGATCAATTTCGTTGTTTCAAACTCAACAGAATACTTGGTTTTCTGACTGATTTTATCCCAGAGTTCCTTAAAGTCTGCATTCAGTTCTACACGCTTGTTATAACTCACTGCTTGTCGTTTACGGGCATCTTTCACAAAATCACGGGGCAGGAACTTTCGCATCCGATTAATGATCGGTTCCTCAAGACTGGCATAATGTTCTGGCAGGTTGAGGGTAAAGTCTGGCTTCTCAGGCTGGAACTTCTCAGTAAAATCGCCATTCCGGTCAATAATGCCCTGTTCGGCAACCAAACTCCATATTTCTTCTGATTCTTCCTGGGTGAGATAATTTGTACCTTCGGGATTCAAGAGCGGTGTAAAGGCAATTTTGGGTACACGGCCAAACTTGAAGCCACCATTTGGGTCAATAGCCGCTTCTATATCGGACTGCAAACCCTTGGCAAAACTTTCAAAGGTTTCATTGGCGATAACAGTCAGGCGGTTAATCTGTTCATCATAGACTCGATCGCCGTCTTGATTGACGGGGAGGCGCAAGCCCCGTCCTATCGTTTGTCGGCGTTCGCGGTCGGTTCCCATTTCACGCAATGTACAAATTTGGAATACATTGGGATTATCCCAGCCTTCCTTGAGAGCGGAATGACTGAAAATAAAGCGCAGGGGAACTACCGGATCAAGAAGCCGTTCCTTATCCCGCATGATAAGCTCGTAGATTTCATCATCCTTGGCTGTGCTTCCGCTGGTATCAAGAAGTTCGACAATCTTGCCTTTTTTCTTGTCGGCGGAAAAATAGCCATCATGCACATCTTCTGCGGAATGGGTGATAAGTCCTTTGTACATGGGCTTATTGCCTATGGTGGAATAGGCTTCTTCAAACCACTGCGCCAGTTTTTCCTTTTGTTGGTTGCCTTCATCGTCATAGGAACGGTAGCTCTTTACATGGTCGATAAAGAACAGCGAAAGAACTTTGATGCCCTTGCTTTTCAGTTTTTTTTCTTTAGCAAAATGAGCTTCTACAGTTTGTTCAATCTGACTTTTCATCCGCTCGTCGGCCATGCCACCGGATTCCTGAAAAAGTTCTATGCTGACGCCATTCTGGAATTCTACATATTCATTGCTGGGCTCGGCATTGATATTGGTTACCAAATAGCCATCATAATCCGGACGGTTCGTTTGACTTGAAATATCAGTACCGTGTTTGATCTTGATTTGTTTCTCTTTGGTGCCGGTAGGTGATTCCTCAAAAATGGTCACCTTAGCCTGGGGAGTTTTGGAATTGGCGGGATAGAACACGGAATCCAGGCGAACAAAGGTCTGGTTATAGTCTTGACCGCTACTGGCATCAACCACTTCAATCTGTTTGACTAAACGCAGGTCGTAGGCACGGATGGGATCAAGTTGATAGAGTAGATTGTATGGATTCGTGTGCGTGGCCGAGTAACGCAGACAGAAAAGCGGATTTAGATTAGTAATGGCTTTTTGAGATTTCGGCGTATTGTCAACGCTTTGGGGTTCATCGATAATCAGGATTGGATTGGTAGCCTGAACATACTCAATGGGACGGCGGCCAGACATTTTATCTTGTTCCTGATGAATGACGTTGAGCTTCTTCTTTTGTTCATCAGTGAGCGCATTGTAATCGACATTTTCACCGGCATCCTTCTGGAAAGCCTGAATATTGATGACCATGATCTGCACTTCGTTGTTGACGGCAAACTGGCGGACACGGCTTAAATCCTTAGACTGATACACAAAATCGTCAAAAGCAACATTGTTGTACAAGCCCTTGAAGTGATCACGCATCAGCTTGATGGAACTTGTCACACCCTCGCGGATAGCCACGGAAGGCACGATGATAATGAACTTCTTAAAACCGTAGAGCTGGTTCAATTCAAAAATGCTTCTCAGGTAGACATACGTTTTACCGGTTCCTGTTTCCATTTCGATGGAAAAATTAAGAAACTGGTACGGATTGCCAGCTTCGACAAGCATCCGTGATTTGGGTACATTACTGCGCGATTGAACCGTGTGAAGGTTCTTGAGTAGTTGATCCTTAGACAAAATAAGGTTATTACCGATGCCAAGTTCATTAAACATACTGCCATCGGTTTTGCCAAAATCAATCTGGAAACCCGCGGATTGCTGAGGTAGACCTTCAAAAAGATCGGTAACGCTTTTTATGGCTTCAAGCTGGTAGTCGAGGCCGGAATCAAATTTCAGTTTCATCGTCTGGCCTCCTTATACTGTCTTGAAGATAATCTGGTTATGCTTTTCTTTCTGCATGTTGCGAGCGGCGAAGGTCTGTACGGCGTTGGCCTTGAGCTGGTCGTTACCCTGAAAAGCCGAATCTAGGCAGATAAACTGCATGGGTTCAAGCGCGGCAACGGCGTTGATGAGTTCCTTGGTGACTTCGTCTTCTAGACAAAGGAGTAATGCTCCACCGGCGATGGAGAAAACGTTTTTACTGGTAATGGTTTTTGTTTCGATTTTTTCAGTCGGAGTAAACCCGGCTTTCAGAAGTATTTCATAGAGCAGGTCTTCCGGTGTGGCTTTGTCTGAAATATGCCCGATGTGTTTAAAAAGCTCTTCTTCCACTTTTTCCGGTGGGGCAGATGGATCAAGTTGTTGCCACTGGCGGAAGTTGGATTTGTCGAGATTGAGGACTTTGAAGCCAAGGTCTTGCTTGCTGGTGTCGGCAAGATCAAGACTACCCGATTGTTCATCTGTGATTTTTTTGATGACCCGACGGATGCGTTCTTTTCCAATATCAGAAATGGTTTTATAGCCTAATGCGAAAGCTTCTTCTGTTCCACGTTTTGGCGTCTCTATCCCATCAACCAACTCATATGTTTTTTCAGGGAGTTGAATGCATATGAATCTAGTTCTTGTTTTTCTTTCTTGGTTCAAAGATAGAACTGCATGTGCAGTTGAAGAAGATCCAGAGAAAAAGTCTAAAACTAGGTCTTCTGGCCCAGTAAATGAAATTTCGCAAAGGAACTTAACTAGTGATGATGGCTTGGCAAAATCGAAAGGTATCCCTAATTCAACGAGTTCATGTGAACTGTTTTGATTTATATGATCTTCTATTAGGCTATTTGGTTTCGCTGTGGTCTTTGATATTACATCATTCAAGTAGGTCTTAGTATAAACATTCCACAATACTTCATTACCTTTATGGTCAACTAAATTTGAGGAACGAACCTTTTTTACAACGACTTTTTCTCTATTCTCTAAGTAGCTTGAATAAGACCAGCGCCATATTTTATCGTTACTTGTTTTGGGCGGTAATAACCCACCATCAGTCAGGTCGCTGGGGAAATTTTCCCCCGGTGGAATTAACAAAGTTCCATCAGGCGCTTGGATATAGTAACGTTGGTTTGTACAACCTCGCAAGGGGTCTAAACTCGTCATATAAAGCCGTACTAGTTGGTATTTTTCACCTTTTCGTGGCCCTTCATCTTCAATTTGATCATAAGCTTCATAATTGACACCACCAAAAAATGGTGGACAATCATTTCTATTTTTTGAGAAAGTAAGGATGTAATCATAGTTTGGAGACCAGTAGTCGCCTTGATTATTTGCTTTTTTAGAAACACGGGCTGCACAACCGACGAAATTTTCTTCACCGAATATCTCATCACATGCTTTTCTAAGGTTGCTTATTTCATTCTCATCAATACTGATAAATATCACCCCATCGTCCCGTAACAGATTCCTTGCTAAATACAACCGTGGATACAACATATTCAGCCACTTGGTATGGAAGCGGCCTTCGTTGGCGGTGTTGGTGTTGAACTTTTTGCCTTCACCGTCTATTAAGCCTGCATATTCCAGATACGTTTCCAGGCTTTCGGTGTAGTTGTCGGGGTAGATAAACTCTTTACCCGTATTATACGGCGGATCAATGTAGATCATCTTTACTTTTCCGTAGTAGCTTTTCTGCAAGAGCTTGAGCACTTCCAGATTGTCGCCTTCAATAAACAAGTTTTCGGTGGTGTCGAAATTGACCGATTCTTCACGGCAAGGTTTGAGCGTTGCGGAGCTGGGTGTCTGGATCAGGCGCAGTGCTCCTTTCTTACCCGGCCAGTCCATACCGTAACGTTCCCGACGGGATTCAAAAACATCACTAAAAGTGCCCAGCTCGGCCTTTAGTTTTTCAAAGTCGATGGAGTCGATCATTTCTCCATTGTCGTTCCTGGTTTCAGTAAACACCGTGGGGAATAGGACTTTAAGGTTGGCGCGGTTCTCGGCGGATATGTCCAGGGAAGTGCCGGTTAGTTTTTCTGGTTGGGGGTTCATATTATTTAGACTCCTTAGCATACAGGTTTACGTGGAAGGATTGAAAATCAATGTAATCAAAAATATCAATCAAGTATTTTAATCGTTCAGAATAGAATTCTCTCTCATGCTGAGGGAATCCATTGCAATATATCTGTGAAAAATACTTCAAATCACTATGATGCCCATTGAAAAATGATCTCCAGGCAGTGAACAAGCATAACATTCGTGGTGATATGGATTCGCGTAACTCCTCTTCAGAAGGTCCTTTATAACTTATATGAGGCGCATCTTTAGTTTCCCAACATTCTTCGAACTGCAAAACGCAATCATTGTTAAAAACATAAGTCCAAAGATTATGCATTGCGGTTACATTAGTTGTTGCTGAATATTTCGCCTCAAGTTTAAATTTTATTGCATTCAATAGATTTACACAATTACTTATCTTACCAACTAGATAGGCGCTAGTAACTTCGATTCCAGCTTTACATAAATAGATACTATTAACTATAAGGTCATTGTGAATAAAGCAGTTGCGACGGGCAGTAAGCTCAACAATATATTCCCAATTATTATTACCTAAATCAATTTCAATTCCACATAAGTTTTTTAGTTCAACAATTTTATCCTTTAAATCAAAAAAGGCTACATCATTCAAGTATGTGTTTATTATCCAAGTAGAAATATCATTTTTGATGACATCATCGTACTTTAAATGTTTTTGCATTTTAGCGAAATATTCTTTGCCTTGTGTTTGTAATATTTCGTATGGTCTAGCTCTAGTGTATTCTTGAATTGTGTCTACAATTGCAGCTTCTAAATATGAGGTTACTACGGGCAAGTACATTGAGAAATTAGCGTCTGGTGCACGTGTTTCAACTTCAGTTTGAATATTCGTATAAAGCTTGATTTTTGAGTTTATATGACGACATAAATTATCATTTGTCAGTAAATCAACTTCTGGCATCATACGACACTCCAATTTAGGGTAAAAATAGTTTTCTCTTCAATCGTCTGCTTGAGCCGTTCTTCAACGCTGTCCAGTAACTCGTCTTTTTGCTTCTCAATGGTTTTAGCGTCTTATCAGGCAAATTAGCCGCCATTCGCCCTTCCTTTTTTAGAAGGGCAATCTGTTCGTCATAGTCCTTCAACTCAGCTTTCAGACCTTTACGCTTATCTTCGGCCCAGAAGTTCAACTTTTCGATCTCTTCCTCAAACCAATTGGCTTGCCGGGTGGCCAGTTCTAATACTATCTCATTTTTTTGCCGCACGATAGCCGCGTGGAGTGCCGCCGTTGGCACCTGACCACCCGAACCGATCACTGTCGCAGGCAAATCGAAAAATCGCCGTGTTGTTTCTGGGGCTAATTCAAAGCCATTATCGGCTCTGGCGGACAGAATCAAATGATCCTGTTCATCTGCGCCATTGATGGACAGCAGAAACAGCGTCAATTCCCCTGATTGGCCAACCAAAGAAGAAACGCTTTCTGATTTTTGACCCCACGAGGAATAATCAAACCGAACGTATCCGCCGGAAAGTCTTTGAGCTTTGCTCTCGGCAATGATTTTCTGTGCCAAAGGATGGCCGATGCGATAACGGTGAGCTTTCACTTCACTCCGGGATAGGGTGTAGCTGCCTGCCGGGATTACATCAGATTCAGCTTGCCGTAGCGTGAAGGAAAGGCTTTCCTGGTTAAATGACGCTTTTTTGGCAAGGGAATAGGCGGTTAGCTTCCAGAGTATTGAATCGTACTTATTCAGATATTCCCGGCTTTCCTGCAAATTGACCCGAAGACGGTCATGCACATCAGCATCGAAGTTTTCCAGCAATTTCTTACGGGTATCACTCATGGTCGCAGTTATTTGACTTTCCATTTCATCCTGAAGCCTGTTGAACTCCAACTCTATGTCACTGGTTGTCCGGCAATTTTGATAGATGGTCGCAATGCGTTTTTCAAAATCAACACCGGATTCAATTGTTCCCAATACTTCGTCGCTAGCACCAAACACACCGGAAAATAATTTGAACTTTAGATCCAGCAGTTCAAACACCCGTTGGTCAGCTGCATTCTTGCGGTTGATGAAGTTTATAACCACCACGTCATGCTTTTGACCGTAGCGGTGACAACGCCCGATGCGCTGTTCAATACGTTGTGGGTTCCAGGGCAGGTCGTAATTTACCACCATGGAACAAAACTGCAGATTGATACCTTCCGCCCCTGCTTCTGTGGCAATCATAATCTGTGCGGTTTCTCTGAACTGGTCTACCAACGCCGTCCGCATGTCAGCAGTCTTTGAACCAGAAACCCGGTCAGTTCCCTTGTGCTTTTCGAGCCACGCCGCGTAAATCGCTTTTGATTGCGGGTCTGCATTAGTTCCATTGAACAAGACAATTTTATCTTTGTAGCCATTTTCAGAAAGCAAATTAATCAGGTAATTTTGAGTTTTACGGGATTCGGTAAAGACAATGGCCTTTTCGGCAGAACCCAATTCCACGGCTTTTTGAAACCCATGGGATAAGGCGCTGATTAAGACATTACCCTTGGCATTTTCAGTAATACCCACTGCTGCATCATGAAAGAATTCAAGCTCTTTTATTTCCGATTCGATAGCGGCTTTATCATCCAAGGTGAGTGTTTCAGTCGCGGGATCTTCTTCCCATTCTTCGGCTTCAACCTCAAATTCCTCAAAGTCATTTTGTATTTCGTCAATTTCACCGTTAAACTTGGTTTCCATAAGAATTTTCTTCAAGCGATTTATCAACGACTCAAGGGCGCCAGCAATTGCGAAGGTTGATGAAGCTAAAAGCTTGCGAAGAATCAAGGTGATCAACTGGCGTTGAGAATTGGGAAGAGCATACAAGGCATCTCGTTGTAAATACTCGGTAACCATATCATACAGAGCCATTTCGTCATCTGTCGGGAAAAAATCTTCGGTTAGGGGAATACGGTTGGTGTACCGTATATATTCCAGAACCTGTCTTCTAAGAGTGCGGTGACAAAGTGGAGCCAAACGGGATTTGAGTTCATCGAAAGTACTTTCTCCGGTAAGGCGGG
>Ga0209518_1003902_pt1 | contig 12427 bp, 15 predicted proteins | sample RifGroB1_FD_183993 | JGI IMG/M metagenome (GOLD analysis project Ga0209518, IMG submission 183993) | Groundwater microbial communities from Rifle, Colorado, USA - Groundwater B1 (SPAdes) (version 2) | ecosystem: Environmental > Aquatic > Deep subsurface > Groundwater | place: Rifle, Colorado... | reverse complement strand
TTTATTGAGAGTATTTATAATTCTTTAATTAAAAAAGCGGGTAACTTTATGCTTGGGTTTAGAGATGGGATAACTAAGCTCCCCCTTCCGACTTACGATCTTTGGGAAATGAAAAATGGTATTTCAACATTTACTTGCTGTAGCGTTTTTGCAGCGCTAAATGTCGTTAGTGAATTTGCCAAATTATTAGGCAAAGAAAAGGAGGGGGGGGATTACAAAAAAGGCGCCGAAGAAATAGCCAAAGGTATTATAGATTATCTATGGAACGAAGAAGACAAATATTTTTACAAACATATAAATGTAAAAAATGGACAAATTTTACATGACAAAACAATAGATGCCAGTAGTTTTTACGGGATATTTAAATTTGGAGTACTGCCCATAGATGACCCCAAGGTTATCGCTGCAGCCAAGACCTTTGAAGAAAAATTAATTTGTAAAACTCAAGTCGGAGGAGTAGCCAGATTTGAAAATGATGGCTTTTTCAAAGAGGCTGATGACGTTCCCGGCAACCCTTGGTTTAACACCACACTGTGGTTTGCGCAGTACCATATTAAAAAAGCGCAAAGTAATAAAGATTTAGAAAAAGTAACCCAGATTTTAGATTGGGTTATAAAGCACTCTCTTGGTTCAGGAGTGTTATCAGAACAGCTACATCCACACAGCGGGTTTCAATTATCAGCTAGCCCTTTAGTGTGGAGTCATGCTGAATTCATAACTACGGTTATTGAATATACCCGTAAAGTAAAACAATTTATAAAATAATGATTTTTTGGAAAGAAGATTCACCAACTGTTTTGACCAGACCGCCATATTTATTGTTTGATATCGGAGGAACCAAGATACGAATGGCTGTTTCGCTTGATGGAAAAAATTTGGAAAATCCCGTGGTAGTGGGTACTCCGAGAGATTTTAATCAAGGCATGCAAGTGTTTGCGGAAACTGCAAAAAAAATCATTGGTCAAAATACCATAAATTTTGTGACGGGAGGAATGGCGGGCAGCATGGATGGCTCAAAAGCGCAAATTTTCAACTCTCCCCATTTACCCGATTGGTCTGGAAAAAATATCAAAAAAGCAATTGGAGAGGCCATACGCGCGCCGGTTTTGGTGGAAAACGACGCTGCCATGGTAGGTCTTGGGGAAGCAATGTTTGGCGCAGGCAAAGGGTTTAGAATTGTAGTTTATATTACTTTAAGCACGGGAGTGAACGGTTCCCGAATCATCGACGGCAAACTTGACCGCAGTTCTTATGGATTTGAAATAGGCCACCAGATTATTAATTTTGACGCGGGAGTAACAGGAGGAGATTGGGGCAGGGGCGAGCTAGAAGACTATGTATCAGGAGCTGCGATAAATCAAAGATTTGGCAAGCTCCCTGAAGAGATAGAAGATGAATCGGTTTGGGAGAATGTAACAAAGTATTTAGCGTATGGAATTCATAATGTAGTTGTTTATTGGTCACCTGAGGTGATAGTGCTAGGAGGAGGAGTTTCCAAAAGAATTTCTCTTGAAAGACTATTGAACTATTCGGATGAAATACTGACTATCTTTCCATCCGTTCCCATACTCAAAAAAGCGACTCTAGGAGAAATGGGAGGGCTTTATGGCGCACTGTTTTATATACAAAATTTTGGCTTGAACTGAAATAGTTATTGACTAATGCAATAAAAGCTAGCTATAGTGCAATAGCATATTATGGCTACACTAAATATTGTACAGAGTGAATTTGAAGAAAAGGTTAAAAAATCAAACATACCCGTACTTGTTGATTTTTGGGCAAGTTGGTGTGGACCTTGCAAAATGGCAGACCCGGTTTTAGAAGAGCTTTCGGATCAATATACTGGTAAATTATTAATTGCTAAAATAAACGTTGATGAAAATCCAGCTTTGACTCAACAATACGGAGTAATGTCGATTCCAACAACTGTTCTTTTTAAGGCAGGGAACGAAGTCGGAAGACAAATAGGTTTTGCAGGGAAAAAAGCATTTGAAGATTTAATTAGCAAGGGACTACAGTCCTGAGCGAAGTCGAAGGAGGTGATATGTAATGGACAATACAAACCCAAACCAACCAGGAGTGCCACCAGTAGTTGATCCAATGGCATCAACACCGCCAGCAGTACCAACAGGAATGCCACCAGTTCAACCACCAACAGGATTGCCAGTTGAACCAGTGATGCCAGTGGAGCCAGTTACACCAGTTGTACCACCTGTAGTAGGAGAGACTCCGCCTGCGGTTTAATTTATATGAACGAAAATTTTACACAACATCCTAAGGACGGAGATCCTTGGGATGTTGCTATTATCGGAAGCGGACCAGCTTCTTTAACAGCCGCGATATATACTACTCGTGGCGCTGCTTCGACTCTAATTTTGGGAGGAGCTAAATGGGGAGGGCAATTGATGTTAACAACCCTTGTTGATAATTATCCTGGATTCCCCCAAGGCATCCAAGGACCGGAACTTATGGAGAATATGAAAAGACAAGCCGAGCGTTTTGGTGCAAAGTTTTTGGCGAGTGATGTTGAATCGGTAGATTTTTTATCCTCACCCTTCAAACTTCATACTTCAAACGGTGATTTTTTAAGTAAAGCAGTCATTATAGCAACTGGTGCCGAGACAGTTTGGCTTGAAGTACAGGGTTTGGATCAATTAATAGGCAGAGGAGTATCATCTTGTGCTCCTTGTGACGCACCCTTTTTTAAAGACAAAAAGGTTGCTGTGGTTGGGGGAGGAGATTCGGCAATGGAGGAAGCGTTGGTATTGTCAAAATATGCAACCGAAGTAACTGTAATCCACAGGCGTGACCAACTTCGCGCTTCAAGCGCGATGCAGCAAAAAGTTAAAAGTAATCAAAAGATTAAAATTTTATTTAATACTGAGGTGATTGAAGTAAAAGGAACACAAAAATTGGAAAAGATAATATTAAAAAACAGTAAGCAAAGCTTGCCCTTTCAGGGTAAAGATAATAACCAAAGCGAGTTGGTATTAGATGGGCTTTTTGTTGCAATAGGACATTCGCCTTCAACAAAATTGTTTGCAGGAAAAATAGATATAGATGAAAGAGGTTTTGTAAAAGTAAACGATCAAACAAAGACAAACATTGAAGGAATATTTACAGCGGGTGACGTACACGACAACCATTACAAGCAAGCGGTAACTGCAGCAGGATTTGGTTGTATGGCAGCGCTTGATGTGCTAAAGTATCTGGACAATTATGCCACGAACAACTAAAGCTCTAGAGCCAGTTAAACAATCAATCTTTGAGCGTTTTGCTCCAATAATGCTTATTGCAATTATAGTCTTAACCTTTTTTGTGGGAACGCTGTGGCAGAAGGTTCAGGATTTAGAAAAGGGTGATAAAACTCTGGCAGCTGCCAATAACCAGCCAACTCAAGCAGCTCCAACCCCGCCAGCAGTTGATATTTCTCAAATAAAATCATTATTTACCAACGACAAACTGATAAAGTTTGGGGATGAGAATAAAAAAGCGCTTTTTGTCGCTGTTGAGGACCCAAGTTGTCCTTATTGTAGTATTGCCTCAGGCCTCAATCCTGAGCTTAATAAATCCGCAGGCAGCCAGTTTTTGCTAGTTAAAGATGGCGGAACATATGTAGCTCCGGTAATTGAAATGAAAAAGCTGGTGGACGCTGGCAAAGCTTCTTTTGTTTATATTTATACACCAGGGCATGGTAACGGTGAGATGGGAACAAAAGCAATGTATTGTGCTTATGAGAAGGGTAAATTTTGGCAGGTTCATGACAAATTAATGACTAAGGAGGGGTATGATTTGCTTAATAACACCGTTAAAAATGATAAAGCTCAGTCGGGTACAATAGCTGATTTTTTAAAGTCAGCTATGAGCGCAACCGAAATGAAATCATGTCTTGACAGCGGAAAGTATGACTCAAGAATTACAGAAGACGTAAATATAGCTCAAGGCTTGGGGGTAAGCGGAACGCCTGGATTTTTTGTAAACACCACACGTTTTTCCGGAGCCTATAGCTGGACTCAGATGGAGTCAGCTGTTAATACGGCGCTCGGTATCTAACTATTGACAAGTATTTTTAAATTAGACTACATTTAAGTTAGATAGAGCTTAAATGTATAAATTTATCCAAAAGTTTTTAGTCTTTTTTATAGTTTTATCTTCAGCATTTGTTTTAACTTCAGTTTTTAAATCAAGTGAAGTCTGCGCTGTATCAGGTCGTACTTGTTGTGCAGTTTCTCCTGGGGGAGCACCGGATTACTCTAATTGTGATAAATGCGATACTAGCGGTAAATATTGGAAAACCTCTAGGAATCAATCTACGGGAACGCAATTTCCAATTTCATGCGGAACCATATATGAACCTTGGGGATGTCAAGTAACCACTACAGTTTCAGCGGCTGGTATTGCCGCAGGCGAGTATGCTTGTGGTGCCGATAGGCCTTACGGCAATGCTTGTGATAGTGATACTGGTGGAGGGGGGACTTTATGTACCCAAATAATTGGTGGAATTTCCAACCCAGCCAACCTGCAGATTGGTCAAACAAAAGATTTTTACGGACAAGCTTCTATCACGAAAGGAAATTTTGTCGGAATGGGTGCATCGGCCACTAATGTCCCTGCTGGAGGAACCGCTGTTGCTTCTGTTGTCAAAAGGTCTGGCACTCAAGCTTGTTATGCGAACGGTAACTGTATCCAAGGCTTTAGGCTAGCAGCTTTATCCCAAGGCACAAGTCTTGTTAAAGTTACAACTCAAGTAAAATCTTGTCCCGCTTGTAGTGTTGCGGGTACTTGTCAAAGTGCGGTAACTGTTAATGTCGGGAATATAGCACCTTTGGCATGCAATCCAGGCGCAAGATGCTATGTTGGTAGTCCAAATGATCCAGACCCGTTTCGTGTGAATGAGGTAGTTTACTGCACAATGCCACAAATTACTGACGAATCAATGCTTCAACAAAACGGCACCCCCACATATTATATGGAGTGCACACCATATGCTGGAACCACAGCAAAGACAAAAATTGCCAAAACATCTTTAAATGGTTCTTTTCCCTACTTTTCTATCGCAAGCGGGGTTACAAGTATTAAATGTTCGTTTCGCTATTGTATGAGAACATCGAGTGGAATAACAAAATGCTCTGATTGGGGAAGGGCGATATAATATGAAAATTAAAAAAACATCAGGATTTGTATCAGTGATGTTGCTGGCAGTATTGGTAGTGGGTTTGGTTACAACAGTATTGGTAATGGGCAGGGGCACGGGACTGCGTTTCGGAGGCGCTTGGGATTGTACAAAATATAATTTTACAGTGCAACAAAATGGAGATGTATATGTGCAAAACAGTTCGACAAACCCTGAGCCCTCAACAGGGGTAGACGTTTATATCAATGCTATAAAAGTATCTACTCTAACAGCACCTGCAACTACAGCTAACTCTACTACTGTGAAGATTGGAACTGTGGTTGTGCCCACAAGTGGGGTGTTTACGTGGAGAGCAGTAGCCAAAGCTGACGCAAGATGTGATGATTCTGGACAATATATAGCCCCATTAAATTGTAATTACTACGAGATCAAAGTGACTCCATAACTTTATACGCAATCACTGCAGCTGAGCCCCAGACATTAAAGGATTTATTAATTCCAAACATGGGCAGTTCAACGATTATATCGGATAGATCCAGCACCTCTTTGGAAACACCTTGGGTTTCATGGCCAACAACCAACGCTAGGGGAAATTGGGTAGATAGGGATTTATAAGAAATTGCCCATTTATCCTGCTCCACGGTAATTATTTGTACTCCTTGATCTCTTAATCGCTTAATCACTTCTGTTGCTTTCTCTGCCTTCTCCCACGGCACCCATTCTTCTGTACCAACAGCCGATTTGTGAATACGCGAGCTTGGGGGATACTGCGTATTTCCGCACAGATAGATTTTTTGGGCAGCTATGGCATCAGCAAGTCTAAAAAGGGAACCGATATTGTAAGTATCCAAAACATTATCCAAAACCAGATATATTGGATTGCGCTTTATTGCAGCCAACTCCTCTGGTGAGGGAGAAGTTTTCCGCAATTCTTTTGAGCCGAGTTTTCGAGGATTCATAATATTATTTTATATTCGAAAAATATTATAAACAAATAATTACTCAAAGAGGAAACAATAGGCATTTTGCCTCCTCTTTGAGTGTAACTGTACTATTTTGGCTTCGATCTACGATCGTCCAGACGTCCCGCGAGAAAACCATGATAGTAGGCTACTATTTCTTTAGGCGTTGACTTCGGTCCTGCCATGAGACGTACCCGTTGAATGAGGTACAAGTTGTTTCATTGTTACGTTTAGCTGCCTTAACTAAACGTTTGGATATATCGTAAATACCAGGAAGACCCCGAGATTTATATTCCTTCACAATTGCCTCCTTTATCAGAATCAAGCTGAACTGTACTATATTTTGAAGGGGGAACTTAAAATTGTCAACTATGGGACTAAAATGTGGATAATTATTAGCGTGGGTGGTAAAATACGCATGCAGCTAGGCCCCATCGTCTAGTGGTTAGGACGTCGGGCTTTCATCCCGAAAATCGTGGGTTCGATCCCCACTGGGGTCACCAAAAGTGAAATCGAAGATTCGGTAGGGGCAGCGCTGGCTGCGCCCCCCTCCGCAGACAGCGCTGCAAAGGCATAATTCAAATTCGTCGAGAGCCGCCGATTCATTAAAAAGAAGTTCGAGCCGACTTTTTTTACCAAGATTGATAAATCATGGCAATTATTTTCAGCGCGCGCGACTTTTTGCGCTTGTAAGGCGCAATTTACGAATTCTCTCATAGGTTCGAGCCAAACAGTTCCATTTTTAGCAATTTGAGATTTTTTCTCCTCTAACTTTAGTTTTTCGTCAAATAGTTCATTCTTTTTTTGTTTGTAAATTTCCGGTTCGATGACTTGGTCGAGATATCCGTCAAGAAGTCTATTTAGCTTTACTTCTGATTCTTGAATTTGTCCGTTTAGTTGTTTTTCTTCCACTTCAGAGGTTAGCTCGTCTTTTTCCTTGGCTTCGGTGATCCATTTTTCAAAATACGGCTCCCAATCTTGATGTAAAGCCGCAATCACGAACAATTTTCCTTATTTGTGGTTCTAGTTCCGATTCTGAAACATATTTCTGCGAGCATGCTTTTAACTTTTTGGTACAACGGTAATAAATAAAAGTTTGTCCTGTTCCGTTTTGTATTTTTTGATATGTTGTTCTGCTGTGATTGCGGCGCCACACTCGCCGCAGGTCGCCAGACCTGCAAAGGCGAAATTGTGTCCCTTGTGTCTTGGCCTTTCAATTTTCTCAACTTGTTTTTGGACTTCGTCAAACAGCTTTTTACTGATAAATGTTTTATGGGAGCCTTGATAGTATTCTCCGGCATATTTGAGAATACCCAGATAAAATCTGTTTGATAGCATATTTTTAACTTGACCAATCTTTATGGGTTTTTCCCTTTCTCTTTTAATCCCAAACTTAAACATAAATTGAGAAATGCCGGTAAATGAACTATTTCCATCAGCAAAAAGCTGAAAAGCTTTCTTTACAACTTTTGATTTTTCGTCGTCAACATCAACCCCCCTCGTTTTAGGGTTATTCAAATAGCCATAAGGTGCTTTACTTGGCCAAACGCCATTTCGGAGTTTTTGCCTATTTCCTCGTTTGACATTTTCGGATAGATTATCTACATAATATTTTGATTGGCCAAAGGCGATTGAAAGCATAAATTTGCCTTGTGGCGTGCTTTCAAACCAAAACGAGGGGAATTTCAAATCAAGAAGTTTGCCGGTATCCAAAAGGTAAATTATTTTCCCACCGTCAATGGAATTTCTGGCTAAACGATCTGGGTGCCAAGATAAAATTCCGTTGGCCTGACCTTTTTCAATTTTCTTTAGGACTTCAGCAAATTGTTCCCTTCCCGGGATTTTGGCGGTTTTTGCCTCGGTGATAAATTCGGTAACAGTTAGATTTTCTCTTTTGGCAAACTCCTTGAGTTCAGCGATTTGCGCTTCAATAGACAAAACCTGTTTGTCTTTTTCATCTGTCGATTTTCTACAGTAAGCAATATATTTATTCATAGTTTTATTTTACTTCTTTAATTTTTGCGTTTTTCTTCATTCTTTTTCTTTACGTCGCCTTTCGGCAACCTTCGATTTTCCCTTTGCAGCGCTGTCTGCGGAGGGGGGCGCAGCCAGCGCTGCCCCTTCCACTTTTGCGATTTCCGAAATGGTGAACGTTTTTGAACAAATTCGAACGTATTTCAAAGGTAGCGGCGGCTGACCGCACCAGCCGCCGCACTATCTTAAAGCTCGGCCTGCGGCCTCGCAAAAAGTCGGCTCGAACATTCCGCCGGAGGCGGAACAAAGAAAAACGCAAAAATTTTAAAGAACTTTTAATAAATCTTAAATGGCGTATCCGGTGGACTCAACCCGATTGCTCGTGTTGTCCGAATACGCCATTAAAAATAGCAATCGGTATAAGTTGAGTCCATTTATACTTTATCAAATTCATCTGTTAAAGATCAAGGAAAGTTGATAAAATATCTCCATGATCAAATCAAAAGCATGGAACTGGAATATTGCACTTGCCCCACATTGGGAAGAGCCAGCACCCGAAGTATATCCCTTACTAAATCGTTGGCATAAACAGAATTTTAAAAAATTATTCGATTTAGGTTGCGGTGTTGGAAGACATGCATTATTTTTTTCAAAATATGGTTTTGAGGTTAGCGCATGCGATCTCTCAAAAGAAGGTATTGATAAATTGGATACTTTGGCTAAAGAAAGGAGTCTTAGTGTAACTACAAAAGTATGCGATATGCTTTCCTTACCCTACGAAGATAGCTCGTTTGATTGTTTAATCGCTTATCACGCTATTTATCATACTGACGACGAGGGAATACATAAAGTAATAAATGAAATAAAGCGTATTTTAAAAGCCGGGGGCGAAGCTTATATTACCTTTAATACAAAAAATGGCAGCTCTTTTAAAGACCCTGATGGCAAACACTTAACAGATAACACTGTCATAAAAACTAAAGGCCACGAGGCAGGAATTCCTCATTATTATGCAAGTAAACAAGATGTCGAATTATTGCTTAAAGATTTTGAAATAGTCGAATTTTCTTACAAAGAAGAATACTGGCAAGATTACTTAGGAACCCATTATTTTGTTCTTATTAAAAAATTAGACGAAAAATCGATTGCATAGCAATCGCAAAAGTCGCGCGCGCTGAAAATAAGCGAGGCCGCAGGCTGAGCTTTAAGATAGTGCGGCGGCTGGTGCGGTCAGCCGCCGCTACCTTTGAAATACGTTCGAATTTGTTCAAAAACGTTCACAAAGATACAAAAATAGTTTCTTCTATGAAACTTTCATATATCATTCCTGCTTTAAACGAGGAAAAATACATAGGCAAGTGCCTAACTTCCATAACGGCGCAACTTGATAAAGGCGACGAGATTATTGTCGTTGATAATGGCTGTACTGACAAAACCGTTGCGATTTCCCAAGCTTTTGGGGCACGAGTTCTAAAGGAGAAGAAAAAAGGTATCAGTCATGCTCGCAATAAAGGAGCCAGGATGGCCAAGGGAGATGTTTTGTGCTTTGTGGACGCAGATGGAATGCTTAGTGAAGCATGGTCAGCTAGCGCTCGCAAGAGTCTTAAAAAAAGTAATATCTCAGTAGTTGTTGGGATTAATATTTTTACGCACGAAAAGGTTAATAAATTTTTACTATATAATGGCTACACAATTTTTGGCTATTCAGGGCTTATACTTTTTAAATCAATTTTAGGAAACCTTTATTTATCAGGGAATAATATGGCCATTAAAAGGCGTGTTTTTTGGCTTATGAAAGGATTTGACCCTGTTGTCGGAGAAGATTATTGGTTGAGCAGAAAGTTTTGGAAACTTCGTGCAAAAAAGGGGAGCTTTGACCCCAGGATGGTTATTTGGTATTCCTCGCGTGGTTTTGATTCTGCGGGATATTATAAAACTTTAAGTCTTTGGATCAAAAGTGGACTGACAAAAATCCCTCAAGAAAAGTATAATTACAAAAACAAAAATTTATAAAGCCTAATTTTGGCTTCAAAAGGGAATTTGGGGTATAATATATTGCATTTCTAGGGTCGCTAGCTCAACGGTAGAGCAAATCCCTTTTAAGGATGTGGTTCCGGGTTCGATCCCCGGGCGACCCACCCAAGTCTTATCTTTTAACTTTGCGGGATCGTCTAATGGTAGGACATTGGGTTTTGGTCCCAACGATCGGGGTTCGAGTCCCTGTCCCGCAGCCCGTTCGACTCCCTTTGGTCGCTCAGGGCTATAGCCTTGAGTTTGATCGAAAGGCTATGGCCATATAAATAGCGTCGTAGGTCTTGAGCGAATGGTGAGCGAAGTCGAACCAGAGTCGAAGGACATATAAATATTTATGCCTTATTTTGTTTACATTCTTCGTACTTCTTCAAATACTTTATATATTGGTCAGACTAATAACCTTAATAAAAGGATCAAAGAACATAAGGATGACAAAACTAAATCTGCTAAATATCTTCGGTATTTCAAATCATTTGAATTGGTTTATACAGAGAGTTGTGAATCAAGAACACATGCTATGAACAGAGAATTTCAGCTGAAAAAATGGTCCAGAGCAAAAAAAGAAGCATTGATTAAAGGGGATTTAGTTTTGTTAAAAGAGTTGTAAGAGGGTACCCTCTGATATACTTCACCCATGGATCCATATTTTAAGAAAGAAATAATATATCCGTATAAAGGCATCAAATTTGTATTTGATGTTTCTCAGAATTTGTTTTCTACTTTTGCCATAGATCATGGGACGGATATGTTGATTCGACATATGGTTATAAATGATCCAAAAACTATTCTGGATTTGGGGTGTGGTTATGGACCAATAGGAATAATTTTAGCTAAAACCAATCCTGAGTCCAGTGTAATAATGGTTGATGCCGACCTGTTGGCAGTTAAATATGCCAACAGTAATATTAAAAAAAATAGTGTTTTAAATGCTGTTGCAATTGGGAGCGTGGGAATAGAAGCAGTTAGAGATAAAACGTTTGACCTAATAGTTTCTAATATTCCAGCCAAAATTGGAGACGCGGGTATTATTAAAGAGTTTATTCTTGCCCCTTTAAACCAACTAAATCCAAATGGAGAAATGTGGATTGTAATTGTGAACGCGTTAAATCGTTTAATACCTATTATTAAATCTAAGTACAACTTAAGAGTTAATATGATAAGAAAAAGAAGAGGGCATACCCTTTATAGAATTGATTTTAGTTTCTCCAAACTGTCCCAGTCATGAATTGATACTTCCAAAATTTTAGCCTTTTTATCAAAACCTTTTTTGATTTTTAGTAAAGCTTTTTTGTCTACCAAGTCTGATTTTGTTATCAAAATTATCTCAGGCTTTTGAAGTAAACTTTTGTTGTATTTTCCCATTTCTTTTCTAACTGTTTTGTAATCTTTTAGGGGATTTGTTGATTCTGTTGAGATGCAATGCAAAAGTGTGCTTACCTTCTCAATATGCTTTAAAAAATTAATCCCTAAGCCGCGCCCTTCCGCTGCTCCTTCAATTAATCCCGGAATATCGGCAATAATTTTGCCACCCAATACTCCCAAATTGGGAAAAAGCGTGGTGAATTCATAAGAAGCGGTTTTGGCATTTGCTCTGGTTAGTTCATTTAATAAGCTGCTTTTGCCTGCATTTGGTTTTCCAATTAAGCCAAAGTTGGCAATCAATTTTAGGATTACTTTGACGCGACGCTCCTCACCAGCTTTGCCTGGCTGCGCATACTCGGGAGTGGTGCGTCTGGCACTTCTGAATTCAAAGTTGCCCCTTCCCCCCAAGCCGCCTTTGCAAATTAACTCTGTTTGACCCACATCGATAAAATCTGCAATTATTTCGTTAGTAGCTAAATCAATTAAAGTAGTTCCAACAGGCACTAAAATTTCAAGGTTTTTACCATCTTTTCCTGTACTTCTGCTTTTGCCTCCATGCATTCCACTTCCTGCAATAAATAAAATTTTTTGGCTGAATTGATTTAGAAGCGTTATATCTGAGCTTGCTTTTAAATAAATATCTCCTCCACTCCCGCCATTTCCCCCATCAGGCCCTGACTTTTCTTTGGCCCCAAAAGAAACTATTCCAGCTCCCCCATAGCCTCCTTTAAGTGTAATTTCTGCCTCGTCAATTAGCATTAGATGCTTATTATACTGCTTACCCTGGCTCTTTTCAGAAACCGACGCAAGATTTTATAAATATCATAGTCAAAGTCCTGATCCTGTAAACACCAGTTATTAATAATCTGGCCTTCAAGATTAATTGGTCCTCTAAAAGGCCATTTGGCAATTTTGGTTTTGAAAAATGCTGTTAAAAATCGTAAGTTATATTTAATTGGCA
>Ga0209518_1003901_pt1 | contig 12430 bp, 9 predicted proteins | sample RifGroB1_FD_183993 | JGI IMG/M metagenome (GOLD analysis project Ga0209518, IMG submission 183993) | Groundwater microbial communities from Rifle, Colorado, USA - Groundwater B1 (SPAdes) (version 2) | ecosystem: Environmental > Aquatic > Deep subsurface > Groundwater | place: Rifle, Colorado... | reverse complement strand
AGAAATTTTAGAAGCTGTTTCAAAATACTACGACGTTAAGTCAACGGCCTTAAAAGGAGTTAAAAGAGATAGACCGATTGCACGACCAAGACAACTTGTAATGTATTTATGTAAAGTTGAACTTGGGCTCACGCTGGATGATATTGGAGGAATGCTTGGAGGCAGAGACCACACAACCATTATGCATGGAATTGACACAATTACCCACGAACTTTCAACAAATGAACACTTAAGAGAAGCGGTTGTGGGGATTAAAAAACAACTATGGGCTTAAAAAAGAAAAGTTTTCCACTAGTCTGCAATTATCAACGTTTTATCCACAGAGTTATCCACACTCTTGTCCTCTTTAAAAATTTTGATTTCTTACCAGTTGACAGCCCTAGAATAAAACCATACACTTTTCAACACTGCTTATTACTACTAATACTAATAAATAGAATATGAAAGTTTCAATATTACAAACACACTTATTATCTACACTGACACGGGTAGGAAAAATTATTTCTTCCAAAGCTCAACTTCCAATTCTCCAAAACTTTCTATTGGAGGCAAAAGAAGGAAGCTTTACTGTTACTGGGACCAATACGGAGACGTCAATTGTATCTAGAAGCAACGCTAAAATTGAAAAAGAAGGAGGCCTGTGTGTCCCCGCAAAGCTTCTTATTGAGTTTATCACCTCTCTTCCAGAGGGGGTAGTCGAAATGAGCTCAAAAGAAGGAGCTCTCGAAATAATAAGCAACGGGTTCGAGGCGACCATCCCCGGCGTGTCAAAGGAGGAATTTCCTCCTCTTCCAAAGCACGACAAAATAAAAGGTGCAGAAATTCCAAGAGAAAAATTTTTGCGAGCACTAGAGCCTGTTTTGTTTGCAGCAGCAACAGACGAAGGGAGACCAATATTAACAGGAATAAAAATTCAAAAAGTTGATAAGGAGGCTCTTTTTGTTGCAACAGACGGATATAGACTATCTCTAAAGAGGGTAGATTTAAATATGGAAGAAAACATCAATATAACCATTCCAGCAAGAACATTAACAGAGGTGGTACATATTGGTCTTGAAGACGAAGATAATAAAACCATTACCTTAAAAACAATTGATGCTTCTCAACTTGGATTTTTTTTCAGAGAAACAGAAATTTACACGAGAATTTTAGATGGGGAATATCCTAATTTTGAAAAAATTCTTCCCAAAAAACACACAACAAAAATTATCCTCGATAAGGAAAAGTTCCTTCAGGCGGTTAAATCAACAAGTATTTTTGCCAGGGGCAACGCAAACATAATAAGGTTCATCATAGCCGAGGGAGATATGATCATATCAGCAAACACCCCACAAGTAGGACAAAACAGGGTTGTTCTTGAAGGAGAAGTTGAGGGGGAGAGAGGAGAAATCGCCTTTAATTCTCGTTTTGTTTTAGATTTTTTGAGTCATTTCCAAGAAGAAAAATTACAATTTGAGATGACGGGATCATTAAATCCAGGAGTATTCAGATCTACAACGGACGACAGCTATCTCCACATTATTATGCCAGTACGGACAAGCGGTTAATACGATTCAACCGCAGCAACAGCGTAGCGCAAAATAAGAGGCTTTCCTTCGGTCGTTATGGTTTGTCCACTAAACAAGTAATAAGGTAGCAAGAGCATTATTGTTTTGTCTGGGTAATATACAAGTTGTACGTCATTTAAGGTGGCGCTTTGGAAAAGCAGTTTTTCTTCAAGATATGATTCATTATCTTTACTTGCAAAAACCAACACGCCGCGATTATTGTTAAGACTAATAATAGCATCAGAAATAGATATGAGAGGAAGCGATTTAGTCATTGTTATTAAAGGGGGCGCGGAAAAAGAGAAGGAGCGGATAACCCCGAACTCGTCAATAATACAAGAAGCTGCGGACAGATCAAACAACTGTGTTGTAATTGAATATTGATTATTAACCCTCGGAGTAAATGCGTACCCATAGAGCTTGGGTTTTGTTGCGTCTGTGATATGCATGTCTTCAAATGGTCCAGGTAGCTCTTCAAGAAGAACTAAAGGAGGGTGGTCTTTTGAAAGAAAAACCTTTTCAAAAAAAGACTTAGCTAATAACGAGAGGGCGGTGGTGGGCTTAGTGCGCACTTGTGATTGAAAAAGCGTGTGCGACCAAATTCTGTCCACGCCATTGTTATAGTAAGATAATTTGCCAGCGGGCATAGACCAAGAGACCATGGATTTTGTGCCAAACTGTACAGTAGTAGGAAGACTTGTAAATCCAACAGCCTTTGCAATTGCCTCCATCTGATTTTTTGAATAGCCAGAATTAGAAAACTGATAGAGAGGAAGCGCTGTTGGAAACCCCTGTTCATTTCCTTGGAAAACAAATTTTACGTTAGACGGAGCATCTGGAACAAGAGTAATTGCAGGCGGAGAAGCAGCGTACCGAACGGGCGGAGTTATTTTTGTTGGGGGCTTTGTTATATTAGACAACAGAACTCCTAACAAAACGGCAACGATTGCGAGCGGAATTATTATTAATCGTTTATTCATAGTGTTAATACGTTAATATGTATGGACACACACAATTTGGATGATAATTATTACACGTTGGTACGGCAATGGGTAATATTGAATTAATGCTTCCGGGACCGCGATACCCAAAATGAAGATGGGTTCCGCTTGAATTTCCTGTTTGGTCCATTTTTCCTATAACGGTGGTTGCGTGTACTTGATCGCCTGTTTGAACGGGGGTGACAAGTTGGGAAAGGTGGTAAAACGTTAGTGTGTATGATGCGCCCCTGACAATAACGTAGTTACCTCTCATAGCGCCGCATTGATTACCCATGTGACCACTTCCATCAGGACAACCCCAAAACGCGTCTTCTACGACCCCCTCAACAGTTGAATAGACATCTATTCCTGTTTCTCCTCCAACCGGATCAATATCAATTGCTTGGTTTCCTGTGTGTGTGCCCGGACAAGAGGTGTTTGAATTTGGTCCTTGGTAAATAAAGCCGCGTGCTGGCCATCGACAGTCTTGTTTTGCTGGGTCACACGCTTCCATAGAACAAAGCGGGTTTGTTTTATTTTCTTCAGCAAGACAGTTTATAAAAGGACCGTTTTCTCCCTCGTATCCAAACCCGGCCACAAACGCATTGTCTGTAACTACTTGGGTATATCCAGCACCGCCAAAAAAAGGAAAAAGAATTGGAATAATTAATATTGCTATAAGGATAAGTCCAAGGACTAAGCCGTAGTCCTTAAACCAAGGTTCCCCAACATAATTAAGTAACCCTTTTACAAAACCGATGGTTTTTCCAAAAAGGCCACCAATTTTTTCGAACAATTGTCCCCCAAGCCAGGCTCCAATTGCCTGGGCCACCCCAGGTGGAATACCCAAGCCCATGAGAAAAGAACCAAGCGTTCCTCCCACTGCTTGCCCTACGCTCTTTGAGGTAATTTTTTTGGCAACTTCCTTTCCAAGTTTTTTTGCTGCAGCTTTTGTTCCCTCTTTCGCGCCTTTTCGAGCAAGAAGAGATAAATAATATTGATATATGCCCGAAGGGAGAAGTGCTCCATTGACTTGGGCTATTTCTACCCATACCGTTGTAACGGTTGGATGAAGCACGGTAGTAATTATGTCTCCCAAAGCAGATTGGGCCGGCGTTAATATGTGGCCGGTTGAGCTTGTGGAAAAAACAGCATTTCCTTTCCGAATCATTTGAGCTACCGCCTCAGAATTAAACAAAGAACCTAATGTTTTTTGTACAATTCCACCGTCGGCAGATTCCTTTTTCCATAATGACCCCATAACGCTTGTCACAATGGTTTCTCGTGCGCGCGGAAACACAGCAAGAATAACATCCCCAACGGGAGCAACCGCCCTATCAATAGTGTTTCCATTTTGAGCCAGCGCAGAAAAAAATCCTCGGTAGTCAGGGGTGGCGTCAGTAGAGCTATTAATAATTGCACTCGCTGTTGATACAAGTTCAGCCCTTTCAAGAAGTGTGTCAATCGAAGAGGCTGTTCCAGCGGTGGTTTTTAGTCCTTCTAAAATTGCCGCGCGTGCCACTTGTGGACTTGGAGACTCTATAAAAACTCGAGCAATTTGTTCTGCAACAACTTCAGAATCATATAATTGTAATTTAATGACGCGATTGGCAAGCTCTTGATTAGTTAAAATGAGGGGAGCAACCGTTGAATCAGCAGCGAGGGTTTCGTTGATTGCGGTCTGAAGAATTTGTTTTGCGGGAGCACTCGGTTGCAGTTCAGCCTCTTTACTAATTGCGTCAACCAGGGCCGATCGCTGTTCTGCTGATAATCTTTCTTTATAATTATCAACTAATCGAGAAATAAAGGCGCGGCTGGTTTCTTTATGAGACCTGTGAATATTTTGAGAAATAGGACCAACATCTTCTATTGCCGCAAGCGCTCCCCGCGAACGCGTTCTTAATTCATCTGGATCAAGAACATATTCTGGAAGGGCCCGTTCTTTTTGAGTACTCACCTGAATGACTTCTTGGGCTAGGTTTATGGTAAAATCTGCCTCAATTTTTCGAAGAAGACCCGCAATCATCGGAGCGTCTCTGTGCTGTATTGCTGTAATAATTTGCCCTTCATATTGTTGAACAAAACGACCAAGCTCAGGGTAATTTTGTAGTTGATAATATACTGTTAATAACCCTTCCTCATTAAGAGAATCTAGTTGTTCAATAAGAGAGGTTAAAAAAGCACGTAGTTCAATTGGTGCAGAGGAATCTGCCATAGGTATATTATACTCGGTTAATCCTTCGTTTGTGGTTGAATTGTTTCAACGGTGAACATGGGACGATTATCTGTTGGTTTTTGTTCCAAAGAAACCTGTTCCTGTTTTTGTTTTTCCAATTCCTGAGGTTTTGTTGTGGCAAGAGCGTGTTCTTCTGGGCTCGCAATGACTCGAATTGCTGCATGAGCAGGGCCAGCGAACAACAATCCCTGACCGATATCAGAGGAGAGGAGTAGGTGTTTTTCTCCTTCGGACAGATAAAACACCTCCGCAACCCGATCAATTGCTGCAGAGGATTGTTTGAGAAGAATTTGAATTGAGCTGTTTTGAATGATGGTTTTACCTAAGTCTCCAGCCAAAAAATCCTCAACGTCTTGCGTGATGGTGGTTAAACCCAAATAGTATTTTCTACTGCGCTTAGCAATGGAGTTAAGAAATTGTGCCGAATCAGGATATTTCATGAGATACCAGGCCTCATCAACAATAAGAACACGTTTTTTTATGGACTTTCGGATTTTTGTCCAAATAAAATCAAGAATCAAATACATTGCGATCGGTCGCAGCTCATCTTCAAGATCTCGAATAGAAAACACGGTTAGATGATTGGTTATTTCCATATTTGATTGTTGGTCAAAAATGCCAACTAAGCTTCCTCGGACAAATTTTTCTATTCGATCAGCCAGTCCTCGAGCGGTTGATTCTTCCATTCCAACAAGCACCTTATACAAATCTTCCATAAGAGGTGGCTCTCTCATTTGGGTTGCAGGATCAGGAGTTATACCTTTTTGTTTATACGTAAGCACGAGTGCTCGATCAAGAATAGCATCTTCACTTGATGTTAGTTTTCCCATAACCACACGGAAAAATCCGTGGAGAGAAAGAATTTTTTGATTAAGATCGTTTTCCTCTTCACCAACATCTTTCAAAACGGATAGGTCAAACGGATTGATTTTTGTTTTCCCACCAAACTCAAAGCGAGTATATTCTCCCCCGAGTGCATTTGTTAGTGCCTCATATTCATTTTCCGGATCAATGATAATTACCTCTGTGTCAAACATAAGGCTGCGGATAACCTCAAGTTTTACCATGTATGACTTTCCTGATCCAGACTTCCCAAACACAACAGTATTTGCGTTTTCCAGCGTAAAACGGTCAAAAATAACCAGGCTCTCGTTTCCTTCATTAATTCCATACAACACTCCCTCGTTTGCAGTAAGCTCAGACGTGGTAAATGGAAACGTTGTGGCAAGAGACGTGGTGTCCATGTTTCTTGTGATCATGAGACGGTCTTGCCCCATGGGAAGCGTTGTTTTAAATCCCTCTTCCATCTGAAGAACCGCTTTTTTGGGCATAATCATGAGCGACGCAAGCGTTGCTTCAACCTGTTTAGTCGTTTTGTTTAATTCGTCTAAGGTTTTTGCTGGAATGGTGACGTAAAGACCAAATTGAAAAAATCGCTCAGATCCCTTTGCAAGCTCCTGTTGGAGAGATAAGGCATCTTCAAGAGCAACTTGTATGGATGGTTCAATGACGCGACCACGTTTTAAATCCGATTGAATAGTGGCTTCCATTTCTCCAACTTTTCGTTTCAGATTATCTAATATTTCCTCAGATTTTGATGGGTAGACATAGAGCGCAACATCAAGTGTATGATTAAAAGAAATGAGGGGTTCTAACCAATTGGCGCTTACATAGCGCGGGTAGCCTGCAATAAAAAGAGTGCGAACAAGTTGATCTCCAATGGTGAGGTGATCAAAATCAACCTCAATTGCAGGAGGCGCAACAACATCCTTTGTGGTCAGTGGACCCGATGGTGTAGGACCTTTTAGTCCACTTGGCGGTTGTAATGTAATAAATGATCGAATAGCGTTTTTTATATTCATATTTTTGTTGCTGGTTGTTGAATTCCAGGATTATACAAAGAGAAAAATAATTGAACAAGTTGTTCGTTCGTTAGTTGCGATGATCGTAGTCCAAGTCTTCCAAGAAGGCGTTGTATATGATCCCGTTTTGGTAAAAGAGCAATAAGAGCCCGTTCAACAATATAGGATTTGGCATACGGAAGACCGCTTTTTTTAGAACCAAACAACACGTTTGTGGATGGACCGAGCTCTAAGTTTGAAAAGGGGATGACAATATAAAACTTTTTATCCAGCACCTCTTTTTCTTTAACCGTTGACTCAATAAATGCCCGATACCCATGGATGCTTTTCACAAGCTTTGGATTTTTTTGTTCTTTTTCCTTATCCTCAAGGAGCTTAAGATATGCAGTGATATCTTTGTGTTTAGAACGAATGAGTATTTGAATTGGGAAAGACAATGAGTTGAGAATGCCCGCATATGCGTATATTATTGACTCCTGTTCTTTTTCAGAAAGAAGCCCAAAATTAACCGCGGTTACTGATAGTACAAGAGTACAAGAACCATCGACAAAAACCATAATATTTTGCACAACATCCTCAATTTCTGTGAATTGTTGAGTTGACGCTCGTATTGGTACGACAGGTTCAGCCATAAATTTAAGAGTTAACAGTTTGTCCAAAGATTTGTTTTGACAGTTCTTCTCGGTTAATATCTCGTTTGCTTTTGGCAACAATTTCAATAGCCGGCATAACCGCACCATTAAGAGTTATTTGAGCGCGGTCAAAGAGATATCTGTTTCGTGGATCTTCAACTTCAATAATATAAGTTCCGTTCGGAAGCTGGGTTGATGCTGCAAACTGCCCCAGTTTATTTGTTTTTAGTGCTCGAAGCGGTACTCCCTCTTTGTCTCGAACTGTTACTAACACGCCGGGCAATAGCCCTCCAACGTTATCTTTCACAATTCCAGTGACCACATTGGAAAATGTCGTAAGTCGAGGCAAACCCGCGCGCGTCGTTGCCTCAGGAGGAATTATTTTTACCGTTGGACCTCTTGGTTTTACTTGAGGGACAGCTTGATTTACCCGAGTTGATGGGGTGAAATTAGGAACACGAGCCGGTTGTTTTCGTAGTTTTACTAATTCTTCTTCCATGTATTGTTTTTGTTTTACAGTGTCTGTCATTTGTTTTTGAAGCTCAAGCGTTTTCAACTCGGTTTTTGTTTTGTCTTCCAGCTGTTGTTCAAGTGTTTTTATTTTATTTTGTAAATCAAGATATTCAGATGACAATTGCGTTTGTGGTATCTGTTGCTGAGCAGTTGATGAGACAGATAAAGCCGGTTGGATTATTGGGCGCGTTACGGCTGTTGATTTAGGAAATAAATCATCAAGCCAACCAAAGAGGCTGTCCCAAAATGATTGTTTTTTTTGAGCCACTGGTTGTTGTGTATATAGCCCACGGAGTTTCTCAGATACAGCTGGACGCTGTGATACGGTGGGGGGTGGGGTAGCAGGATGCGGCGAAACGGCGGGAGGCGAAACTGATGTTGGCGCAGGATTTGTAACAGCTGGTGGTATTTGTGGCCCCTTTGGTTCTGAAGCTGCTGGGATCCGATGCCAAATGAATTGGGTTGGACTATATACGTTTTTCAAAAATGACAATACCCACACATCCATCGGGCGTTCTTCAATAGGGACAAACGCAAATCCAAATCCAAGAAGTCCAAAAAGTACTGTTGCAGGCCACGTAAAAAAGAATGGAAGTGGAAGTTTGTAGGATATAAAGGCGAGTAGTGCGCCACCAGCAAGATATCCAAATTGTTTTATGGTCATGTCTCCGATGAGTCGAAACTGGAATGTGGTGACGTTTTGAGGGACAGGATGTTGTTCCATAGTAGTTATTTTATTGTAAAGAGAAAATTATATTCCCGCAAGAGGAAAAGCGCATTAGAATCGTGAAAACTCAAATTTTTCATTTCACGCAAAATCTTTCCTATCTATGCTATGATATTTTTATGGGTGACGAGTTAACCATTGTTGAAATAAAAAATTCTCGCGATAGTGAAGAAGCGCCACTGGTCATGGAACAGGTATTTGCGGCTCTTGGTGTTGGGAGATCTCATGGAATTTTAGAACAACTGTTTGGCCCCAAAGAACATCGATGGTTTTCGTTTGAAATCGGAGTGTTTCAATCGATCATTCATTTTTATGTTGTAACTCCAACATCTGCATTCTCATACCTTGAAAGCCAGTTAAGTGCACAATACCCCAAAATTATGGTAACAGCTGTTGCTGATTATGTTCCACCACTCATGGCAAATCCCCACGCTCTAACACAGCTTACGCTCACAAGTCCTTCATATTATCCTTTAAAAAATTACAAAGATGTGAAAGACATTGATTTACTCGCAAGCGTGCTTGGGTGTCTTGCGAGGTTTTCAAAAGAACAATCGGCGGTTATACAACTACGAGTTGCACCTGCTGGAAACGGATGGAGACAAAACGCAGCAGGAGTTCTCGCGCGCGGCATTGTTGACCCGGTTGATCCGCGTAGGTCTAAAGCGCATCCGCAAGCCAGACTCATTGAAACCAAAATGAACCAAACCGGATTTCATGCGGCATTTCGTGTGGGTATATCAGCACCAACACAAGAAGAAGCAAGTTCACTTCTTCAAACACTTGCTGGAACATATGGAGTATTTTCGCTCGGAGAGGGGAATGCTCTTGTTCCAACAAAACCAGCGTTTTGGCAAACCAATAAACTGAAAGAATCTTTTATTACTCGTTCAAGTGGCCCTGCGCCACGGCATCAAGTGCTTGGATCAGCTGAACTTGCGACCCTCTGGCATCCTCCTGGACTTCTACTTTCGGCAATTAAAAATATTTCATGGGGACTAACGCTTGCAGGCGAACCACCAGAAAATCTTCCCATTGCAACAGATAACGAAGAGGAAAAAAAGCTCATTAACTTTTTTGCTCGTACAGAATTTCGTAATAAACAAGCAACATTTGGGATTAAGCGGGATGATAGAAGAAAACACATGTATGTGGTCGGAAAAACAGGAACAGGGAAGTCAACTATGATAGCCAACATGGCAATTAACGACATGAGAAATCACGAGGGACTTGCTGTTATTGATCCTCACGGTGACCTAACCGATGCGCTTCTGGATTATGTTCCGTCATTTCGGGTCAATGATATTGCGTATCTTGATCCATCTGACATTGCCCATCCGTTTCACCTGAATCCACTCGAGCTCAAAAATCCAGCACATCGCGAGCTTGTTGCTTCAGGTATTGTTTCCATATTTTACAAACTCTATCATTATTCCTGGGGACCGCGGCTCGAGTACATATTAAGAAATTGTATTCTTACGCTCCTCTATGTCCCCAATACAACACTTCTGCAGGTGCCAGAGCTTCTGACAAACGACAGATATCGAGATAAGGTGCTTGAAAAACTACCAGATCAAGTGTTAAAGAATTTTTGGTTGAATGAGTTTAATAAATTAAGTCCTCAGATGCGAAGCGAGGCAATCATGCCAATTTTAAACAAAGTAGGACAGTTCCTTTCATCTCAAACCATTCGAAATATTGTAGGAAATCCCCAATCGACGGTTGATTTAGAGGACATGATGAACAAGGGGAAAATAATACTCGTTAATCTTGCTCAAGGAAAACTTGGTGAGGACAGCAGTGCTCTGTTGGGAGCTATGATTATTACAAAAATTCAACTGGCAGCCATGAATAGGGTATACGATCAAGAAGAAAACAGAAAAGATTTTTATCTGTATGTTGATGAGTTTCAAAATTTTGCAACGAGCTCGTTTATCAAAATTCTTTCAGAGGCTCGGAAATATCGATTGAATCTCACACTTGCCAATCAATATATCGGGCAAATTGATGAGGACGTGCAGAATGCCATCTTTGGAAATGCCGGTTCTCTTGTGTCATTTTGCGTCGGTGCAACGGACGCCAGACCCTTGGCGCGTGAATTTGGACTGAAATACAAAGAAGAAGAACTCGTGCAAATAGGGAACTATCAGGTGATTCTCAAATTGTCTATTGATAATCACACTTCAAGTCCATTTTCAGGTACCACGCTTCCACTTCCGAGATCCCATAACCAAAATAGAGAAAAGGTAATAAGATCAAGTAGGGAACGGTTTACAAAGGGATTTGAGAACATTGGAGTGAAAGAGGAAAGTGCAAAATAGTTCCTTCTGATTTATACTTACAGCATGAAAATTGGACTTCTCGGTGGAAAGTTCAACCCGCCACACCTAGGTCATATGCTCATAGCCGAGCAAGTGTTGGATTTTGCGGGATTTGACGAAGTGTGGTTTGTCCCTAATTATGGACAAAGTTTTCACGAACCAGTTGCACCTGTTGAGCATAGACTTGCAATGACAAAACTGATTCAAGTTCCCAAAACAAAAGTATCAACACTTGAGACAGACAACACACTTGATGGGAAAACAATTCATCTTTTACCATTTCTTCCAAAAAAAAACGAATACACGTTTATTATCGGTTCTGATCAGCTTGCAACATTCCACCAGTGGGGAGAATATAAAGTTCTCATTAAAAAGATGCCCTTTTTGATTTTTCCAAGATATGGATACCCCAGCGAACCGCTTTATGAAAACATGATGGTGCTCGGACACAAATCCCTTATTGCCAGCAATATATCTTCCACAAAGATCCGTGATCGTATTCATATGCGCCTCTCTATCAGTATGTTTGTGCCGCAAGGTGTTGAAGAATATATTCAAACACACACTTTGTATTTGTAATTTAGGTAAAGTTTTTGTTGTTGACAACCATGAAGTATTACGTTATACTTCATGGTATATGAACATGAATCTCTTGAGGGTTTACGAAAAAAAGAAACTATTTGATGCAAAAAAGCCGTTCTCAAAAACAGTCGTTGCTAATATGAACGATTGGTTTAAGGTCGAACTGACGTACACATCCAATGCCATTGAGGGCAACACTTTGTCTCGACAGGAAACCGCGCTTGTCGTTGAAAAGGGGATTACTGTTGAAGGGAAGACTGTTCAAGAGCATCTAGAAGCTATCAATCACGCGAAAGCATTTGATTTTATTCAAACGCTCATACACGGATCACATAAAAAAATTACTGAGCAGGAGGTATTGGAAATTCATAAAATTATTTTACAGGGGATTGATGATCTAAATGCAGGAAGATATCGGACAGTTGCAGTTCGGATTGCTGGATCAACTGTGATTTTGCCAAACCCAATGAAGGTGCCAGAGCTGATGGAAGAATTTATTATTTGGCTCAATGGTGCAACAAAAGACATTATTGATATTGCAGCAGAAGCACATTTCAAATTTGTTTGCATTCATCCATTTGTCGATGGAAATGGGAGAACAGCACGACTCCTTATGAATTTGATTTTGATGCAAGCTGGATTTCCGCCCGCTATTATAAGGAAAGAAGATCGGATGCAATATATTACTAGTATTGAACGTGCACAGATGACGAAAGACACATCCGCGTTCAAAGAAATTATTTATGAGGCAGTATCTCGGTCGCTCGACTTGTTTTTTGAAAAAGAAGAACCGCAAACAACAGCGTTTCTAACCATAGGTAAGCTTGCAAAGGCGACAAATGAAACTGTGGCAACAATTCGGTATTGGACAAAAGAAGGGTTATTACCAGTTGCAAAACGATCTAATGGTGGATATCAACTGTATGCGTCTGATGTAATTCAAAAAATAGAACAGATTCGTGTGTTTCAAAAACAACAGAGACTTACAATCGAAGAGTTAAAAAAGAAACTATAACAATACTTTCAAATT
>Ga0209518_1003900_pt1 | contig 12432 bp, 18 predicted proteins | sample RifGroB1_FD_183993 | JGI IMG/M metagenome (GOLD analysis project Ga0209518, IMG submission 183993) | Groundwater microbial communities from Rifle, Colorado, USA - Groundwater B1 (SPAdes) (version 2) | ecosystem: Environmental > Aquatic > Deep subsurface > Groundwater | place: Rifle, Colorado... | reverse complement strand
CTAAGTTCTTTGAAAATGACAAAAGAATTAAATTTTTAATTGCAGATGGTGAAGATGCTCAATATAAGGTGTACGATTACACTTATAGAATCACACATGGTTCGCAATTTTCCGGTGGAAACGGAATCCTCGGCGCGCTTGGACCGATTTTGCGCGGTGACATGAAGAAACGCTCTTCTGCTAGGTCAATGAATGCAGATTACGATGTATTATTGATTGGGCACTTCCATCAATCTATGACATTTGCTCAACGGTGTATATGCAACGGTTCATTGGTTGGATTTAGTGAATATGCAGCGAAGGGGAATTATCCATTTGAACCACCTACCCAAAATTTCTTTATTACACACCCTGTTCATGGTATTACATTTAATCTGCCTATTAGAATTGAAGATAAAGAATTAACTAATAAAGAGTGGGTCAGTTGGGAGGAATAAAATGAGAACATGTAATTGCACTCTACCTTATACAAATCCAAAGGCATGTGAAAATTGTTCGAATAACATTAAATATGATTTTAATAAAAGTTATGAATATAAACCAATTATTATAAAAGGTATTTGCCTGCACACGGACGAGAAGAAGGATTATAAATTAGGACAATTTGAGGCTTAAAATGAGAGCATCAGTAAATCAAGATGATATTGGTTATACACCAAAGGCTTACAAATATACGGCATTTTTGAATGGAATTAAAGTAAATTATTGTAGGACTGCTGATGAAGAATTGGGATATATTCTTAAATTTAAAGAAGATAAAGATGGAAAACTTATTATAAAAGATGACGAACTGGAAACCGAAGAATTGTACGGAGAAGTTGAAATAAGAAAAGTAGAGAAAGAAGATAAAGACGAGAACAAGGAGGAATAAAATAATGATTGAAAATAAAATGTTCGCCACTTGCTTTAAAAAGGAAGTGAATGACGAAGAGAAATCAGTAGTTGCATGGGCAAATAAGTCAGACTCCATTGACAGGTCAGGCGACCTTATCGAAGACGAAGCTTGGGATTTAGAGAACTTTTTGAAAAATCCGGTTATCCCCGCGTTCCATCAATATGACAGGCCTCCTATCGGTAAAGCACTTTGGGCACGGGTAATTCCGGGACAAGGCTTAAAATTCAAGGTTAAGTTCGCTTCAACTTTGGAAGGACAAGAATTCTATGAGCTGTACCGGGATGGGGTGCTCAATGCGTTCTCTGTGGGCTTCCGTGCGTTTGACTATCTCGAAAGGGAAGATTTTAAAGAAGCAGATATTATTAAATATAATAGGAATGGAAAATTGCCTAATCGGGTTTACAAGAAAGTGGAATTGTTTGAGGTAAGCGCAGCAGTTGTCCCTGATCACATGAATGCGCTGGTGGAACGATCTGCTTCTGGCATGATTAAGACTAAGTGTGTAATGGATTTCGCAGAAGACGCTAAATCCTCCCCAGAATATATCGAACTCCTCTCCACCCAGCCGGATTCTCTACCGGATTTCCCAATGGAAGATAAAGCAAAAGTAATCGGATTTATTAACCTCAGTGAAAAATCACTTGATGAACCAGAAGAAGTAATCGAAGAGGTACAAGAGGTTCAGGAAACCGTAGAAAACGAAGGTGCAGTAGAAGAAAAATCAGAAACGATTGAAGAAGTTGTCGATGCTAAACCAGTAGTAGAGACTGAGACTGTCGAAGATGCTGAACCAATTGAAAAAATAGTAAATGTGGAAGTCCTTGAAGACGCCGAAGAAAAAGGTTTAGACCTTGAAATTATTAATGAAATAGAGAAAATCGGAGAAGTAGCTGAACCAGAAACTATTGATGTCGTCGAAGAAAAAGCGACAGACGAAGTTAAAAGCATTAAAAAAGAAATCAATGATATTATCTTAGAAGTTCAAAAAGAAGAGAGTATTGAATCAGTAGCGACTGTAGAAAAGGTTACTCAAGAAGAAGTAGATAGAATAACAAATATTCTGAAATCTTGCAAGATTAAAGATATTTCTGATGAAGATAAGAAAATTATCTCAAAACAGTATGGCGAAGAAGAATTTGATATTACTTCAGTAAGAACTGAACCTGCTGGTTTTGAACTAAAGGTCTTCTGTAAATTCCTGAATTGCAAAATCAAGAATATGTTTGTTACTGATTTCTTTATCCCTAGCGCAATGAAAGGTAATTATTTATCTGGCTTTAGAAATTCACTAACTAAACACGAATTATTAGATCAGAGGAATTTGTATGGAAATGGTGGGGAAATTCCTCTTCGCCATTCAGTTATCCAGTTGAATTCAAAAAGATCAGAAGAATTCTTAACTCAAGGGACACAGTTTTATAAAGCAGATTCTGGTGAAAGATTTGTATTCCAGATTGAACCAGATTGGGGTGGGTATGGGATTAATATTTATACTACCGATAAAAATATTGAACTAAATAAATCATTTGCTATGGATGCCATTCAGTGGGTAAAAGAAAACAATCTACTGAAAGGTGAAAAATTCTCTATTATGGGAGAATTTCTTGATAAAAAAGAAATTGGTTGGGATGATGTAATTTTCCCTGATGAAGAAGCGAAGAATAAAGTCAAAGGTAGCATTGATAGACTTACTAAGACTTCCCCCAGTAGAGGGATTATGCTTATCGGCCCCCCAGGGACAGGCAAGACGATGACTGGTAAGGTATTGATGAATCAGCCTGATACTACTTTTATTTGGGCATCTTCTAAAGATTTTAGATATGGGGCTGCTGGTGCATTAGCTCTTGGTTTTGAAATGGCAAGGGATCTTGCTCCTTCTGTATTTTTTCTTGAAGATATTGATACTTGGTTGAAAGATTATACGATTGATCTTCTCAAAACTGAAATGGATGGGATTAGAGACAATAAAGGCGTTTTAACTGTCTTAACTTCAAATTTTCCTGAGCAAATGCCAGAAGCATTGATTGATCGCCCAGGTAGATTTCACCATATTATAAATTTTTCTTTACCAAATAAAGAAAATAGAATTAAATTATTAAAGTTTTTTGTTGATTATGCCGATAAGGTAATAATAGAGAAATTTGCGGAAGAGACTGCTGGATATTCTGGTTCTCATTTAAAAGAATTAGTGGAATTTGCAAAGATGATTGCTGAAGATCTAAACATTTCTATCGACGAGGCGCTTGTTAAATCTTTAGATCAAATGAAAGCACAACGGCAATTAATTATCGATGTAAGAAGTAATAAGAAGAAAGGATTAGAAATCCAAATGCCTGAAACTAAAATGGTAGAATTTTTAACTTCAACTAAAAAAGAAACCGAATTAAATTTTACTCCTGAACAGGTACAGGATATTTTTACTAAGAATTTAAAAGAAGTATTCAGTAAAATTAATATCAGTGAAATAGTAGAAGACAGAATTAAAATGGCTAAAGGTATTATTGAGTTTGAATAACATAGTTTAATTTTAAAATGGGAGGAAGACTGAGTATACCCTCCCATTTTAACAATACGATAAAAATAGCATTCCGTCAAGGAAAATTTTCGCTGGAGACATTTAAGAGATGTTAGGCGATCTAAACAAACGAACAAAGAGATAAAGGAGATTTAAATAATGGATACTGAAAAGAAAACTATGACCGTTGAAGAATTGAATGAAGTAATTGCGAAGGGCGCGGTTGGCGTTGTGGATGAGGCTGTTGCTAAGTTTAAGGAAGCACTTGCTACTGAAATTGACGCTAAGATCAAGGCGGCTGTTGAGCCGATTGAACAGCGGATTCAGGTGGGTGCTGACCCTATTGACAAAGACCCCACTGCTGGCTTTAAAACTTTGAGCAACTTCGGTGTTCACGTTTATAAGGCTAATCGCGGCAATGTTTCTGAAGAGTTGAAGAAGTGGGAAACCAAAGCTGCTGGTTCTCCGTCTCAGAATGTTACTGATAACGAAGCTGGTGCTTATCTTATCCCGCCTGAGTGGAGTTCTGATCTCCTGCGTCCCGTTATGCAGGAAGACCTTGCATTCGGTCGGACTCGGAAGGTCCCCCTTCAGCGTAACACCATCGAAATGCCTTATGTAAATGGCTTTGATGAGAGTTCCGGCAAGACTTATGGTAATGTTCAGGCCACCTGGATGGACGAAGAGGACACCCACACTGGTAGCTCTATGAAGTTCGGTAAGCTCCGGCTTTCTCTGAAGAAACTCGGCCTGATGGCTTTCGTTACTGACGAAATGATCTCTGATAGCCCTGCTTCCATGGAAGTTATTCTTCGTGATTCTTTCCGTGACGCCTTGACTTTTGAGATGAATGATGCTCTAATTCGTGGCTCAGGTGCTGGTAAGCCGCAAGGGATCTTAAATTCTGCTGCTCTTGTTACCGTTTCTAAGGAAACTGGGCAGGGCGCAAATACTATTCTCTTCGAGAATATCCTTAATATGTACACCCGTATTAATGATAAGGTAAATGCTATCTGGATGGTAAATCCTGCTTGCCTCCCGACCCTTGCCACTATGTCCATGGCCGTAGGAACAGGCGGAATTCCTGTCTGGCTCCCGGCTAATGGGGCCGCCGGTCGCCCATTTGATACTTTGATGGGTCTTCCAGTTGTATATAACAAGCATTGTTCTGCACTTTCTTCTGCTGGTGATATCATTCTTGTAGATTGGAGTCAGTATTATGTTGCAATTAAAGCTGGCGCAGAAGCAAATGGTGTTTATAGTTCATCTGTGCATCTAAAATTCGACGCAGACCAAACAGCGTATAAATTCGTTTTCAGAATGGACGGAAGTTGCGCCTGGAAATCAGCAGTCACACCTCCTCAATCCACAGCAACTACAATCTCCCCGATTGTAACTCTTGAGGCTCGGTAAGATTAGTTAAACTTTAGTGCGGATAGGGGGCACCCGATAAGTCAATATCTCCCGATTGACTTCCGCACTGATTATCATACGGGATTATAGTGGGAGTATGTATGTATGGGTAAAAGAGCGAATAAAATTGAAGTAAAATGTGAAACGTGCGGCAAACCAAAGATTATTACTGAACGGGCATACAACGCCAATAAAACAAAAAGATTTTATTGCAATACTACTTGTAGGAATAATGATAAGTTTAAACAAGTAGAAGTAATTTGTGAAAATTGTGAAACAGTATTTATGATTCACAAGTCAAGATATGATAAGCGTAAAAATAAAAGATTCTGCTGTAGTCGTAAATGTTTATCATCATATAAAAATGTGACACTTACCTGTGATGGGTGCGGTAGTGATTTTAAAAGAAAAGAGTACGAACACAAAAAGACAAACGGAAGTTTTTGTTCTAGGAAGTGTTATTTAAATCATATCAGGAATAAAGTAGAAACAAATTGCATAAATTGTAATGAAATTATTTTTGTTAGGCCGGAAGATTTAGAGAATAAAGAAAATTGTTTTTGTTATAGGAAGTGTTTACACAATTGGCAACATTTAAATTGGCAAGGAGAGAATCATCCTAATTTTTCGCAAGTAGAAGTAAAATGTTCTGTATGCGAAAAGGGGAAAATGGTAACAAAAGCAGTGTCAGAAAGGCACTCTAAATTTTACTGTTCTGATGAATGCTTGTCAATTGGTAAAACTGGTGAAGGATCTTCAACTTGGTTAGGAGGAATATCTTTTGGTGAATATTCTCCTAGTTTTAATAAAAGACTTAAAAAGAAGATAAAGAAACGAGACAACTTTCGTTGCCAACTTTGTGGAAGAAAAGGGAACAAGAAAATATTTTTAGTTATTCATCATAAAAATTATATAAAGACCGATTCGGATGATGATAATTTAATAACTTTATGCTCTAGTTGTCATGGTAAAACTAACCACAACAGAGAAATTTGGCAAAGATGGTTTAATTCAAGTAGTAGTTTTTGGTTTGCTGCACGTTCACAATAAAAAATAACGGAGGAATAAAATCATGAGTGGAAGACTGATTGAAGAAGTACATTTTGTTAACGCAATGCCTACTGGTGCTGCAATGGATGATCTCTATGAAGGTGGATTTTCAACCGATATCGTGAATCTCTCTAACTTTGAGAGAGCGACTTGGGTTATCTCCCGTGGAGTAGGCGCTACTGGCACCGCAACGATCACTGTTGATAGTTGTGACACTACTGCCCCTGGCACTGCAACCGCCATCCCGTTTGTTTACGCGGTAGCGAGTTCTGGCGATACCCTTGGGGCAGTTACTGCGGCCACGGCTGTAGGCTATACGACTGCCGCTGGGGCCGGGAGTATGGTGGTGGTGGAAGTTAATGCTTCTGAACTTAGTGGCACTGACAAGTTCGCCCGCCTTACTGTAACTGAAGGGACTGATTCTCCAGTTTCCGGTAGTGTTGCTTGTATTATGTCTGCTCCTCGGACTATTGCTGGGACTTCTACCCCTACCGCAATCGTTTAACCCTTATTCCTTAATCTTTTAAAGGGTTAAGGGATAAAACATAGCGGAAATTACGGGGCTGAAATATGCCCCAATTTTAAGCGGGATATAGTAATGGTTAACTTTTTAGGCTCATATCCTAAATATTCGGGTTCAAGTCCCGATCCCGCCTCCACTAAAATCAATTAAATCCATTAACCGGGAGAACAAATGGAATATTTAAAAGTAAGAATGGTAAAAGGTGAATGGCTCGGGCGCGTCCCCCCGGACACCTTTACTATTATCAAGCAAAAGGCTCTTGAATTAGTCCAAAGAGGAGTAGCCGAAATTGTAGATGCAACGTCTACCGCTAAACCAGTAAAACAAACGCAAGAACCAGAATTGAAGAAAGAGCAACAAGAAGAGCAAAAGAGTATCGATGCCCCTGAAGTAGATAAAATGATTCATGAGACACCGATGAACAAAATGATTCAGTCTCCGCCTAAGAAGAAAGCGGGAAGGCCGAAAAAGAAAACTTAAAGTGTTTTAAAATAATTTAATAGGGGGAACCGCTTCCTTAAACCGGAATAAAAGCCGGTACGGAGAAGGAGATTATTATGCCAGTAACAAATGTAAAATCAACGTGGGAATCTGGAAAATTAATTTTTAAACGGAAAGTTGCAGGAACTGCTGCAAGTGTATCCTTCGGCGTTGACGATTCCGGCGTAGATGTGATCATGTATGGTGACACTGCATCAAGCAACGCCACTTGGGATGCCTCAGCGGATAAATTAATTTTAACTGGGGCGAGCGCAGACCTTGGAACTTCTTGTTCTGCGGACGCATATGTCGTAGGACTGACAGCCGGTATTGACTTCAGTTCTGGAGCCGTCACAAATATTCATGTTGTAAAAGGGTTAGTCGTGTTCGCTGCATAAGTAGTTTAAATTATTATATTATTTTGGGGATAGGGATTCGAACCTGACAAGAAGACTTAATCCATCTTTTTCCCCAATTTTTATTAAATGGATTAGCATAGGAGGAATACTATGAGAGGTGGGCAGAATAGAATTAATGTAGTAATTGGACAAGAATTTGGTAGATTAAAAATTGTCGAAGAAATTGATAAAAATAAATGGGGAAGACGGAGATTTCTTTGCGAATGTAATTGCGTTGATAAAACAAAAGTCGAGGTTCTATTGTATTCTTTAACTTCAGGACATACGAATTCTTGTGGTTGTTTTAATTTAGAAAAAATTAAAGAAAGAAATACAAAACACGGGTTCTCCCAAAGAAATAATATCGATAAGTTTTATAGTCTTTGGTTGAGTGTCAAGAGACGTTGTTATAATAAAAATCAAAAACAGTACAAAGATTATGGCGGTCGTGGTATTTATGTATGTGATGAATGGTTGAATGACCCACAAAAATTTATCGGTTGGTGTAAAGTTAATGCATATTCAGAAGGATTAGAAATTGATAGGGAAGACAATGATGGACCTTACTCCCCAGAGAATTGCAGGTTTGTTACTTGTCAAGTAAATTCGTTAAATTCAAGGTTATTAAGAGATTCGAATTCTAGTGGATATTGTGGCGTAAGTTATCATAAAGGCAGTGATAGTTTTCAAGCAAGGATAATGTATAACGGCAAGGTTGTATTTACTACCGCAGGTTTTAATTCTCCACGGAATGCAGCATTAGATAGAGATAAATTCATTATAAGGGAAGGATTGCTGCATAAGTTAAACTTCCCCGAACTAGCAATCAACGGGCCTCTATAATGGGAGAATTAAACATCGCCATCGGTCTCCCCTGTAATTGGGACTTCCTCAATATCCAATTCTTCGAATCATGGATAGAATTAAAGAAACCCCAACACAGCGTAATAATCGGGAACCGAGGCAGAGTAGACGACCAACGCAATTCGATAATTCATGCAGCTCTTAAAGACGATTCATTTAGCCATGTACTGTTCCTTGACACCGATCATCGCCACCACCCTGATACTATTCCTAAATTATTGCAGCACGACAAACAGATAGTGTCGGGCTTGAGTTTTAGACGGTCAGAACCCTATGACCCGATTATGTTCAAGGAAGAAAATAACAGATTCAAAAACATAACCGAATGGGAAGAGAACGAATTAGTTCAAATTGATGCAGTAGGCGCAGCTTCTTTATTGGTTAAGACAGAAGTATTTAAAAGAATGGATAAAAATAAGTGGTTCGAGATGAATTACCCTTATCACAATGGAGTTGTCAGTGAAGATTTTGGATTCTGCATTAAAGTGAGAAATTTAGGATACAAGATCTTTGTTGATACCAGTTGCACAAACGCTCACATCGGGACATTGAACGTAACACAAGATACTTGGATTAAGAATGGGAGAAAAGTAAATGGACTTTGAGTTAAATGTTTATGACCGGATTATATTATTGAATGTATTACCGGATATTAGAGATGTAGATTTAACCCTTTATGGATGTTATCACAATTTGATTCAAGAATTATCATTTTCAGAAGAAGAACACCTGAAATTCCAAATTACACATAATGAAGAGAATAATGTAAAATGGATTAATGATGAAACGAAGAAAATTGATATCGGCCATAAGATGTTAAACATTATTCAAGGTAGACTGAAAGCGTGTAAAGAAAAAGAACTGCTTGAATATTCCCATAAGTCTCTTTATGAGAAATTCGTCAATGATTGAGTATATTAAAAACTTAATAAATAGAATTAAATCCTTCTTTATAAAACCTGAATTTGTTAAAGAAGATAGATACATCAAAAGTATCATGAACCCAATATTTTCTTCAGTAGTAGAAAAGGAACGATATGGCAATCAATAGACCAGTTAAAAAAGTCGAAAGAACCATCTCTACTTCTAATATTTTCACTGATTCTGCTGAATTAAAAGGGTATTTTAATTGCTCTATTTCTGGAACATTTGTAGGAGTAGTTACTATTCAGCGTTCATTTGATTCTGGCGATACTTGGTATGATGTAAAATCGTTCTCTATTGTTGCACAAGAGTTTGGGTTTGAGCCAGAAGCTGGTGTCGTATACAGGGCTGGAATTAAAGAAGGTAATTATACATCCGGCGAAGCAATAGTGAGGCTTAGTCAGTGACAACTATTTTTAATGAAAGCGCAGAGCTTAAAGATAGTTCTGGGGTTATTAATCGCTCGAACCCTCTACAAGTACAATCTCTTTCTGCAAGTAAGAAGCCTTATGCTGATGACCCTCATTCTCGTATTCACCAGGGAGTAATGTTCAATATTGATTCGACTGGGTCAAGTACGAATGTGGTGGTGGCTAATAATGCAACACTGGATGTTGTAATTAAAGCCACCGGAACCAATTACCCGCATATTTCAATTTCCTACCGATTAGGAGGAAAGGGTAGAATTTTAGTTTATGAATTGGCAAGTAATGAAATGAGTACTGGAGGTACTGAGATTATAATTGTGAATAAAAAGTGGGGATCTTCCATTGTATTCGGTGGAACTGCCTGGCGCAACCCTACCATTGATTTAACCGGTGCAATTTGTAAAGAGTGATCCATGGATTAACCTCACTGTTCAGCGGGTAGACATGGATGAAGCCTACAAAACCATGAACACCGTGGACAGATGGGGCAGTGTGAATGTGCCAGTCAAGAGTATTGCGCTAAATGTGCACCAATATCAAGAGCCCATCCCTGGCTTGCCTCTTGGCAGTATCTCAGTGGCGGGACTGGCAGCAGCAATAGCTTCAGTCTCGACTAAACTGATTATGACCAAGTTTGGGGGGAGTTTAGATGAACACGGGTTTATTATCTTGGAGTAACTGATGCCTCTAATAGATCACATAGATGGCCCCAATAGAGATATCTATCTGTCTGCGGATACAGTTGGGGGGTCTATCCATCCGATTGATATTTATAAAGAGGCACGCACTTTGCGAAGGATGGATGAATCATTACGAGTGTTCAAGCCCTTTATGGTAGCTAAAGGGGGAGATCCTAAAAGTGATGTAAAATTTACGGAACGGTATGTAATGCTGTTGAATGGGACCAGGATTATTCCCTACAACATTACCCATGTCCTGACTGTAACTGGGGTCGTTATTACAGATGACAGCCAGGAGGGAATTGCCTGTTTTGACAGAACACCTTTATCTCCTACGGTGCGGGTAGATATCAACTATGTCCCTCCACAGGTTGAGATAATTACCGTTTCCACAGGTGGGGCATTGCTATCAGATGAGCGAGCTAAACTTTTGGGCTTGCCGAGTGCGGTGGTGAATGCCGAGGCAGTTTGGGAGTACGAAGGGCGGTCATTGGACGATGTGAGTAATATCAACAGTTATATTTCGCAGATACCGTCTGAAGTTCGTTCTGAATTATCTACAGAATTAATGGATATTGTTTTTATTATGAAGATAATGAAGAATAAGAGAGAAATTAAGAAAATTGGATCTACATGGACAGCTATTGTTTATGATGATGATGGAATTACAGAAATTCTCTCTAAAGCATTAAAAGATAAAACAAATCAAGAAATAACTGATTTAACAGCGGGCGCATTGGCTAAGGAATTAGCGACAAGTGTTTAATATTTTCCCTGGAAGTGGATTAGGCGGAAGTCCATCTCAATTATTAGGGATCGGCAGTTGGATAAGCACAGTTGTAGCACGGTGGCTGTCTAAAATTTTCACATATAATTATGTTGTTAAAAACATAAAATATAACTATATTGGGTTCAATATAATTTATAATTTTGATAGTCGGAGTAATGTTTATAATTTTGTTAGTAAAAAAGAGACAAATAGATTTAAAAGTAATATAGCACCATATCACTTTATATCACAACCAGATTGAGGATAAAATGTCATTAGATAATTTTCAAGGAACATCTGATATAATCCTCCAGAGTGGAGATGAAGCCATTCCGTATACATTTGAAATAACCACATGTAGTTCCACTACCGCAAATGACGGAACATTGCCATTCGGTACATCAATAGAATCGGTGGCTGTACTTGTTTACACATCAGAAGGTACAGATGTTACGACTGAATTGGTTTCATCAAGTTCTGAGTCTGGGAATATTATTACTGTAGCCTTGACATATCCCGCTACATCAGGCGAAGGTTGGTATAAATTAACTCTTCTCTGTACCTTAAGTTTAGGTGTTGTAAAAGAATTGGATTTTTTAAGAATTTATGCGGAGAATAGATAATGATTGTTCAGCCTAGCGAAGTAAGAGATTTCTTTGGTGATTTGGATGATTCTGAATATGATACTATCTCTACCATCCATGAAGATGTTGAATCATTTGTTTCCGAGTATTGCAGAAGAATATTTGAATCATCTTCTTATAAATTTGAAAGATACAGTGGTGGAAAAAGTATTATTAATTTAAATAATTATCCTGTAACTGCTGTAGATAGAGTTTCCGAAAGTTATATTTCAGCTATGAAAGTATGCAATACAAATCAATATTCTAGTGCAAGTGTATCTGTTACAACTACTGGGATTAGAATTGTTAAGGATGGAGTTGCTGATATTACTGTATTATTTGCGACGTATACAACTATCCAAGCAGTAGCAAATGCAATTAACGCGAAAGGTAATGGGTGGACTGCTCAATTACTTTCACCAATTTATGCCAATTACAAATCAACAGAATTAATTCCTGTTTATGGTCTAAATGCGATAAATACAAATTGGGTTGATTTTTCTATTTCTGATCGCCCATTGGATAATATTAGAGTAGATTTGAATAAAGGAAGTGTTTATAAGTGGTCAAAATTTTCGAGTGGTTATCAAAATGTATTAGTTGACTATACAGCGGGATATTCCTCTTCAAATATGCCGAAGGATTTGAAACTTGCTATTAAAATATTGATTAAGTATATTGTAAGTAAAAACAAAGAGGATTCATTTGGATTAACCCAGTATAGAATTGGGTATAATTCAGTGCTATCTATTTTTGAAGAAGGCTCTATCCCTAAAGAAGCAGAAAGGATTCTCTTCAAATATCGTAGGAATCGGGTATAGTTATGGCTCCTGGGTATAAAATAAGGATGATGTTGCAACAAGTATCTGG
>Ga0209518_1003889_pt1 | contig 12461 bp, 13 predicted proteins | sample RifGroB1_FD_183993 | JGI IMG/M metagenome (GOLD analysis project Ga0209518, IMG submission 183993) | Groundwater microbial communities from Rifle, Colorado, USA - Groundwater B1 (SPAdes) (version 2) | ecosystem: Environmental > Aquatic > Deep subsurface > Groundwater | place: Rifle, Colorado... | reverse complement strand
GATAACCCTCTTTTATTTCCCATAAATTAGAATAGAATTTGGAATTTATAAAACTAATTATGAAGAGGTATAGAAAGAAAAATTATCTTTTATTCCAAGGAACTTGACAGAAACTTTTGTTTCCTAGAAAATCCTTTTGAATTGGATTTTCTGGACCACAAAATTCCAACTTGCAGAATTTTGTCGGTTTATCATAAACATCACCATAGCATATTTAAATATACTCTCCATAAAAATATATGGAAAAAGAAAAACTTTTGAAAGCTGGAAAAATTGCGTCAAAAGCCAAACAGTATGCAAGGTCAATTATAAAAAAAGATATGCTGTTATTGGAGATAGCTGAAAAAATTGAGGATAAAATTATAGAATTAGGAGGAAAGCCGGCATTTCCTGCAAGCTTGTCTATTGACTCTGTAGCAGCACATACAACTCCGTCGCCTGATGATAAAAGTTTGGCTCATGGACTCTTAAAAGTGGATATTGGAGTTCATGTTGATGGGTGGATAGTTGATACTGCTTTTTCATTAGATTTAGAAAATAATGAAGAAAATAAAAAGATAATATCAGCTTCTGAAAAGGCGTTGGAGAATGCACTTAAAATTATTAATCAGGGTGTCTTTTCTACAAATGAGATAGGGGAGGCAATCCAAAATACAATTGAGAGTTATGAATTATCCCCCATAATGAATTTATCCGGGCATGAGATAAATCTGTACAATGTTCATGCAGGAATTACTATCCCAAATATCCAGACAAAAAATAATGTGAGATTAAAAGAAGGGATTTATGCAATAGAGCCGTTTGCAAGCTCTGGGAGCGGGAAAGTTCATAATGGAAAACCTTCTAATGTTTATATTTTTGCTAATGAAAAAAGTGTGAGAAGCCAAATTGCAAGGGAGATATTAAATTTTGTAAAAGAAGAGTATAATGGACTGCCTTTTTGTTCTAGATGGATTGTAAGGAAATTTGGGCATAAGGCTATTTTTGGATTAAAACAATTAGAGGATAATGGCAATATACATCATTTTCCAGAACTGGTTGAATCAGAAGGAAAAGTCAGCCAGGCAGAAAACACAATTTTAATTGAAAAAGATAAAGTGACGATATTAACTCAATGATTACTGTAAATTAACTATTTAACATATTGGGATAAAAGAAGTTTTCCGGCTAAGGAGCAAAATTTTGGCGAGGGGCGAGCCGAACACCGACCGTATATCCTATGTTATGTGCTATGAGCTGATAGGCGATAGCGCAGTGTGGTTCGAGTCGAAGGCAAGAAAGTTGGGAAAAGGCAATTACATTAATAATCTGATGATAGCAATCAAAGCAATAACGGCCCAAATGACATTAAGAAATCCAGGTTGATATGCTTTCTTTTTGAATGAAATATATACAATTCCAAGTGCACCTGTGCCATTTAAAATTTGATACAAAAATGTTGAAGGTGAAAGAAAATCAAAACTTAAAAGAGCATAAGCAAGCACAATTGCGCAGGTGCCATACCAACCAATGGATTCATCAATGATTTTCTGGTTCATAATATGTTGCATTAATGGTTGAAGTTTATAAAAATTGCCTTTTCCCGATAGCATTTAATGCTTCTTTAACGATAGTTAATAATTCTGTTTCATCAGAACTCTTTTTTACATATGATGCATTATGCTTAACAGCTTCTTCTCCAATGCCATTATCATCAGAAGTATAAAGAATAAAAGGAATTTTACCCTTATATTTATGATATTTTATTATATCGATTCCAGAAATTCCAGGAGGCATCTGATTGTCAACAATAACTAATTTAACATCTTCGATATTTTTTTCCAGCCTGCTAAGAAGTTTTTCTCCGCTTTCAAAAGTTTCTATATTATACTCAGGGATTTCTTCATTAAGGATAATTTTAACAAATTCCCTTAAAGTTTCGCAATCATCTGCAAATAAAACTGAACCTACCTTGGACATAGGAGATAATAGAAATAACTATTTAAAAATATTTATGGACTGATTATCCAAGATAGCTTCCTTCTTGTGGAATGGCTGCCTTTGCAGATTTGAGATAGTTTTCTTCAATCTTTTTATAGACCTCAATATTTGGCTTGCTTACGCTTGGTTTAACTTTAGTTAATGCCTCATCAAAATGCTTCTTCTTAACTTGTTTGGCATCAATGGACTCCCTTAAAGCAAGCATCGCCGCCTCTCTTGCTAATCCCTCTAAATCAGCTCCTGTATATCCTATTGTTTTTTTAGCAAGCTCTTTAATTTCTACATCTTTTGCTAATGGCATATTTTTTGTGTGGGTGTTTAATATTTCTAATCTTTCTTCTTCTTCAGGAGCACTAACAAGAAGAATTTTATCAAATCTTCCAGGCCTTAAAATTGCAGTGTCAAGCATGTCTGGCCTGTTCGTTGCCCCAATAATCAAGACATCATTTAAATCTTCAAGCCCGTCCATTTCTGTCAATAGCTGATTCAATACCCTTTCAGTGACTTTAGTTCCTACATCTTGACCCCTCTTTCCTGCCAGAGAGTCAATTTCATCAAAAAATACGACACATGGGGCAACCTGCCTTGCCCTCTCAAAAATTTTCCTCACTCCTTCTTCTGATTTACCAACCCACATGCTCAGCAAACTCGGACCTTTAACATTAATAAAATTAGCCTCTGATTCTTTTGCAACTGCTTTTGCAAGAAGGGTTTTTCCTGTTCCAGGAGGCCCATAAAGTAAAATCCCTCTCGATGGCCTTATACCCATTCTCTTGAAACTATCCTGATATTTCATCGGCCATTCAACTGCTTCTTTTAATTCTTGTTTGACCTTGTTCAATCCTCCGACATCTCCCCAGCTAATGTTTGGAGTCTCAACCAAGACTTCTCTCATAGCAGAAGGCCTTACAACTTTCAGAGCATCCATAAAATCATAATGGTTAATTATTAATTTTTCCAAAATTTCCTGAGGAATCTGCTCGTCACTGTCTAAATTTATTTTTGGAAGCAATTTTCTTAGAACACTCATTGCAGCTTCTTTTGCTAAAGCTTCAAGGTCTGCTCCTACAAATCCATGAGTTAAAGATGCAAGTTCTTCCAGGTTAACATTTTTTGTTAAAGGCATACCTCTTGTATGGATTTTTAAAATAGTAAGCCTCCCTTCTTTGCTGGGAACATTAATTTCTATTTCCCTGTCAAATCTTCCCGGCCTTCTTAAAGCAGGGTCAATAGCATTAACCCTGTTAGTTGCCCCAATAACTATCACCTTTCCACGGGATTTAAGGCCGTCCATCATTGTAAGAATCTGTGAAACAACTCTTCTTTCAACTTCTCCATGAACCTCTTCCCTTTTTGGAGCGATGGCATCTAGCTCATCAATAAAAATAATAGTTGGAGCTGTTTTTTCCGCCTCTTCAAAAATATCCCTTATCTTTTTCTCACTCTCACCGTAGAATTTTGACATTATTTCAGGCCCATTAAGCAAAATAAAATTAGCTTCTGATTCATTTGCAACTGCTTTTGCAAGAAGGGTTTTTCCTGTTCCAGGAGGCCCATGCAGCAAAACTCCTTTTGGCGGTTCTATTCCCAATCTCTGAAAGATTTCAGGACGCTTCATTGGAATTTCCACCATCTCTCTTATTTTTTTTATCTCATCCTTTAACCCTCCAATATCTTCGTAAGTAATCTCTGGAAGTTTTTCTTCGGTTATATCAACAGCTTTAGGATTTAATGTCACTTCAGTATTTTCAGTTATAATTACCGGCTGGCTTGGGTTTGTAGTGACGACAACAAATCTTATTTGAGTGACTCTTCCTCCCAGCTGCCCAAATCCCATCCCTTCAAAGATTTCATTTAAATTACCAAAAATATCATTCATATCCCCAAGCTCTTCTGACATCAAATCTCTTCTTCTTTGAACCCCTCCTAAAACCACAACATCTCCTTTCACTATACTTCTTCCTAAAAGGCCTCTTCTTAAACTTTCTGGATCTCCTTGGACCATAATCCCTTTTTGTGCAGGGGCAATCATTATTTTTTTTGCTTCTTTAACATCTGCTTTAGAAACTTTAACAATGTCCCCAATACCTGTCTTGGAGTTTTTTCTTAGAATACCGTCAATTCTTATTATGCCTTCACCAACATCTGCAGGATATGCCCTGTCAGCAATTGCAACTGTTTCTCTATTACCTTTAATTAAAATAACATCTCCTCTTCTTATTCCAAGCTCCCTCATTATTTCAGCATCTATTCTAGCAATTCCTTTATATGCATCATCCTGCAACGCTTCAACAACCTTTAATTGAATATCTTGTTTTGCCATTTTATCTTTTTCTGTTAGTTGTTTGATTAAAATTTAATGATAATTTACCCCTATCTTCAAAGCATAATCTTACCATGTCATTCATAATCTTTCTCTGCTCTTCCATAAATGAGACGATTTCTTTAGGGATAGAGACTGCATAGCTATTGCCAACAAGTCTCATCTTTACTGTAAATTCTTTATTCCTCAAATTTATAAATCTATGGTACTCCTGCTCGTCAACAGGGTGAACGATTCTTTCATTGCATTCTGGGCAAACCATCAGTCTGATTAAGAATCCATTTTTTGACATGTTTGCCTTTTCCATTTTTGAGTCGCATTTCTTGCAAAGAATTTTATTGTCAAATATATCTGCCATTTTGATTAAGTATGAAGCCGTACAATGCGTACGGCTTAGGGGATAAAAGAAGGTTATTAAGTATAACCTTTATCAAAAACTTCCTGTATTTTACTATCAGGGAAGTTTTGTATTAGGTGTGTATACCTAATGTGTATACATAAGATGTATACTATATAAATGTTTTGATTATTGTGATTATTAATCTGTAAAACAATTTAAAAACACTTTTTTCTTTTCTCTAACATGGAATTAAAAGAAGGTATCAAGAAATTTTTTGGAAAGTCCTGGTTTTTGTTATGGAAAGACGACAGCTTTAAAGGATGGATATTCTCAATATTATTCCTGTTCATATTCATTAAGTTCATTTTTTTCCCGGCATTAAGTCTGGTGACAGGAACTTCTTTGCCTCTGGCGATTGTAGAATCATGCAGCATGTATCATAAAGGAAATATTCTATCTGATTATAATGAATGGTGGCAGAATCATAACTTAAAATATTCTGAATTCAACATAACAAAAGAGCAGTTTGAGTGGTTTAAATTCAAAGATGGATTTAACAAAGGGGATATATTAGTTATAATTGGCGCAAAATCAGAAAAACTAAAAGTAGGAGATGTGATTATATTTGAGGCAGGAAAAAGAAATCCTATAATCCATAGAATAATAAATATAGAATTTTATGATGGAGAATATATCTTTTCTACAATTGGAGATAATAACAATGGCCAGTTAGAATCTGAAAAATATATAAAATCATCCCAGTTGATTGGCAAGGCGGTTTTTAAACCTGCCCCTTATCTTGGCTGGACAAAATTAATTTTCTTTGAATATAAAAAATCTGCTCAAGAAAGAGGATTTTGCTCTGAAAATTAAAAAAGAAAGATTTTTAAATAAATTTGTTTAGAGTTAAGAATATGGAATTCTGCCCAAAATGCGGTGCGGTCCTTGTACAAAAGATTAAAAATGACGGATGCCCTAGATGCAACTATTCTGCAAAAGGAAAGATAAAAGTAAAGACTTCTGAAAAGATAGATGGAAAACATGAGATTGCTGTAGTCTCAGCAAAAGAGCAGTCTGCACACCCTATTGTTGAAGAGAAATGCAAGGAATGCAAAAACGAAAAAGCATATTTCTGGACAATTCAGACAAGATCTGGAGACGAAGCAGAAACAAAATTCTTCAAGTGTGTAAAATGTGAATATACCTGGAGACAGTATAAATAAACATTTTTAAACTTCTTCTTTAATATTAAAATATGGCTCCGTAGCTCAGCGAGAACACGAAGTTTTCTCGCGCACTTTCCGGTTTGAATTCACTTAAATCGATTAGTTCGCTACATGCCAAAACATAAAAATGGCTCCGTAGCTCAGCCTGGTTAGAGCACCAGACTCTTAAATTCCCAACTTTCTTTAGAAAAGAAAGTTCAGTGCTCAAAGAAACTATGATAGTTTCTATGAAAACATAGGGAAATCTGGGTGTCGAGGGTTCAAATCCCTTCGGGGTCATTATACTTTTTAATGTATAGTTTAGAATAATTATGTTGTATTATATATTTTAGAGTATATACTTAAATATTTTAACTATTGCATACTGCTAAATACTAGAAATATTTTTTTTCAGGGGCGGTAGTATCAAGGCTTATCTAACAAGGCCTTGTATGTTCTCAATAGCATCTGCGACTTGTTTTCCTTTGTTAGTCAGTTGTATAATTTTTATTCGCCCCTTTTTTTGAAAAACAACCAACTTCAACTCCTCCAAAGTCTGCAGAATTTTTACTGCATGGCTATAAGTGCAATCTACTTCTTTAGCCAACACACTACCATACCTCATCCTTGAGTTCTTCTTAAGAGAAACCAGCATTGAGGCAGGCTTTCTCCTAAAAAAGATATCAAAATTATCTTCCATTGGAAATGATATATGTAGTTTAATCTATATATCCAGAAAGTACCTTCCTTTTAAATGTTTCTAAAAGCATATTTCATAATACAGAAAACAAAATTAAACTACCACATTTGTTTTCATTTTTTATTAATGATTCCCCTAAAAAATGAAAGGCTCAAAATTTTCTTAATTTTGTTGTTTTCTGTCCCAAAAACTTCTCTGACAGTAAAATATAAGAAGTTTTGGGTATTTATTAATAAAAAGGGATATTCAATTTCATGAAAAAAACAAAGATATTGGCAGCAGGAGATATTCATGGGGATACTGGACTTGCAAAAAAGCTGGCTGATAAAGCAAAGAGAGAAAATGTTGATTTAGTCATTTTGGCAGGAGATTTAACATTTGCTGAAGACTCCACTAAAGGGATTATAGGGCCGTTTGTAAATGCAAAAAAACCAGTTTTATTGGTGCATGGCAATCACGAATCAATTGCAACAGTGGATTTTTTGGCAGAGATGTATCCTGAAACAAAAAACATTCATGGGTATTCATTTGTAAAAAATGATGTTGGGATATTTGGATGCGGAGGGGCAGATTTTGGGGTCTCTCCGATGAGTGAGGAAAATTTTTTCTCAACATTAACCAAAGCTCATAATAGCATCAAAAATTTTAAGAAAAAAATTATGGTGACTCATATGCACCCATTTAAATCAAAAGCTGAATTCTCAGGGTTTCGCGGGAGCAAAGGGGTAAGAAAAGCATTAGAGAAATTTCATCCTGATATTTTAATCTCAGGGCATATTCATGAAGCAGAGGGCATAGAGGAAAAGATAGGGAAGACTAAAGTAATCAATGTTGGAAGGAAGGGGAGAATTTTAGAGATATGAAAACAAAAATCCGTCATCAAGAACGAAATTCCATCAAATAGGACATCAAAGGAAAAGAAAACTTAATATTAACATTCACAAACAGGATGTGGGTCATAATCTCTATTAAATTTAGGGAGGGGTTTTGGATTTAGAAGCTCTTCTCTTAAATTTGAAAGTAAATTTTTTATTCCATAATGTTGAGTAAATGTTTCAGCAGTTTCTCCATGATCAAAAGGAATTTTTTTTATCTCTTTTCCTGAAAATTTATTTCTTTCCAATGCATAAGCAAGACACTCAGGTCTCCCTACATGATCTGCCCAAAGAGTATAATATCCACCTTTTCTTGTCATAGTTTCATAATCTTGTCTCGCTTGTCTAAAAACAGCTTCTTCTAATGCTCCTTCAATTGAAGAGTCATCAATAATTCTGTGATCATATAAAAAAGTTAGAGCATCTTGATTTTGTCTTGAATAACTATGTAGCATAAGAATACTAATTTTTTTTAAATCTTCAATTGTTGCTGTTCTTATTGCATCATTTAGAGCCATAACTATAGAGAAAAGATTTAGTTATTTAAACTTTTCTTTCCTCAATCACAATAATAGGATTTTTGAAAGATTGAAACTAACATATTCATATCATCACTTTATTATGAATATTAAACTTAAATAGGGAGTTAGCATAACTTTTATATATCTAACAGGTAACATCTATAAAAAACATTAGAAGTCTTTTAGGTAGTTTATAACACAAAATGCCAAGAAAAGAAAAAAAAACTAAAGAAGAAAAAACAGCAGAGCAGTATTTTAGAGTTGGCGAAGATGATTTAAAGCATAGTGTTGAAAAACCAGAGGTAAATCACACTTCAGAACAAAAAGAGCTGCTGAAGAGAGCAGTAAAAATTCCTGTGAAGAAACCTCTTCCAAAAGAAGAGATAATAAAAAGTGCAGTTGAAAAACAATACCACAATCCAGACAAGAAATCTCTAGAAAAAATAGAAATTCTCTCGCGAACTGGTAAATCAAAGAGAAAAACAAGAAGGAAAAATGTTGGAAGAAGAAAAGTGCACCCAGAAAAATTGATTTATTCTGCTCCAAAAATTAATCTTAAAAAAGATAGTTACGAGCTGATTATAACTGAAAAGCCTCAAGCAGCATTAAAAATCTCCTCTGCATTGGGCAAATCAACAAAAAAAGCATTTAATGGAATCCCATATTATGAGGTTAACAGGAATGGCAAAGAAATAATTGTCGCTTGTGCGGTTGGGCATTTATTTACATTAACTCAGAATGTTGTTGGATCTAATATACCTATATTTGATATTGGTTGGACTCCGAATTATCTAGCAAGAAAAAGTGATTTTACAAAAAAATATTATGATGCCCTTGCTAAACTTGCAAAAGATGCCGGAAGTATTACAGTAGCGACAGATTATGATGTTGAAGGGGAAGTTATAGGATGGAATGTTGTTCGATTTATCTGCGGACAGAAAGATGCCAGCAGGATGAAGTTCTCTACTTTAACAACAAAAGAATTAAATGATGCCTATGAGCATAAACTGCCAAGCATAACATGGGGGCAGGCAATTGCAGGGGAAACAAGGCATTTCTTGGACTGGTTTTATGGAATAAACATCTCAAGGGCTTTAATGAATGCAATAAAAACAACTGGAAAATTCAAGATAATGTCTATTGGGAGAGTTCAAGGACCTGCTTTAAATTTGGTAGTCCAAAAAGAAAGAGAGATTCAGAAATTCAAGCCAGAACCTTACTGGCAGGTTTTTATAAAAGTAGATGATAAAAAAAATATATTAGAATTAAAGTATAATAAAGATTTATTTGACAAATCAGAATTAAAGAAGTTTGAAAACTTAAATGGAAAAATTGTCCAGGCGCAAACAAAAAACACAGAGCAGATTATCCCTCCAAACCCTCCGTTTAATCTAACCAATCTTCAGACAGAAGCTTACAGATTTTACGGGATAACTCCCTCAAATACTCTTAGAGCAGCCCAGTCATTATATCTTTCAGGATTAATCTCATATCCAAGAACCTCCAGCCAGAAGCTTCCTGATTCAATAGGATACAAAGAGATTTTAGACAAACTTTCAAGAGCTTATGGTGTTGAAGAATTAATCAGGAGAAAAAAACCTGTTGAAGGAGAGAAGAGTGACCCTGCCCACCCATCAATATATCCGACAGGGCAGAATGAAGCGCCAATCTTGACAGGGTATGAAGAAAAGATTTATAATTTGATTGTTAGAAGATTTTTGTCCTTGTTTTGCGAAGATGCTGTTATTGATAATAAAACAGTAAAAGCAACTGTTGATAATTTAACATTCTCTGCGAAAGGATCTTCAATAAGAAAAAAGGCATGGATGAGTGTCTACCCAATAAAATTAAAGGAGTCAGAAATTCCAGATATGGAAGGGGATGTTGAAATAGTAAATACAAGAACAGAGGAGAAAGAGACTCAGCCTCCAAAAAGATATTCTCCTGCTTCAATAGTTTCTGAGCTTGAAAAAAGAAATCTTGGAACAAAGGCGACGAGAGCAGCAATTATAGAGACATTGTATGAAAGAGGGTATATCAAAGAGAAAAGCATAGAAGCAACACCGTTAGGAATTTCTCTAATTTCTACATTGGAAAAGTACTCCCCAATTATTATTAATGAAGAATTGACAAGAGATTTTGAGAATGAGATGGAATCTATAACAGAGGCCCAAAGCAATTTTGAAGAGAAAGAAAAGAAAATGATTGAAAAAGCTAAAGGGACAATAACTGAGATTGCACAACAATTTGAAAAGAACGACAAAAAAATTGGAGAAGAACTTGTGGAAGCCAACCTTAAATTAAGGGAGCAGCAAAAAAAAGAAAATACCATCATTACTTGTCCGGTGTGCAATAAAGGGAGCCTAGCAATTAGTTATTCAAAAAAGAACAGAAGGCATTTTATTGCTTGTAATGCTTATCCTGACTGCAAAACAACCTATTCTCTTCCTCCAAACGGAATAATTAAGAAGACAGAACAGATTTGTGATGAATGCGGGTTTCCAAAACTTATGCTCTTAAAATCTGGAAAAAAACCATGGATATTCTGTTTTAACCGTGACTGCCCTTCCAACAAAAAGCGGCTGGAAGAATACTATAAGAAAAAAGAAGAAGCTGATAAAATGAAATAATTGTGATAAATCAATAAGATTAATAAAAATAAAGAATAAAAATTATCTCTTTTTTCTAGATTTCTTCTTTGCTGCTGCTTTTCTTAAAAAAGGTTTTGCGCTTATTCTGCAATTCTCGCAAACTATTGAATGAATAAATAGCAATGCTGCAGCAATAACTATCACCCATTGAGAAGATAGCTGACCAACTGTCCATTGTGTTAAGGCAAACACAATTATTATCATGCTTAGAATCACTTCAGTTATTCTACAATCGTAATTCATTTTACACCTCCTTTAATGTATTTATAATATTTGAGGTTAATAAATGTAATGTTTAATAGCTTTGGTGAAACTCTCTAACAAGAAAGATCTAAGTTGTGCGAGATTGATTTACAAATTAGTTTGAATTAATTAAATTAATAGTTAATACAGAAAACAAATATAAACTTCAAATTCATTAGTTATTCATGGGTGATAACCTAAAATTTGAGGTGATAAAAAAAATAGCTGAGACAAGATTTAAATATAAGGATTTAGAAAAAATATCCAATCTTTACAGCAATTCTCCTCCAAGTGTGTTTATAGGCTCTAAATTAAAATACCCATTAGTTAATGTTGGAATATTATCTCCTCTAGACAAAGATGAAAATGCTTGGATGTATGATGATGCAAGATACTGGGCAGACAACAATTTTAATATTAATGAAGTTGTTAAACTTAGGGATAGTCTCATTAACTCAAGATTCCAATCAAAAGTCACTGATTCAAAATCAAATAATAAGTTTACTCAAATTGCACAGGAAATTGCTCTTGCCTCAAAACCAGTAGATATAGAGATTAAATTAAAGGAAAAATTAAATGTTGGAAGGGAGAAAGATAAAATAACAATTCCTCATGGAATGAGTGCTAATGTGAAAGAAGCAAAGATAACAAGTAATGTTAAGATAGACAGAAATATTGATAAGGTTGTAAATGATGATATAAAAGCTTCTGAAGGAATAGAATATCTTTATGCAAATAATTTTAATGAGTATACCCTGAGCAAAATTCTTAGTGTTGGTGTTTTAGGGTTAAAAAAAGACAGAAAACTTGTTCCAACAAGATGGAGTATTACTGCTACAGACGACATACTTGGAAAAAAGCTCATTGAAGAAGTTAAGGGATATAAATGGATTGAAAATCACGAGCTGTTTTTTGGAGAGTTTATGGGCAACTGTTATTTAATAATGCTATTTCCAAATTTCTGGAGCTATGAACTTTTTGAACTTTATCTCCCAGGAAGCTCTTGGAACCCATCAAATGAAATTAAAGTGTCTACAGATTATGAAAATTATTCTGGAAGAAATAATTATGCTTCAGCTACTGCTGGAGGGTATTATGCAACACGGCTTCCAATTTTAGAATACTTAAACAAGATAAAGAGGCAGGCATCTATATTAGTAATAAGAATTGAAACTCCATCATACTGGACAGCTTTAGGAGTTTGGGTTGTGAGAGAAAGTGTAAGAAAAGCTCTAAGCAATAGAAAACTTGAATTTAACAGCTTAGAAGAGTTAGAAGAAAGCTCAAGGAAAGTTGGAATGATTAAATTTGGATTTGACAATTTAACTGTATTAAAACAAAGCAAATTGCTTCTTCAGATTAAAACTCAGACTAATTTAGTGAAGTGGTTTTGATACAGAGAAAAAGAATAAACTGCTTCCTTTAGGTGGCAGACAATTGTCCAGAAATTAAAATTTCTGGCCCTTCAACATCAAAAAAACAATGTGCCACTCCAATTTAAATGATGGAGTTTGTTCGGCACTTGTTTTTAGGATGCAAGAAAATTCCTTCAATATCCTCTTGGAATTTTCTGCACAGAAAATTGCTTTTTGAAACAATTTTCCCGTGCTCAAGATTCAACTC
>Ga0209518_1003888_pt1 | contig 12464 bp, 33 predicted proteins | sample RifGroB1_FD_183993 | JGI IMG/M metagenome (GOLD analysis project Ga0209518, IMG submission 183993) | Groundwater microbial communities from Rifle, Colorado, USA - Groundwater B1 (SPAdes) (version 2) | ecosystem: Environmental > Aquatic > Deep subsurface > Groundwater | place: Rifle, Colorado... | reverse complement strand
ATAAAGGATAACTATTAAATAACTTAATCTTACATTTATTTACACATTGCATAGCTTGTAATTCAGTTTCGTGCTTAAAACTATCAGGTTTAATTTTATAATCAACTCTTTTTTGTAATCTTTCTAATCTTAATTCTTCATCTGCAATAATTGCAATAGGTAAATATCTTTTTTTTGTAAAATAATTATACTCATTCTCCTGTCTTGCATCATCGATCACAATTTTATCAATACCTTTACTTCTACTTATTAAATAATCGCACCAAATTGATTCGTTAAAAACTTGTCTCATCATTTGACCATAATTTTGAAGATGCTCTCTATCGTGCATACCATATAATTCACATTCTGAATGTATTTTTTCACCTAATGAAAACTTTGTATATCCATAATTATCACATAAATATTTTGCTACTGTTGATTTTCCACTGCCCATTTGACCAAATAAGATTATGTTTGACATATATAACTCCTTTCTATTATTTTAATATTCTATCACTCAATCATCAATTCGTTTAATCAATCAGTTTGTGATTCAGGTATAAATCCTAAACAAATATCTCTTTTACAATTTGATTTATCCATATTATCTATACAATCTAAACAACCTTTATAATTTGATTTAGGAAAGCACAAACCAAATGCATAACATTGATAGCAACATCTTGGAGTCATAATAATATATTACTCCTCTCTAATATTTATTTTTATATTCTATTTATATTCTTATTACCTAAACAGCAATAGGAATGCCTTTAATCTGCTCTCCATGTTTATAATCTTTTAATAGAAAATCATCTACTTTAAAATTATAAAAATTATCAACATTTTTATTAACAATCAATCTAGGAGCATCATAACTTTTCCTATTAATCAACTCTTTAACTATATCAATATGACGATCATAGATATGAGCATCTGCTATAACATGAATCAATTCCCCTACTTCTAAATTACTAATTTGAGCAAACATATGTAATAGTATACTATACTGTACAACATTCCAATTATTAGCAGCTAATACATCTTGAGATCTTTGATTTAATATTCCATTTAATTTATTGCCTACTACATTAAATGTCATACTATATGCACAAGGATAAAGATTCATTTCATGTAAATCTTCAAAATTATAAATATTAGTCATAATTCTTCTACTATATGGATTATTTTTTAAATCATATAATACTCTATCTACTTGATCAAACCATCCTTCTTTATATTTATGTTTCTTTTGAAATTGAAAACCGTAACATTTACCAATTGAACCATTTTCATCTGCCCAACTATCCCAAATTTTACTATTTAAATCTTTAATATTATTAGATTTCTTCTGCCAAATCCATAATATTTCATCTATACATGCTTTAAGATTTGTTGGTCTTAAAGTTAAAATAGGAAATTCTTCTTGTAGATTATATCTATTAACTACTCCAAACTTTTTAATTGTATATGCAGGTGTTCCATCGTCCCATTTTGCTCTGATTATTTGTCCTTCTGAGGATACTCCGTTTTCTATGATATCTTTACACATATTTATGAATATTTGATCTGATTTGCTCATATGTATAATCTATTCTCCTTTATATTATATATTTATTTTATCATTCTACAAACACTTTAATTAATCATAATATTCAACATCTTCAAAATCATAATCACCACAACCATACACATCAAATTTAAAAAACATATCATTTTGCTCAGAGAATATTTCATATACTTTTCTGTATTTTTCTTTTATATCGTTATTAAATTCATTAACTAAAATATCTACTATATAATCTCCGTTAGATAATTTAAATATATTTGCTTGAACAAATTCTTTATTTTTCTTTAATTCAGGAATAAAATTTTCTCTTATATCGTTTGGATACACAAAGCAATATTTCATTGTTTTAAGCAATCTTTCTAATGTTTTGATTATATCTGATTTTTCTTTATTATTGCATAATTTAATAGTGTCAATAGCATTAACAATATTATTGATTTCTTTTTCAATACTATTAAGATATAAATCAATTTGCATATTAATTCTCCTTTTATTAATAATCTAACACAAAAACTTACCAATCAAAAATGCAATACTTATTAACACAGTCCCTATAACTATCACCATACATAACATAGGTGTCATAAAATCATAAGGGTGATATGCTTTACTATTAATATAATAAGCATAACCAAAACCTGAGCAAATGAATAGGATTAGAAATGACCACCAAGGGATGTAGATAATAATCACCTCCTTTATAAGTTTATTCATATTATACATTTATTTTATTATTCTGTCAAGAATTATTTTGAATTATTATTTATAAATACAATTAATAAATATAATTGACTATTATTTTTTATTCTGCTATAATTAATAAATAGTAAATAACTTTTAATTAAAAGGTGGTAATAATTTAATGGCTTTACGCAAAGGTAAAAGTGGTATAACCGTAATATTGAAGGATAATATTATTAAAATATTAGGAGAAATTGCAGAAAAAGAATTAACTAGTAGAAGTGCCATTGCTGCTAAAATAATTGAAAGTAATCTTGATAAATATATAAAAGATAATAATTATTAATTTTTATCGATCTACTAGAATTAACAGTAGATCGCTTTTATTTGTATTATTTTTAGTAATAATTAACTTTGAATAAAACATGACATTTATCACGAAATACGATCCCACAAACCCAATAGATTCAATACTTTTAGAGTTCTACAATTTTAGATAATTCATCTTTTGCATATAATTTTATAAAATCTCCCATTTTCATATTGCCATCAATCATATGTGATATTCCACTCTGATTTTTAAAGTTTTCAATAGCAAATTGTAACCAACTTAAATGATAATGAGATATTTCTTTTTCAATTTCCTTTCCACAACATTGACAAATTAAATAATTATCTGAACATTCAGTACATATATTATTATATGCATAATTAATTGCTGTATCTTCATTACATTTAACACATTTTACTAATTTAATACCTCTTAATATAGGTTTGTCTTTACATTTATTACATATCATAAATTATACTCCTTTCTATTATTTATTTATTTTATTTTTCTATTTATTCAATTGAAATTCACCATTATTAATATTCACTGGATTCATTCCACAATTCCAAGCATGATTACCATTACTAATATCTTGCAAACAGAACGGACATATTAAATTATTCATATTTTATGTAGTATATCTCCTTTCTAATATTTTAATATTTTAATTTCTCACAATTAACTACAAACCAATTACCACATTTGCATATAGTAATAGGATCTTTATTACTATTAAAATCAGTAACTTTAGGATTAATAATTAATTCCCTACATTTTGGGCAATTTATTTTTCCTATTAATAAACCTCTTGGCATATATGTATTCTCCTTTACTTATCTCTTTTATTAATTTCCTTAATCATCCTCCATTTTATCATTTTTGGATTTAGTCAATTTTAACACCCAATCAGTTAATTCTTTTGGTGTAATATTTCTACAATGTTCTCTTGAATACCACTCATCATAATCTCCGTCATAAAATACTATTTCTTTTCCATAATGTGTGTCAATAATATTTTTTATTGTCCTAAGATATAGTTTAACATTTTTCATATATAGTCTCCTTTCTATTATATTATAATTTCAAACTAATCCTAAATTGTGCTTCAATAATTAATTGTGCTAATTCTTTTTGCAATTTAGTTGCTATATTATGCCATTCTATAATTTCTAAATCTGATGCTTCTAATGGTTTATCTTGAATTTGAAATAAGTAAGATAATTCTTTTAGTTTATTTTGTAATGATTGAAATTGATTGTAGAATTGTTTATCTGATCTGATGGTATATTGCATGGTTTATTTTCTCCCTTCTTATTTATTTTTCTCTTCTAATTTTCTTTTCACACAGTCTACTAAATGATGATAGCTATCAAGGCATATGTATAAAAGTTCATCATTAGATGTTTCTGGACGATTACATATTAGATTTTTTAATTCATTGCTATATTTATTAAGACTTCTAATTATAATAAGTTTTTCATCTTCTGTTAGATATATTTTGTTTTTATTTTTATTGAACATGGTTACTCCTTCTTTAAAATTTAATTTAATCCATTTCAGCACCACAATGACAACAAATATTCAATTCTTCTGCACATTTTCTACAAAATTTATTAACATTAGAATTATGATGAAGGAATTCTTCTTTACAGTTTTTACAAGTAAATGTTGTAAATGCTTGTAGTGCTATTTTAATATTGATATAATAACAATATTTATATTTTTGCAACTTTAATCTTTGTAACTGTTTTGGATCTGTATCATATTTATTTAAATTCTTTCTTGTTGTAGATATAAATGATTTATTAATTTCTGATTGGTGTTTTGGATTGAGTGGCATGGTTTTCCCCTTTCTAAATTTCATATTTTTCTTTTACAATATTAGTTACAAATAATTCAAATTTATCACAGCAATTATTAGTTTTTAATTTAGATAACCTAAACATCTCTGATTCTGTATAAAATAATTCTCTTACTTCTCCTAAAGGCATTAATTTTGCACAACTAATCCCCCACAAACATATGTATGATAATCAATACCATATAATTTATTTACTTTGTTGTATATTATAGGATTGTACTTCCTTTATCTTGTCACTTTATCAATAAATTTTTCTTTCAATATAGTAAATAATACATCTTGATTACTAGTAATACTTTTTAATTTATTATATTCTTCTTTTACTGTATTATAAGATTCTTTCTTAAATAACATTAAATTAAAATTTCTATATCCACTTTCTTTTATTTTCCCACACTCTAAGCATTGACATGTAAAATATTTTCTACCCTCATAGCAATCACTTTCTGTTGATAAGTGATACCATATAGGATGTTTACATTCTGACTGTATTCTATTTATTTCTTTATTAATTGAATTATTTAAATTGTCTTTTGTTTCTTTTAAATCTTCATATGTAATAATAAATGGATTCATTGATAATTCTGATATTTCTTTATTAATTATTAAAAGCTTATTCTTTAATTCATCTAATCTATTCATATAATCTGTAGTGGTAACAAAAATATTATTCATATATTCTCCTTTATGCTCCTAATTGTTTTTCTATTGAATCAATTTGTCTTCTTAATATTTCTTTTCTAGTTTCATATGTCGCAATTTCTATCCTATGTTTTACTTCTAATTCTTTTAATTCTAACTTTGCAGTATATAAGATATTTTCTAAATATTTGTCGTTTGATATTTTTACAATTCCCATAATTTAATCTCCTTTAATAATTTCATAATTATATCCCTTCTTTTAAATAATTTTCTATTAATTCACTTATAATATTTAAATCATAATTAATTAATTCTGGTATATCATTATCAACTTCGTCTAAAATAATTTCTCTTAAACTTTCTTTAAATTGCATTGTTAATTCTTCTAAATTTATACCTTTTTCATCTATATGTTTCTTTCCTTTTTCTGTAATTTTAAAATTTAATTCAATATTAAATTTCATTTCTGCTACAATTTTTTCATTTGTCATAATTAATTCTTCCTTTTTATTAAATTTATAAAATACAATTATCTTTAAATATTTACTACATTAAACTTAACATATTTATTAATTTCAAATAATAATATTTCTAAAATATCTTTTCTACCTTTCTTATAATTACCATCTTGAAATAATTCATTCTCTCTAATTAATTTATTTATAATTGATTTTATTCTATATTTTTCTACAATTCTACCTTCCTCAAATGCTTTTTTTCTATGCTTTCCTAACATACAACTTAATTCTCCATGACTAATTTCTGCCATTATTTACTCCTTTCCTATATTGATATAAAATGGGATTTTTGAATTAATCATAATTTAATAAATCAAATAATTCACTATCACATTCTTTAATTTCTTTCCCTACTATTTCATGAACTATATCCCACAAAGCATATAGATAATCTGAATTATCATTAAAATAGATTGTATTAGTAGCAATTTTTAATATTTGTTTTTGTTGGTTATTTAAGGTTTTTAGAAGTTTTTCTATTATAATTTCTCCTTTCTAATATAAAATAAATGTGTTAGATTATAATTATTTTATATAAATTTTTGTTGCAATATCGCTCTATAATTAATTATTTTCTATTAATTCTTTATTCCTTCTCTTACATTCATTTAAAGCATCTTGATATGAAAAATGCAAATATTTATCCATTTCATAAAAAAAAGAATCTTTATCCTTCCAATATCTTAGTTCACCATCTTCATCTCTATCAATTTTATCAATTATTATTGTGTTCTTATTAACTTCCCATTTCTGTTTAGTTTTATTATGTATACCTTTCCCACCACATTCAGAACATTTTTCATCTACTTGACCGTTTTTGTAGCATTTATTACAGACAACTTTTATTTTATAATCTTGTAATTTGATATGATACATTTGAAGATTAGTATTGTAATATAGATTATTTTTATTTTCTTTTGCTGTAATTTCTTTTACTATTTCACAATCTTCTCTTAAAATAAAATGACTATAATATTTAGATGCTCCATCGGTAATTATATAATCTACAGTACCACTTTCTTCTACTATAAATTCTTCATTAATATATTTACTATACCAATAATCAATATTTCTTGCTTTTATAATTTTAATTTTCATGTTAAATCTCCTTTTATTTATTTTTTACTTTCTGGTGATCTCCCAAATCCTATTTGAAAGAATAACCATCCACAATGAATGGTATGTTTTTCATTTATAAATTTAGGAAACCACCATATATTTTTAAAATCAATTTCCCAAATAATAGAATACTTTTTATTGTTAAACCAAGTGAACCATAAAAAATTAACTCCATCTATTTTGATTAATTTTATATTTTTCATATTAATAATTACCATATTCCATATCTTCATCGGATATAATTCTTTCTTCAACTTCATATCCTAATAATTTAATTAATTTAATCCATTCATGATTAGGAACAGAATGACCTTGGAATTCAAAATCTTCACCTAAATTAACTCTTAGCATACTCCAATCTCCTGCATCACAAGATATTAATTCTATAAGTGGTTTTGACATATTAATTCTCCTTTATAACCATTCATCTGTTCTAATATGTGCAATTTTTATTAATTCTTCATATAAACAATAGTTACATTGATAAGATAGTTTTAAATCATGTAGTTTAATACATGTTGGTAAATATTCTTCTTTACCACATTTAGAGCATTTTATTTTTACTAATAATTCTTCATTTTTATCATTCATATTTTATTCTCCTTTAAATTTTATTATTAATTTAATTTTGACCATTCATTTTCTATTTTTACACCTAATAAAATTATTTTCTCAAATTTATTTAAATCTATTTCATTTTGTCTACTTTTCATATCTACAATTTTTTCACTTATTAAATTCATTAGAATATTTATCTCATCTTTATTTAGATTAATCATATATTGTTTGCTCCTTTATCATATTGATTACACTTTTCTATCAATTCTTCTGCTTGTTTTTGAGCAAGAACCATACTTTTAATTTGATTAGCTAATGGTTCAACACTTTCTTTAATGCCTTTAATAATTTTATAAGATATTCCAAATTCATCTAACATTTTTCTTAATTTAATATCATCTTGTTTCGCTTCTTCTGCCGTTTGGAATCTGCCAAGTGGTTGAAAGGGTTTTATTCTTTCCAAGAAATAATTAATATTATTAAATTTATTAAATTCATTTAGTACATGTTGATTAAAAATATCGTTTTCTTCTGTTTTATTATTGTAAAATGCAGATAATAAAATCGGTGAATCAGTAACTATTACATCTACTTTATCAACTAGACGTTGAATATTATAATGTTGTTTACCGAATATGTAATTCTGATTTTGAAAAATTGCAGGTCTTTCTTCCCAAACCATCATCTTACAATATTCTGCAACGTATTCAGCATTTATTCCTATCCATTTTAATTCAGAAAATACTCCTGTTGACATACTGCTTTTTCCTCCACCTGCTCCACAAAAAAAATTTACCACGATTGTCATAATATTTCCTCCTCTTTATATTTATTTTATTAATCAGTTATTTCTACTTGATAATTTATTAAAGCATTATATAATTTTAATGGTATTTTATCTTTGTATTTATTAGCAACTTTCTTTATTATTTTTTCTTTATAATTTTTATATGCTTCAAATGCTTCTTCAGGAGTATTAAATAATCCTAAATATTCACATTTATTTTTATCAAAAACATTCATTTTACACTTCGCAATATATTTATCTGCTTGTTTATGAAGACTGACACCAATAGGATAACTACCTCTTGTGGTATTACATTTAATAAACAAACAATTTATATTATGTGGTACAAATATACAACTTTCAGGATTATAAATTTTATTCCCTTTATATAAAATATCTTTATCTAATTCCATAATTTCATCATTTATTTGATAAATATTTTCTTCATACCATTTAGCAAAGTTTTGATAATTATGCCATTCATCACAAACGAAACAATCTATATATGTTGTATTTATTTTTGTTTTATTGCCATAACATCTTTCTAACATACCACGCCATTTTTTATATATTTTATCATATCTTACACTAATATTTTCTGTATATCTTCCTTCTCCAAGATAACCTATCCCATAAATAGATTTATCATAAGCAGATTTTATTTGTCCTTTTTTAAATACACCATATTCTGATTTTACAACATAACCATCTTCAAATTCTACTATTATATTTTTAGCATCTATGTATTCAATTATTTTCATTTTAGTATTAAACATATTATAATTTGTTTCATTAAGTCTTTCTTGCTTTTGTTTTTCGGTATCTTTTCTAATAATATTTTCCTCCTTATAATTATTATATTATAATTTAATTCTACCTTTACCTTCGCAATTATTACACATATAATAATCACCATCATCTTCTGCACAAGCACGTTTAAATATTTTTCCTTTACCATTACATTTACTACAAATAACTTCAATTTCATTTATTATTTTTGTTAAATTTGCTATTGTAATATTTATTTCTTGTAATTCTTTTTCTTTAGTTAATATTTCTTTTGTAATTATATCTTTTTCTTTATTTAATTGTAACAATATTTCTTGTACTGTCATAATTATCTCCTTTACTCATCATTTAAAAATTCATCTGAGTCACTTTGACCTAAATAAAACAGTAATTCAAATATATCTTCTAATTCTTTAATATCACTTAATTCTCTTTCATCCATTTGACTTTTATATGGATAAATAGAAATCAAAGCACTATTTATAGCACAAAATATTAAATAATTTAATTGCTCTTCAAAGTTCATATTATGTGAAACTTTCTTGAGCAATTTAAGTAAATTATCTTTAGATATATGCTCTATTAAATCTTCATGTACTAATTTTTTAAATCTTGATTTATCTTCACTTTTTATCTTTGATCTTTTATGACTGTCAATTAATTCTGGACACATATTTTTATTAGAAAATGCTTCGATTAATCTAGGATTAATTTCTTCTTGTTTTCTTGAACGTATCATATATTTACTCCTTTTTATAATATTTCAATATTTGTTTCAATTATAACATTTTTAATTTGTTCAGATGTGCCAATTTTTGATTCTAACATTTCTTTAAAATCATCGCATACTACTTTCTTATATTCTTCTATAGTTATATTTTCTTGCTTAAGAAAATCATTAAATAATTGCTCTTTTATTTCATAAGTAATTGTGTTAATTATTGTAATTTTCATATGTATACTCCTCTCTATTTCATAAGCAAAACTAAATTTGATTATGATATTTATTTTAGCAATCTATATGTATATCTGATTCAATTTCATTTCCCCAGGCAATCCATCCTTCTACCTTCTGCCTAGCAAATAATTCTATTCTAGGTAAATCACCACATAATTCAATAATTTTATCTCTTGTAATATCAGGTTTTTTAGAATGTTGCTCTATTGGTGAATATAACACAGGTGAATCATCATCTAACGTATCAATTATTTGATGAACACCAGCAGATATTCTTTTAGGTTTACCTTTTGTTGCTATTAAACATAATTCTGCGTTAGCACGACTCCATCTTCCCATTCCCATAAATGGTGTATCTTTTATTTTATTCTTTTTAACCCATACAAATCCAACAGTTTTATATTCAAATCCCCATGCTTTTATTACATCAAACACTTCATTTAATTTAGGCATTGTAATCCACATAAATAATATACAATCATCATCTGCTAAATTATGTATTGGTAGATTCTTAATATCTTCTTGTGTCATTACATTATATTTACAACATGCACCTCTATTTCCTGCTAATGCTTTATCATTATAAGACCAAGGAGGATCTGCGTAAATTATTTGATATTTTTTATTAATATAGATAACCTCTTTTCTTTTATATTTTTTTATTTATTTTATTTAATTCATGATCAATCTTCAATTTTATAATTATTTATTATGATAATTAAACTCTCTTATACTCCCTTGAAACCATAATTGATATAAAAAAGGTTCATCAGAATATTTTGCACAGAAATGTAAATAACATTTTTTATCTTTATCATACCAATAAAAATGTGGAAATGATTTCTTTAATATTTCCGTCCATTTACCTCTTTTATATATTGTTATTTTAAATGGTTTCAACATTTTATTTTTTAATGCTTCAATTAAACAATTGCTCCACTTCATAATATCACCTTAATTATTATTAATAGAATATCTCATAAAACAATACATAACAGATGTTCTTATACTAGATGTATCTATTTTTGTAATTTTCCATTTTAATTTAATTTTCATATTTTAATCTCCTTTATAATAATATTTTGTTTTCATTATTCAATTTCCAACAATCCTTTATGATAATCTATCCAATCTTGATTCTCTAATTTCTTTTTCACAACAATATTAAAATATTCTTTTCTCATTTCTTGTAATCCAAATTTAGTTATTCCTTTCTTTTTAAGATTTTTATTTACCATTTTAATTATCTCTGTTTTATTCATAGGATATAATTTAGTTAATCTTTCTTTTTCTGCTTTTGCTTCTTTTTCTAATCTAATTTTTTCTGCTTCAATTCTTTTTCTTGCTTCTTCCTTTTCATCTACAATATTATTCAAGTTAATACTTAACCTATTCCACTTACTCTCAGTATGAGCAGGTATAATTACCTCTGGTATTAAAACTTCCTTAATTTCAAACATTTCATATGGTTCATAATCATAATTATAATCTGTAAAATATGAACCATTCCTCTGTACAGAACGAGATATACAAAAATTAAATGATTGTATTTCTTGATAATCTCCATTCATTTCAATTAATTGTCCATGCTCTATTTTGTATTGATATTTTCCTTCATCATCCCAATTATCATCACCAACATTTTTAAATCCATAGATTTTATTATTATATGTATATGCAAAATTTTCTAAATCGTCTTTTCCTAGTTTCTTTACTATTTTTGCAAATAAATTAATATCCATAGTTTATTTATCTCCTTTTACATTAATAAAATAAATACTATTCTTTGTCATAATTATATAATTAGTTATATCTAAACCATCTACAATTTCTACATTAATTACTTTAGAAGTGGTAATATATCTTCCATCATCCATAAACATAATTAAACTTTGTCCTATATTAATATCTTCTGAGAATTCAACATTTATTCCAATCCAATCAGAATGTTTATCTTTTCCTTCTGCATTAGTAATTCTATTTATAATTCCTTTCTTCATGGTACATTTACCTTTTACAATATTTCCTTCTTCATCAACATAAATTCTATATAATGGAGTTCCACTAATACTATACCATTTTCCATTTAATTCTTTTCTTTCTGCTTCAGTTAATGGTCTACAATCTTCTTTTTTGAATTCAACATTAATAAATCCGAATCCTTCTTCAAAATTACCTATGTAATGTGTTTTTGTTTCTTTATGTATTCTTATGTAATCATCTTCTTCTCTTCTAATATCACCTAATAGATGTATTGCTGGACTATTACTTTTAAGTATTATTATTTTATTCATGTGTTTGATTTCTCCTTTTATCATTTTTTATTTTTAAATCTACACCACTTAGGACTAAATATTGCTTGTAATTTTGGAATGCCTCTACCATAAATTTGTGCGAATGAATTAAAATCAAGGTTTATAGTATCCATACAATGACCATATACTCCAAATATTTTTTGTTCTAAATCACCATTTGACCAATCATCTTTTTCAAAATATTCACATTTACTACATTTAAAAATTTTCATAATATCCTCCTAATTTTATTTTACTATTTTCTTATACAAACATTTTCTTCCATACCTATTTCCAATAATATATCCGTATTTTTTAAGACCATATTTATAAATATCTCTTCTACGATTATCAGTCCATCCTATAGAAATTAT
>Ga0209518_1003884_pt1 | contig 12475 bp, 15 predicted proteins | sample RifGroB1_FD_183993 | JGI IMG/M metagenome (GOLD analysis project Ga0209518, IMG submission 183993) | Groundwater microbial communities from Rifle, Colorado, USA - Groundwater B1 (SPAdes) (version 2) | ecosystem: Environmental > Aquatic > Deep subsurface > Groundwater | place: Rifle, Colorado... | reverse complement strand
GCGCGTATTCGTCGAGAGATCGGTCAGCGATCCCGCCGAGGTGTCAACCTGCACTTTCGCGTCAGTGATGATGATCTGCGCCATTCATGGAACCACCCCCTCAGCCAGTTGCAGAGATGCGCCCTTACCGGCGCGAATCAGCGCCATGAGCGGCACCACCTTGTAGTGCTCCGAAAGGCAACCGCCGTCGGCCCATACCTCGAATCCAGCCGCCGCCGCCTTCTCACAGAAGAAAAAATCCTCGCCTTTCACCACTTTGGAACCCTCGATGATACGCCGAAACCACGGCGGCTCGACCGCCTCGAGGACTCGTCGCCGAATAAGCATCCCTTGGCAGCCGACAGCCTCCACACGAGCCAGGCCGCGGCCCTCCAAGTCGTTAATGGCTCTGTATTTTCCGTTTTCGCCGCGCTCGAAGGCGCACAGCAGCCATTCCATCCCAAACATCGTCGGCGCCGGCGCCCCCACAATGTCCTTGCCATGCCCGATCAGCCGCGCCACGGCGCCAGCGGGCGGCACGCAGTCATCGTCGAGCCAGAAGAGCCATTGCGCCTGCCCGCGCAGAAACTCCTCGACGATACGGTTCCGCGTCAGGTCAACATCGAAGTTCCACGGCACCGAGGCCAGTTCGACAATGTGCCCCGCCGCGGCCAACGTGGCCCCCTCCTGATCGCGCCAGTCGGCGGTCTCGAATCGCAGCGTGCCCCGCGTCGGCGTGCCGATCACAACGTGCATGGTTTCCCCCAGCTCCGGCCCCCTCGCCCAAACACCCGGCGCGCCCGGGCGCTGAGGGAACCGCCGACAAGGCGCGCCGGCGGACGGCCCGATCAGGCAGGGCCGCCTACGGTTTCTGCTCCACGCACAACAGCTCGATGGTCTCGTCGGACTCGTTGATGTTGGTCACGTTGCGGATGTCGAAGATGCGCGTCCCGTACTTCACCCGGTGCGCCACCCCCACGGCGCTCACGTCCGTGCTGTAGCGAATCGTGATCAGGTGCGTCGCGTCGGCGACGATCTGCGCCGCCGTCACCTTCTGCTCGCCCCGCAGCGGCCTGATCTCGGCCCACACCGTGCCGCGGGTGATCACCGCCCAGCTCGACGACACGCCCCCGGCATCGTCCGCCGTCCTCGTGTTCGCCTCGATATCCACGCGCTCGCGCATGCGACCCGCCGCCAGCATGGTTACCTCGTGACACCGATCGTTACCGTGCCGACGATGGCGCTGGTGCACGTCCCGTCCGACCCGACGCGCACGCCGCTGTTGGCGGTTACCGTCGAGCCGCCAGTGACGGCACCATTGGTAAAGATTCGCCCCGCCGGCGCGCTGGCCGTCATCGTCAACGTGGCACCAGACACCTCGGTCAAATAGGTCGTGTCCACGGCGCCCAAGTAGAGTTTCAGGACGGTTTGCGAATCGATGGTTCCGTGCGGGACCACCGCCGCGCTGTTCAACGTGCCGGCATGTGGCAGCACCGCGTAAACGGAGGTCGTGTCACAGACATCGACGTCATGAATCGTGATCAGGTACTCGTTCAGTTCGGCCGCCGTTGGCGTCAGCGCTGTGCCGCCGATCAAGAGGTTCCCGGGCGCGGCGAAGTTGATGCCCGAGGTGTTGAACGTGAACAGCGTCGAACCGTCGCTGACCTTCTTGAAGACCAGGTTCCCGCTCGACCACTCGCTGGTGACGAGCGTCACCTGGGCGATGGCCACGGCGGAGACCAGCAGGGCGAGCACGGCGGCGGCGCCGATCCAACGTTTGCGGATTTTCATGTCGCACTCCTACGCGCGCACAAGTTGAATGGGCGCCGGCAACAGGTTCTTCACGGTTTCCAGCGTCGACGTCGAGATTCCCACAACCGTGATCTCGCGGTGCGAGTACAGGTCCCCGATCAGCAGCAGCATCGCCTGGATCATCTCCGCCGGCACGCTGCTTCCGCCGGTGCCGTAACCGGCCTTGTAGATGATCGTGACGGCGCCGACGATGCTTCGCGTCGAAGGCCAGGTCTCGCCCCAGGCTGGCTCCACGCGGCCCGGCGCGCTTTTCGTCTCCACCCTGTACTTGCTGGCCGCGAGCGTTTGCGAAGCGCCGGCCGTGTCGATGTAGGCGATGCTGGTGATGCTCTGCAGCGGCGGTCGCGGCAGCTCAATGATGCCGTCGAACCCAGGCAAGGCGTCGAGCGTCAAACGCAGCGTTTGTGTGATCATCGCGCGCCGCGTCCAGCGCTCCGCCCAGCGCCGCGCCACCGTGCAAAGCGTCGTGATGTAGGTGTCATCGCCGGTGTGATCGACGCGCAGATGCGTCTTCGCCTCGGCCTTCAGGATCGGCTCGGCGGCCGGCTCCGTGTCGACGGTCAGCGCCATGGTCCACCGTTCCTTGCTCCACGCTTCTGCTACACAATCACCGTGGCGCTCTGGTCCTTGGTGTAGCGGCCCTGGCTGAGGATCGCCACGGCGCTGGCGATCACCGAGGCGGACGGGTCGCTGAAGACCACCCGCAGGTTCGGGCGGCTGGCGCTGAGCTGCGCGGCGTCGATCTCGATGACGTAGAAGATGTTGTCGTTCGTGCTCATGGCGAAGCCAGCGGAGGTTGCGGCCACCTTCGCGCCGAGAGTGTCGCCCGCCGCTGTCTCTTCCTTGTAAACGTCGAACGCGATGGCCGCGGTCGTCGTCGGCACGAAGTCGTCGCACTCCTCCACCGTCACCGTCGAGGCCGCCGCGTTGACGCCGTTCTGCACGATGATCGAGACGTGGCTGTGCTTGGTCATGGCGAACACGTCGCTGTTCTTGCCGCCGTTGATGTCGATGGGCGGCAGGATATTGACGACGTGGCATTCCTGCGCGACATAGACGCGAGGCATTGCTGATCCTCCAGTTGGGGCGCCGCTTTCGCGCCCCGTTGGGGGGCGGTCCGCGACCGCCCCGGCGCAAGTTATGCCCGAGTCGCCACTGCGACGTAGGGAGAGAGGGTGTTGCCAGAACCGCTCATCGGAGTGAGCGCGGCGCCCCAAATCGGCTGCCCGTTCACCCTCCAGTTGAACCGAAACGTCATCTCATGGGTGATGAACTGCACGTGCATCGACTGCGCGGCTTCCACTCCTCCCTTCGTGATCGTCAGGTACTGGCGAGGCGCCACGTAGATGATGTCGCCCACCGTCCCCAGCGTGGCGCACTGCTCCATGGGCAGAATCGGGCGACCAAAGAGGGTGTCGAACGGCTCAACCGACAGTCCATTGGCGGGCATGTAGACGGCTCCGCCGCCAGTCCCCACGGCCAGGCTGAGACCCATGAGCTGCGGCTCCACGTCCTGGTTGATCAGCCAGACGCTGTCGCCGCGAAAACGGGCGGGAAACCGCGCCCGCATCTTCACGATGTTGTTGTAGACGAGCGTGGTGGCGGCCTGCGAACCCTCCTTCGCCTGCGACACGAGAGCGGGCGCCTGCAGGATGCCCAGGCATTGCCCGTCGCCGGTCCCATTGATGATCTCGTTGTCGATGACGACCGCGAACTCCTCCGTGAAGGCGTCCATCATGATCGCCTCCAGGGCCACGGCGTCCTGCAGCAGGCGGTCCGGCACGTAGGCGAGGCCGCGCAGGTCCTCGAGGCGCAGCTCGATCTTGCCGAACTTCGGACGCTTCGCCGTCACCGTCTCGGCTTCGTTGGCGCGGTAAATTTGAATGCCGCCCCAGCGGCTGCCGGTGGCGCGCGAGGTCTCGTCAACGGTCACGGCCGCCAGGCTGTCGCTGCCCGGCCCGATGGGAATCTGCCGCGTCCGAGGGAAAAGCATCGCGCCCATCGTGGCCCGGCGCAGCAGCTCGGTCGTGAAGTCGCTCTGCACCAGAAAGCCGCCGTCGCTGGGGATGTGCGAACTGGCGCCGCTGACCGCGGCGCGCACGTCGCCATTCGTCCCCACCTTGAACAGCCGCTCATCCCGATGCCCGCTGGCGAAGCCAGCCACCGCCTGAAGCTGCTCGCCCAGGCTCTTGAACGGCCGCGGATACTTCCTCTCCTGCGCGGCGCTCTGCTCGGCGAGCGTCGGCAGACGATCCTCGTCCTCGTCCCCGCGCCGAGGCAGGGCGGGAGCGCGCAGCTCCTGCGCGGTCGTGCGCTCCACCAGCTCGATGTCGGCCTTGAGCTGGTCGATGTCGCTGTTGAGAGCGGCCAACTCCTGCCGCTCCGCATCGGCGAAGCCGCGCTTCTCGAGCTGCGCCGCCTCGATGATCGCGCCGGCTTTCTTCACCAGCTCAGCCCGCTTCTCGTGCAGCAGTCGCCAATCCATTTCTTTGTTCTCCGCCCTGCCCCTCCAGAGTCAGGAGTGGCAAGTGGCTGAGCCGGGGCACAAAAAAAGAGCGCGCACCCTCGGCCGGTTGACCGTTACGGGTACGCGCTCATCGACGGACGGGCGTAGTCCGTGTCGCCTCGCCGCGCCGCGCATCGACGGACGCGCCTCGCCAGCGAAACCCACGTGTGAATGTCAGACTACAAGATAAGGGGGTGTTGCGAGCTTGTCAACACAATTTCTAGTGCTTCGACTTTCTCCCCATGCTGAACCGAAAGCCAGCGGCCACCGTCTCCTTTTCCTGAAGATGCAGCCGCGCCGCGGCCGCCTCGACCTCGCCGGGATCGCCGGGGAGCGCGGGCGCCGTTGCCTCGCTTGCTTCAACCTCGCACCATTTATCGTCGATCATCTCAAATTCAGACCTCCGACCATCGGCAACGATCGTTACTTTCCTGCCGGATGTCAAATCACTGGGTTGTGCGCTAGTGTTCTCCCGCGGGGCCGCGGCGCGCCCTTCGACGATCTCAACCCCCATGCCGCGCGCCTGCGCGGCGCCGCGGCCACGCTTCCCCGCGACCATCCGCGCCAGCGTTTCGTCGAACGTCGCCACCCGGTCCGCCAGGCCAAGGCGCACCGCCTCTTTCGCCGTCACCATGCGCCCCTCGCCAAAGCCGTTGCGGACATCCGCGACCGGCACGCCGCGGCCCTTGGCAACCGCGGAGACGAACTGCCCGTAGTAGGCGTCCACGGTCTCCTGCATGTGCGCCCTGGCCTCGGCGGAGAGCGCCTCGTCGGGGTTCAGTTCGACCTTGTGCTTGCCGGCGCTCACATACGTGTAGGCGACCCCAAGCGTTTCGTTCAACTTCGACACGTCGGTGTGCACGGCGTAAACGCCGATGCTGCCGGCCTGACCCGATGGGGTGATGACGACCTCCGACGCCGCGGCGGCCAGCCAGTAGGCGGCGGACGCGGCCATCGGATCGACCTGGGCGATGATCGGTTTGCTCTCGCGCCCCCGCAGAATCTCCTCCGCGAGCTCCGGGATGAACCCGACCTCACCGCCGGGCGAGTCAATCTGCAAGATGACCGAGCCGACCGCCGAATCGGCCATGACGGCGCAAAAGTCCGCCCTGATCTGCTCGATGCTGGTGCCGCCGCTGACCTCGGTCAGCATGTTCGCCCGGCGCGCCAGGACGCCGAAGATAGGCAGCACGGCCACGCCGCCCCCAAGCCGCTTTTCCGGCGCTTGCGACCGCAGCGCCAGAACCTCGGCCTCCGGCAGCCGCTCGCCGCTCAGGTAGCGCGCGAGCATGGCCCCGATGGCGTCCAGCTTCTCCGGCAGGATCGCCCAGGCGCCGTCGCAGAACGCCCGCAGCAGGCGCGCGCCGCGGTCAGGAGTTTCAAGCTGCGACCGCATAGCCGTCTCCCCGCAGCGCCAGCTCCACCAGCCGCGCCGCTGCTTCGGTTTCCCAGCCCTCCGCGGCGCTCAAGCCGCCCTCGATCAGGGCCTCCGCCTGGCCGTCGCAGTAGAGGCGCGCCGCGTCCGCGCCGAGCGCCAGGCGTTCGGCGACCAGCTCGGCGTGCTTGGCATAGAAACTGCGCACCCAGGCCGACCAGCCCGCCGCGTCGCCGGCGAACTTGCGCGCCGCCCGCTGACAGGCGTCGATCTCCTTGCGCGCCATGTTGCGCGCCGACTCCTCGGCGATGCGCCGCAGCCGGGGCGCAATCGGCGGTTCCGGCGGCTCCTCGTTCATTCCCGCCGCTGGCAGCAATGCAGCGGGCGCGGCCGGCGGGTTGCCTGTGGTCATGTTGAGCGGCGCCAGCGGCTTGTCCAGCCCATCGATGGCGTTCATGTCCTCGCGCGCCCGCGCCTCGTTACGTGTCATCCAGCCGGTCATGATCGCCGAGCGGTAAGCCTCGAAACGGTCCTTGACATTGCCGCGCAGCAGGCCGTCGACCAAAAACTTCCCGAAAAACTTCTGGCGAGCGAGAATGAGCTTCTGCCCGATGGTCTGCTCCCAGCGCGTGAACCAGGGCATCATCGTGTACATCACGAACTCGAGCGCCATCTCCTCGATGTTTGAGAAGGTGGCCTGCTCCAGGTCGTTCACCAGGTGCGGCGGCATGCGAAACCAGCGCGCCAGGTCGCGAACCGTAAACTTGCGCGACTCCAGAAGCTGCGAGTCCTCGGGGGAGATCGAGATTGACTGCCATTCCATGCCGTTGTACAGAATGGCGGTGCGGTGCGCGTTCGGGCCGCTGTAGTTTTCGCGCCACGATTTCAGCAGCCGCGTTTCGTCGTCCTCGGTTTCCGGTGGCGCCTGCGGATACTTCAAGACGCCGGACGGGGTGGCGCCGTTGGAGAAGTACGAGGCCGCAAACTGGTCCTGCGCCAGGGCCATGCCGAAGCTGTCGCGCGCCATCGACAGCACCGAGCGCCCGGTGATGCCGTCGCTCGATAGGCCGCGCAGATGAAAGACGCGCTCCGGCGGCAGATCGCGGGAGGCCCCGCCCAGCTCCGAAATGCGGTAGCGCAGGCGGCCGTTGGTCAGGCGCTCGACGCGCACGGAGTCGGGGTGCAGCGGCACAAGTTGATCGGCGAAGCCGCGCACCCCGGGGATGATCTCGGCGAAAGCGTTGCCGCGCAGCGCCATTACCGCCGTCATCATTTCCCGAAACTCGAAGCTGGTCATCTCCTCGTTGGCTTGATCGTGGAGCACGAACCAGAGCGGATGATCGCGGGCGCGGCGGCGGTCGTCGCCAGTCAGGCGCTCCATGATTTGCAGCGGCACCGAGGCGACGGTCTCGGCCAGGATGCGCACACAGGCGTGCACCGTCGAGATCGTCATCGCGCTTTCGGCGGAGACGCGCGTGCCCGCGGCGCTGGTCATGCCGACCGGCTGAAACCAGTAGTCGTCCCAGGGGGCGGGAGCCGACGCGAAGGTGGGGACCATCAGACTATCGAGCAGGCCCACGTTTGCCCTCCCGCGCCCGCCAGCCGCGCAGATAGATCGCCACGTAGGGGCCGAACACGGGCGCCAGCAGCAGAGCGCCGACGACGATGAGGCCGCGCGGCCAGGATTCCGCGCCGGCGCCGACGCCGAGCATCAACGCCGCCGCGCCAAACAGCACCTCGCGCGCCTCGATGCGCCGCCGCGCGGGCGCGGCTGCCCCTTTCCATCTCCGGGCGCGCCACCACCAGTGATAGACCCAGCCGCTCGCGCCTACCGCCAGCAGTATACCGTAAATGTAGAGATGTAAAGGCAAAATCGCCAGCTCAGGCATCGCTCGGTTTCCAGTCCACGCCGCAGCACTTGGCGGCGCGGCCGAAGAGGTCGTGCAGCAGAACCAACGTCTGCCGCTCGTCGGCGCTGCGCTTGGGTTCCTCGTGCATCGCCAGCGTGGACCGCAGCAGTGCGCCGAAGACCGTCGCGCCAGAGACCTTGCTGATATTGAGAACCATGCGCTGAGCGTCAGCGGTCTCGCGCGCCGCCGCGTCGTCCTTTTCCTCTCCGCCATCTCGACGTTTCTTGCTCACTCGTTCTCCTCCGCGTTCTCCGCGTCTCCGCGCGAACACCTTTTCCTCGCGCCGGGGCGCTACGCAAAGCTGATGCGCATGGGCCGCGGCACGGCGCCGCTACCCAGCATCGCCCGGCCCAGCGCCATCACCGCTGCGGTCACGCCGTCGATGCGCTCCGTCGAGCGCTCCTTGCTGGGCATGATGTTCAGGTTCGCGTCCGCGCGCACCGCGACGTTCATCACGTTCCATGCCAGCACGGGGTGCCCGTCGTGGTGCAGTTTGCGGGCATGAATGAGGTCAGCAAACAAGTTACTCGGCGCGCTCATCGTCTTGTGGCCCTGGCGCATCTCCACCATTACTAAGCCGTGCTTATTCTGCAGCTCAGAGGCGGTCGCGGTGGCGTTCCAGGAGTCGAAGCCGATCTCCTTGATCTTGTAGGTCTTGCTCGCCTCCAGCACGCGGGCGATGATGAAATCGTAGTCGATGACGTTGCCGGGCGTGGCCGTGAGATGACCGGCGCGCCGCCATTGGTCGTAGGGCACGCGGTCGTGCTCCACACGCTCACGCATATTCTCCTCTGGTATCCAGAAGTGCGGCAGCACGGCGTATTCGCGGTCGGGCAGCGGAAAAACGAGCACGAAGGCCGCCAGGTCGCGCGTCGTGGCGAGGTCCATGCCCCCGTAGCAGACCTGGCCGGCGAGCTTGCTCCAGTCGATGTCGCGGCGGCAGGCGCCCCACTCCTCCATCGACAGCCAACGGTCCTGCTGCTCCGTCCAGATGTTCAGGTGGTAGCGCAGAAAGGCGTTGACATCGGCGGGCGAGCGCTTGGCGCGGGCGCACTCGTCGCGCAGAAAGTCCAGCTTCGGCGTTACGCCAAGGCTGGGATTCGCCTTCGCCCACGTCTCCTCGGCGGTCCAGTCATCCTCCTTCTCGGCGTGGCTGATGTAGGCGAAGAGCGAGTCGTCCTCGTAGGCGCCGTCGAGGACCGCCTGGGCGCGCTGATGTTCTTGCCAACAGATGCCCTGCGAATAGATGCCGGCGGTGCTGATGGCGAAGAGCAGCGGCTGGCGCCGCGACCGCATGCGCTTTACCATCACGTCCCACAGGTCACGGCCCGACCAGCAGTGCAGCTCGTCGATGATGACGCCGCTGGCGTCGAGGCCCTCCTGATTCTTCGCCTCCGACGAGATGGGGCGAAAGACCGAGCCGCTGCCCGCCGCCCACAGGTGGTTCGCGCACGGCTCGATGACGCGCTGCAGGTCGGGCGATTCGAGGACCATCTGCTTCGCGGCGCGCCAGACGAGCTTCGCCTGGTCGCGGCTCGTGGCGGCGGAGTAGACCTCGGCGGCTGCCTCGTCGTCGCCGACCATCAGCAGCAGACCGATGCCCGCCGCGAGACTCGTCTTGGTTCCGCCCGTCGGCACCTCGACGTAGGCATACCGAAAGCGCCGCGTGCCGTCGTCGCGCCGCCAGCCGAAGAGAGGGCGAAGAATGTCATCCGCCTGCCAATCCGCCGGCTCGAACGGCTGACCGGCCCATTCGCCTTTGTAGTGGACCAGCACGCGCGCGAAGAAGTCCACGGAGTAGTCGGCGGCCTCCTCGTCGAACCACAGGCCGCGCTCGGCGCCGTGCTCCAGGTCGCGTTCCTGGCGCTCGCGGGCAAGGCGAACGTACTTGCAGGGGGCGGCAACGGCGGTGGTCATACGGACTCACCAATCGAGTGCAGCTCAGAGGGGCTTAGCGGCACGAGGGCCAATTGCAGATCATGCAGGCGTTCACGCTGCAGCCTCACGTACTCCGGTTTCAGATCGAGCATCACGGCGCGGCGTCCATGAGTGAGCGCCACCACGCCTACGGTGCCGCTTCCGGCAAACGGGTCGAGGACAATGCCGCCCCTGGGGCAACCGGCAAGGATGCAACGCCGCGCCAGCTCTCTCGGGAACGTCGCAAAGTGCGCGCCGTGGTAGGGATCGGCGCCGATGCTCCACACGTCACGCAGATTGCGGCCGAGCGGGTGAAAACTGTTCTCTTCGCCAGGATGTAACTTGTGGGTGGCGGCGTGCAAGGGGTCGCGGTCTACGTAGATGCGGCTCTTGTTTCCTGCCTTGCGTCCCAGGGCCGTATGCGGCTCCCGCACAGCGTCGGCGGCGTACCAATACCGCTCGCTCTTCGTCAGCAGAAAGATGTACTCGTGCGCTCGCGTGGGGCGGTCCAGGACGCTTTCCGGCATCGGGTTCGTTTTTGCCCACACGATGTCGCTGCGCACGTACCAGCCGTCAGCCTGGAGGGCAAGAGCGACGCGGTGGGGGATCATGCACAGGTCCTTCGGTTTGAGTCCGCTCTGCCTCTTGGTTCGGCCAATTCCGTAGCTGTCGCCGATGTTCAGCCAGCACGTGCCGTCCTCGCGCAGAACCCGCAGCGCCTCGCGCAAGCATTCGACGATATGCTGCACGTAGAGCTCGATGCTCGGCTCAAGACCGAGGCAGCCCAGCCAGGCGCCGCAGCGGTCGCAGAACCTACCCCGTGGGGTTTTCCGCCCGTGGCCCGTACCATCTCCCCCGTCGATCCAGGCTTCCTTGGCGTTGGGGCCTGAGCCGCCGCGGGGATCGCCAGGCTGCAGCTCGCCCCAAACGTGGCCGCATTCGGCCTGGCCACCCCACGTGGACGAAGCAAGCCCGTAGTCACGCAGCCCCCAGTACGGCGGGCTGGTGACGATGCAGTGCACGCTCTCGGCGGCGAGCGGTAGGCGCTGCGCGGTTGCGAGCAAGAAGATAATGCTCACGGCAGCTTTTCCCCCGGCTGCAACCCATAGCCTCTTCGGGCGCGCAGCGCCTCGTCCATCAGCAGCAGAAACTTTTCCATCCGCGGGTGCGGATATCGGGTCATGGCGGCGGCGCAGCCCGAGAGGATGAGCGACTCATTCAGGTCGATCACGTGCCCGGCCGCGTCCTTCGTCTCGACATAGGCGAGGGTGCGCCCAAAACGGTCCCGGCGCTGGGGGCCGTATTCCAGGCGCACGCGATCATCGCCGAGGATGTCCCGCAGACACTCCTTGGCGCGCGGCCCGTCCGGGTCCTTCAGCTCCGCGGCGTCCACGCCGATCAGGCGCACGCGCTCGCCGCCCCGAAGCACGATGGTGTCGCCGTCGATGACGCGCTCAACGGCGCGCCACTGGCTGGGACCGAGCAGACCATAGGTCGTCAGGCCCGCCGCCACGACGAGCGCGGCCGTCAGCAAGGGCAGGCGCAATCTACCGGCGTTCATCGGATTGCATCCTCCTCATGGCTCGGTTCCAGCACCGTCCTCATCGGCATGCACGATTTCACCACGGCGTCCGGTATAGGGCTTGCAGTCTACGAGGTCGAGAATGCGGAGGGCGCAGTCACGTGCGTCCGTCAAGTAGTCCGCCACGGCGGCGCGGATGTCGCGCTGTTTCCGGGTCGCGGCGAGCAAGGCTCCAAGTTCCGTCGCGTTCTCGGCGTGAAGATCGAACCCGGCGGCCTGCTTGAAGGCAACGAGCCAAGCGCCGATGGCCTGGTCCTTATATCCGTCGCTACGCGCCTCCCGCTCAGCTCCGTCCTTCGCGTTTTTCTGGCCTACTCTGTATCCACTGCGGTATGCCTCCTCGGCGGCGCGGGTAGTGGGCACGCGACATCGCCGGATGAAACTCGCCATCATCTGACGGCAGAGTTCCGCCGGCCGGGGTTGAGCCTTGACGACGCAGCGCAGGCCGCGCCCGCGTTTCTCCAGAAGACCCCACCCGCGGGGCACCTCGTCCGGCTCCACGACGCCGCGCGGGGCGACGACCCACCACTCATCGCAAGCCAGCGCCGTCAGTTCAGCCTTGCTCGGATTCTTCAGCTCGCGCAACCAATCAGAACGGCTCCCCTTGATCTCGAACCCGAGGATCAGGTTGCCGCGAGAGCGCCAAAGACCGAAGGCGACGAAATCTATCTGCCGACCATCCATGCCGACGTGCGGTAGGCAAAACCATTCCGGTTCCGCGTAGCGCCGCTCGATAGCCTCTCCGAGCGCGCGAGTGATGGCGGACAGGTCTTGGGCTGTGGTCATTCGTTCTCTCCTCGAATTGTCCTCATGGCGCGGTTCCAGCGCCAGCGCCACAACCTCTTCATCGCCCACGCCCACGGCCGACACGCCGCTTCGAGGGCGAGCCTCCAGCGCGGGCAGGGGCGCGTCAGCAGCCAGTTCTCGACGCTGGTGCGGAGCGGCATATAGGCGGCCACGGACCAGCCCCGCTCGATCATCGCCGCCACCTCGCGGGTGCGCACGTATCGCGCTTCAGTCGCGCCCATTGCCTTCCGGCGTGGGGTTTCCATTCCACAGCTCCAGTTGAGGCAGGGCGCGGCGCTCCATTTCGAGGCAGCGCTGGTTGCGCCACACCACTTCGATGCGCGGCACGAGAGCTAGCGCCGCCCCCTCTCCTCGCAACCCGCTATTCCTTGTCCTGCCCGCGGCGTGGCACACCGTCTTGAACTCACATCGCTCCCAGCCAAGGTCGTCAAGCCGCCGGTAGAGCGGCGCGTCGTAGCCGCTGAGAACCACGGCGCCCCGCAGGCTTGGCAGAAGATCGAGCAGGGCGGCGTGGTGCGCGTCATCTGCCTCGTGGGCGTACTTCTTCGTGTTTCCCTTGGCCCGTGATTCCGCCATGTACGGCGGGT
>Ga0209518_1003878_pt1 | contig 12484 bp, 17 predicted proteins | sample RifGroB1_FD_183993 | JGI IMG/M metagenome (GOLD analysis project Ga0209518, IMG submission 183993) | Groundwater microbial communities from Rifle, Colorado, USA - Groundwater B1 (SPAdes) (version 2) | ecosystem: Environmental > Aquatic > Deep subsurface > Groundwater | place: Rifle, Colorado... | reverse complement strand
ACCGGCCGAATTTTTTTATCACTTCGTCAAAAACTTGTTCCACTTCTTTGGCGTTGGAAACATCCATTTTAAAAGCCGCGGCCTCGCCTCCTTGATTTTTGATTTCTTTGACAACTTCCTCGCATTCTTTAAGGTCAATGTCGGTGACCGCCACTTTGGCGCCCTGCCTAGCCAAAGCCAAACAGTGGGATTTTCCCATTCCCCTTCTTGCGCCAGTTACCAAAACTACTTTATTTTTTAACTCAAACATAATTAGTTTATTTTATTTCATAAGTAAGGGAAACATTGGCCGTGATTTCCTGGGAGCCGGGTTCAATTGAGGGCGAAATTTCCGAGCCGCCGCCCATTTCAAAAGCCGCGCTTTTCAAATAAGGCATCGGTTGGGGAAAAGAAGTTTCGCTGATGGAAATCAATTTTCCCAACCTGAATCCGGCGGCTTTGGCAATGGCTTGGGTGCCTTTGGCAAACAAAGGTTGTTCAAACACGCCCATCGGTCCGTTCCAGAAAATAGTTTTGGCTTGTTTGAGAATATCCTGATAAAGTTGGATGGTCTTTGGGCCGATGTCCAGAAACATCCATTGACGGTTTTTTTCATGGTTGTTGCCGTTGGCCAGGTTGATGACTTTCTTTTCTTTGGGGTGTTGGCTGTCATCGGCCGCGATCACGTCGGATGGGTAAATAATCTTGGGTAAGGGGATATACCCATAGAGCATCATTTTTTCAGTCTTGGTGTTATGAATAAGGTGTTGAGCGACCGAGACAAATGAAACACCCTCTTTTTTCTCGTCGGCTGGGGCATCTTCAAGGTAAGAGCGGTACACTTCTAAGCCGTCGGCTTTTAGGAAGTTATTGGCGACTCCACCGCCGACCAGTACCACATCGGCTACTTGACTCAAGTTGGCGATGGCCTCCACTTTGTCCGAAATCTTGGCGCCGCCGATCACGGCCACAAAGGGGCGGGCGGGTTGATGCATGATAGTGCTGAGTTGTGTTACTTCATCAATCAGGGCAAACCCCGCGGCAGCAGGCAGGTAGCGCGTCACGCCGGCCACTGAAGCGTGGGCTCGGTGGGCGGAGGCGAAACCATCATTGACATAAACGTCGGCCAAACGGGCGAGTTGTTTGGCAAAGGCAGGGTCGTTAGTGCGCTCGCCAGGATCAAAACGGCTGTTTTCCAACATTAAGACTTCACCTGGTTGAAGTTGACTGACGGCTTTTTCGGCCTGTGGTCCGGCTGGGACAGCCACACTCACGACCGGTTTTTTGAGCAGTGTGGCCAGGTGTTGAGCCACTGGTTTGGTGCGGTATTTTGCCACCACCTCGCCTTTTGGCCGACCAAGGTGGGAGGTAATAATGATTTTAGCTTGATTTTTGATCAGAAATTGGAGAGTAGGTAGCGTAATTTTGATGCGGGAATCATCAGCCACTGTCGTTCGGCCAGCATCCGTCTTCAGGGGGACGTTATAGTCGACTTTAAGAAGCACTTTTTTATGGCGCACAAAGTCAGCGGTTACCTTTTTTAAGGTAAGGGGTGATTGGCCTCCATTCATACCTTTGTCATACACTCTACGACTGGTAAATGAAAATGTCAAACCTGGGTTTTGGGGAGTTTAGGGGAGCGGGGTTTTTGCTTTGGGTGCCGGCGACTGGAGCGTTGGTGATTGGCAGTAGTTTTGGGGTTAATCACTCGCTCAAACTGAAAAATAAGGTACCAACCTACTAGAAAGGTGAGGGTAAACCAGAGCACTGAGTGGTGAATAAGAATCACGTTGTAAAGTTTTACTAAAGTGAGGGCGGCTGCGGCCGTGGCCCAGGCTTGCCAACCTGACGCTCGTCGCCGTTCATCGGCGAGCGGAGCAAAAGCCTTGAAGTAAAGCACTCCAACCGCAATGCTCAGCGCGCCGGCCAGAACATACAACCAAGGTGGCACGTTAATCAAGGTAGCCAAAATATAAGGGAGAGTCCGGTAGCGTAAACCCCAAGAGATGTCACGCAGACCAGTTATCACCTGGACCAACCCCCGTAGGAAAACGTACCAGGAGAGGTACGGCACCAACGGACGGAGGATTTTGGTAGGCAGGTGAGGCAAGGGTGCTAAGAAATTTCTTAAGACCGTCACCAGTGCAGTAAGCCACGCCATGCTGTTTATTATAGCGATTGGCGGGTGAACGTAAACAAGACGGAGTTAAGATTCACGATGCGGTTGTTTTGAACTCTGACACCCTCTTTTTTAAGTAAATTGGCTTTTTTCGTCAGTGCTGGTTGGCTTTGAGAACCATTGAAACCATGCAGTAAACCGTTGCTAGCCACGACGCGGTGACAAGGAATGATTGGGGCCTGAGGGTTGCAGCGTAGCACTTGGCCAATGGCGCGATAAGCCTTGGTGCCTAAGGCTTGGGCTAGGGCTTTGTAAGTAGTCACTTGGCCGGCCGGGACTTGTTTGGTCAACGCGTAGACTTGTTTGGCAAAGTTAGAAGGAGCTTTTGTCATTTTACTTGTCCCAGAGTAAAATATCGCTAATGGTTCATTCGGTCAATCACAACATTAAAACTCTCCAACCACACTCTGGCGCCATTATCATGGCGCTCTATCACTATTTGAAGTTTCCTGAGTTTCACAACTTTGGGGTGCGTCTCACTTATCCCTTTTCTAAGGTGTATCACGTCGAGTTGTCACATATCATGAAAGACGAGTGGGTTTTTCGCACTGGCAAAGATTGGCCCTGTTACTCGCGAGTGTACCCGAAAGCCAATTTTACGGAGTTTCGCCTTCGTCATGATCACTCCAGCGTGGAAGAGGAGTTTCGGATTGAGGGCAGGCGGTTGTATTTTGGCCGGTTGCGCACCGAGGCCGGTTTATACGTGCAATTTCAAGGTGATTTTCTTCACCCTAAGTTTGTCCAGCTGATTGAAGAATACCGTTTACCGGATGGGACGATTCACTATCCCAAGCGGGAGTATCAAATTGACGTGGTTTGGTAAGTTGGCGGAGGTTTTTAACTGGTGCAGTTATTTTTCAGCCTTTTTTGCCCAGAACTGACTAGAAGTGAAGAGCGAATTAAAGGTGCCAGCATCAGACCAGAAACCTTTGAGTTCTTCCCACCGTAGCGCTTTATCTTGGATATAGAAGTTGTTCACTTGGGTAATTTCCAGCTGGTTGCGACCGGCAAAGTTGGGGTCGCATTGGCGAATGTAATCAAAGACTTTGTTGTCGTAGATGTACAGGCCAGTGACGGCAAAGTCTGAGGCTGGTTTTTCCGGTTTTTCATCAATGCGAGCAATTTTGGTTTTGTCTTTTGGGTCAAAGGCTGGTACACCAAAGCGTTGTGGGTCTGGCACTTTTTTCAAAAAGATGACCGCGCCTTCCTTAAAGTTAGCCGCTGGTTTTTTAATGTCGGCGTCAGTGGTATTGTCGCCCAGAATCACGGCGATCGACTGGCCATCAGCAAAGTCCTCCGCAATGGCGAGCGCGTCAGCAATGCCGCCGTCCGGTTTTTCTTGGTAAGCGTACTCCAAATGATTGACTCCTAACTCTTTGCCGTTTTTGAGGGTGCCCAAAAAATGGCCGACGTGTGGGCCGCTGGTAATAATCATAATGTCGGTAATCCCGGCGTCAACTAAAGTTTGGATGGGGTAAAAAATCATTGGCTTGTTGTAGACCGGCAACAAGTGTTTGTTAGTTACGTGGGTCAGCGGATAGAGTCGTGTCCCCAGGCCACCAGCGAGAATAACGCCCTTCATAGGGATTTACTATAACATCGATGATTTAAAATGCAAAGCGATTTTAATAGCCCTACTGCATCATCTGTTGACCGGCTGGCATCATCAGCTCGAATGACTCGGAGTCTCGCCAGTTGCGGCCGTCCATCATTCGCTCCAGTCGTAAACCTCGTTCAGCTACATCCAGTCCGACCGTGCCTGTTCTGGCTAAAGTCATGACGGCCATGGTCACGACCAAAAATGCGAGGCTTAAGCCAATCAGGAATAAGCCCAAGCCGATCGGCGAGCTCCAACTATACCAAGTGTGTGAATTTCGTGCTGGCATAGCAAACCTTTCGTTGTTATTAATACTGATTAACTATAGCATAACTGTTTCTTTTTGATGTAGTTATAAAAAAGCCTGGGCTGGTGCCCAGGCTTCTTATTCAATCTCAAAACTCAGTTGCTTAATAATTCACTGCCTCAGTGGGGGTTTTCTCCATTGTGGCCTCTCCACCAATCGGTAAATCACCGCACGCGGTGTAGGTGCTCGACTCGGCAGCCGATTGATGCACGTTGATGGCCAGCGGGTCACCGGCAGCTATCAGCTCATCCCAGCTGACGTCGAGTGTGGTGACTGATTCGCCGTCAACGACGTTACTTAAGGGATAGACCACTGCGCCTGGTTTCGGGCACGCGCCGGCGTGAATATGCGCTGGTTGTGGCGCGGTGAACGTGCCGCCGGTCAGAGTGAGCATCACGACCAACATGCCGTTGGCATCTTCACTTAAAACGGCTGTCCCACTTTGTCCCAAGTCACTTTGTTCCTCCAAGGCGACTTCGACGGGCGTCATGATAGTTGGTGTTTCCTCGGTAGTCAACTCGGATTGGGTTGGTGAGGTGACTGTAGGAGTAGGCGTGGTGGATTGGTTGATCCAGTACCACACTGTTAGTATCACCAGCACGGCGATGACCAACCACAGCAAGTAGTTGAACTTCATAATAAAAACCTTTCTCTGGCTGATACAACAAGCATCCGGCCAGTTGTATTATTAGGTAATCAGAGCCTATCACACCAACAGACGCTCTTTTGTAAAAAAACTTACAATTTTACCGATAATCCCAACTATTTGACGTGGCTGAATCGACACTGATCGGTCGTCAAAAATGATACAATGACACCGCTTTACCAAAGCCGGCCCGATCAACTAACGATTGGGCTTTTTTGTCTTTGGCAAAGCAGATCTTTAAAAACTGAAAAAGTATTCAAAACTCAAAGGAGGTGCATCGCACAAAAACTGCAGTTCGCAATTGTCTCAAAATCACACACTGTTTAGAAAAGGAGAAGTAAAGATGGCAAAGCAATGGGTATTTCTGTTTTCCGCTCTCCAAGCAGTTGAGAACATTGTTGGCCGCGAGTGGTCAAATGTTCTAGCGCTGTTGGGAGGCAAGGGAGCTAATCTCTTCAAAATGTTGAGTTTTGGTCTTCCTGTACCGCCAGGCTTCACCATCACTACAGAGGCCTGTAACACCTACCTGCGGCTAAAACGCTTTCCAGATCATCTCTGGAGGCAGGTCCAAGAGGGGCTCGCTGAAATTGAGCGCCTCACTGGCCGCAAACTGGGTGACCCAACGTATCCACTGTTGGTCTCATGCCGATCTGGTGCCAAATTCTCCATGCCGGGGATGATGGACACTGTGCTGAATATCGGTATGAACCGCGCCGTGGCCGCCGCGTATGCGGACAGCCGGGTGGCATACGATCTGTATCGCCGGCTGATCTAAATGTTCGGCAGTATTGTGATGGGTATCGAAGACGACGTCTTTGAGTCCATTCTCAAGCAATACAAGGCCGAACACTCTTTCACTAGCGATACTGAACTGGTGGGAGAGGACTGGCGTGTAATCGCGGCGCTGTTTGAAACAGCGTATCGCGATCGCGTTGGGAATCCCTTCCCGCAAAACCCCTTGATTCAACTGAAAGCTGCCATCAAAGCGGTTTTCGAATCATGGAATGGCAAGCGGGCGGTGGATTACCGCGACGCGGCTGGTATCGCTCACGATTTGTGCACGGCCGCTAATGTCCAAGCAATGGTCTACGGTAACACCGGAGAAGACTCCGGCACGGGTGTATTATTCACCCGTGATCCTGCCACTGGAGAAAAAATCCTCTATGGAGATTTCCTCATCAATGCGCAAGGTGAGGACGTTGTAGCAGGTATCCGCAACACCAGAAAGATTGCCGAGATGGAAACTGTGTGGCCGACCGCCTACCAACAATTGGTCGCAGTTTGCGATCGACTGGAGTATCACTACCAGGACATGCAGGACACAGAGTTTACTGTGGAAAACGGGACTCTGTGGATGCTCCAGACCCGCAACGGGAAACGCACTGCTGCAGCGGCGATTAAAATCGCTGTGGATATGGCTAGCGAGGGTTTGATTACCCGACAGTTAGCGGTGCAGCGTGTGACCACCGATCAAGTGGATGCGCTCCTACACCCAAGGTTCAATGAACCAGTGCTGCAGGAAGCAAAAACTGCTGGCAGGTTTTTTGCCAGTGGGGTCAACGCTTCACCTGGTGCGGCAGTTGGACAGGTTTTCTTCGATGCCGATACGGCAGAGCAGAAAATGAAAGAAGGGTTGGCCGTAATCATGGTCCGGCCCTTCACCCGTCCGGATGACGTGCACGGCATGCTAGCGTCGCAAGGCATCCTCACCAGTGAAGGTGGGGCAACCAGCCACGCCGCCGTCGTAGCGCGCCAGTTTGGCAAACCGGCAGTGGTTGGCGCCTCCAAAATCGCGATCGATCTACCCAATCGCCTGATGACCGCTGGGGAACTGACGGTTAAGGAGGGTGATTGGCTCTCCATAGACGGCGCCACGGGCGAGGTCTATGTGGGAGAGATTGAGACGATCCAACCAAGGATAGAGGATCAGCAAGATTTACTGACCCTGCTTTCCTGGGCGGATGACCTGACAGCAACCAACAATGGTTTACAGGTCTGGGCCAATGCGGATGGTGGTGAAGACTCATCTCGCGCTCGCGCTTACGGCGCGGTGGGAGTAGGCCTGGCTCGTACCGAACACATGTTCTTCGATCCGGAGCGCCTGCCAGTCATGCAGCGCATGATTCTGGCAGAGACGGTGGAAGAGCGACGAGCAGCCCTGGCAGAGTTATTGCCGTTTCAAAGGAGCAATTTCCGCGCCTTGTTTACAGAGATGACGGGTTTGCCGGTGGTTATCCGGCTGATCGACCCGCCGCTTCACGAATTCTTACCTAACATCGATGAACTGCCTGAAGACTCACCACTCAAAGCTAAGGCTGAGTTGCTTCACGAAAGCAACCCGATGATGGGCATGCGCGGTGTGCGTTTGTCCATTGTTATGCCGGAAATCGTGGAAATGCAGGTCCGCGCGATCTTTGAAGCGGCCTGCGACACCAAGGCAGTTGGCTTGGAGCCGGTGGTGGAGGTGATGATTCCACTGACAGCTCATGTCAACGAATTGAGGGCGATTCAACCTCAACTCCAGCAGGTAGCGGAAGCGGTCATGACCGAACGAGGGATGTCTTTCCCCTACAAGTTCGGCACAATGATCGAGATTCCCCGTGCCGCGCTGACTGCCGGCGAGATCGCCAAAGTGGCCGAGTTCTTTTCTTTCGGCACCAACGATCTCACCCAAATGACCTATGGCTTTAGCCGCGATGATGTCGAAAGCAGCTTCCTACCTATCTACGTGGAACAGGGGATTCTGCCACAAAACCCATTCCAAACGATTGATAAAGATGGAGTGGGTTCGCTGATGCTGCTGGCGGTCCAGGCTGGCCGGAGTGCCCGGCCGAGCCTGGAAGTCGGTATCTGTGGCGAACATGGCGGGGATCCGGAGTCGATCTGGATTTGCCACCGAATCAGCCTGAACTACGTTTCCTGCTCGCCCTTCCGGGTGCCAGTGGCTCGCTTGGCTGCGGCGCAGGCAGCCATCGCTGAACCACGGAAACAATAAATTGAATACTTTTCAGTTGAGAGCAGCTGCTCTCAAAGCAGAAACTCATTTGATGGATGGTTGGTGCGGCAACGCGCCACAATCCATCGAGTTTCTGCTGGGGTCATTCGGTATAGCCGAATCTGATGAGTCTGATAAGGACGAAACCCCAATAAAATTATTGTACGGGTTCACGAAGCGGGGATTCTTGACCATTTTGAGTCGAGGGTTTTGGCCGAAGGTGCTTGGGTGTGTTTGGGTAAAAGAGTTGGCCATGTTTGGCTAAGTAACGAAGTTCCTCTGGGGTGGCTTTACCTGCTCTGGCATGAGTAATAGCACGAGTCATTTGATATTGTTTCCACCAACCGATTTGTTTTTTGGTGGCGGTGGTGGCTTTATCTTTTGGCAAACCATCACCTTCACCGGCTTGGACATCTAGAAATGCTTGGTATTTTTCACTGCGTGACACCATTTATAATTTTGATTATATCAAACTAACTCGATGTATAATAACAAAGATAAATAAAGAACGCGAACTAAGAAGAATAAAATGGTCAACGGTGCGGTTTGTTAAGGGTCTTTTTATAGACTTTAGTTATTCAGATGGAGATAATGCAGTTTTTCGACTTAATGGTTTTCAATTTAGTTTGCGGCAACTAGAAGTGAAGTACTGACAGTAGTGATTCAAAAAAGTAGAATACAGGCTAGTGCTGGTTTAAATATTGATCGAGCTACTGTCGCTAACCACCTCCATGGATTGAAAAAATACAACCCAGACTTGAGTGAAGATCGTGGAGCTAACCTTGAGGTGTACGTGGAAAAAGCTAGCAGTTTAGGGTTATTTGACGACGATGTTTTACCGAGGTTGAGAGAGATTGCCAGTGTGTTTGGTTTAAAAAAAGGAAAAAAAGAATAAACACAACTTTTGACCGTTGTGCACAATCGGTATTTGGTTTGTCAATGATAGATCAATTTACTTATTTTTTTTGAGATTTTTCTATTTCGTCTAGATACCATTCGGCTTGCCAGCGATATGTATCACCATGTCGTTCCAAGAGCTCTTTCTCCAGTTCGCTCATTGATATTCCCAACTTTTTTGCCCGCTTCTTGAGATTGAGGTATGCAACTGGCTCGCAGTGAAATCTTTCTGCGTCTGCCATGTTGTGGCCGGCCTCTGTTATTTCGTTTTCCATCAGATTACTACTACGAGAATCTCCATACATACCTTCTCCTGGCATACGTCCTTTTTCTTTTAACTGTCTACTAGATTAATAGTATTATAGGATTTTTTTCGTTTGTCAACGTGGGCGCGGCCGAATTGAAAATCCCCCAAACTAACCTGCCTGTTTACCTTAAAGTTTTCGGCAATATCGCTAACAACACCAGTTAAATCACTGTCCACGCCGCTCGTTTGAGATAGTGGAGTGATATAATTTTTTGGATGACTGATCCAGACAAAAGAGAGCGAAACACCAATGTTCTTCGTCAATTTACGGTTCCCATAATAACTCCTTTAGGGGAAATAAAAGGGCGTTATAGAGAATATATTGAATTTGACGCTGAACAAATGGTTCGAGAAACTAAAATTTCTGTTAATCCTCTGAAAGAGCAATCTGTAGCGAAAGCAAAGAAGGGGGAAGCATCTGTTACCTTTTCTGTGATGAGATCAGGGTCCAACACCCTAATGTATGTTGTCACAGTTAGTGGTGTTGAAGAAGATAAAAAAGCAATTGTAGAAGAGTTTAAAAGAGTGTTTGGCAGTCAAACTGAGAATGTTCCATGGACGTCAGTTTCTTTTCTTGGTGCTCACGAGCGTGACTCATATGTTTGGCACGCGATTATGAGGGGAACAAAATAGTATGTCTCAAATTAAAGGTTTTTAGGATATTATCGACTGGTATAACACCAACAGGCAAGAGTACGCGTTAAAAATATGGCCTTGGACCAGAAAAACTTTAGGTCCAATGTTAGAATGTAGGTATGGCAGACAAAGAACCATTTATACATAAAATTCACGGGACACCTGATTTTGATGGGAGTGCCGCAAGGGAGCTTAAGGCAAGAAAGTCAAGGTCAGTGAAAAAGGGAATACATACTGCTGAACGCTTAGTTTCAGAGGGAGGAGGCTCTGTTTTTAACTATTCCTTATTTGAAGGTGAGTGGAAAGAACTGATTGATTGGTTATTTTTAGAGGATTTGCCATATAACTTAGAACATAAAGGTATCACTGTAACTGAAGTAACATCCATTCTTGCTTCAGGACACTTTCCCACAGGAATGAATGCAGAAAAATTAATTATTTGGATTCAGGAGTTAAAAAATTTAGTTGAAAATGGAGAGAGTTAAAAGAAATTTTTTAGACAATAGCTTATTTTTTTAGTTTGAACTGATAGCATTTTTCTGGCGAAATTTTTCTCAGGTGTGACCCCATGGGGAATCGAACCCCAGTTACCAGGATGAGAACCTGGTGTCCTAACCGCTAGACGATGGGGCCTAGCGAGCTGCTATTATACGATTTTTCCTCTTGAGTTACCACGTTTGTTACGGTTGATGTTATTGCTGTTTTCCATACTAATGGTATGTGGTTGTTATTGTTTACTACTCTGTTCACCCCCAGGACTGAGGTATTTCACTCCGAGCTTGACGGTGCGTGGCAGTTTGGGACAGTAGTTGAGCGCATTGGCCCGGAAGTAGTCACCGAAGTGTTGGTCGAAAGAACGGAGCCAGTTGAACTCAATACAGCTGGTGAACCTGATTTTCTCGTAAACAACCGCTTTGAATGGCCGGTGGAAAGCACTGGCCAACCACTGTGGTTGGAAGTGGAGTATCAACCCTGGTCGCAAGAAACCGAGCGAGGCTTTGACGAACCGGTGTTGGTGATTTTTTTTGACGAAGAACTGATTTTAAAGCAGAACATTGATGAGATTTGTTGCGACCGACAAGTGAAGCAAGTGTATTTAGGGATACCAAGCGGGCAGCATCAACTCAGTTTTTTTGCCGGTGAAATGGGAGACTTAAGAAAACCATCTGGAGTAGTGGTAGAGCAATTAAGACTGCTTGGCCAAAGCCGCTCAACCAACCAAGTTGGCAGTCAGATCAAACCTAGTTCCACTGACCCAGAAACCATCGTCACTGGCAACTCTCAATCGTCGATCCAAGTCAGCCAACTCGATCCAGCCGCCGAAACCATCATCACTGAGCCACTGGGAGAAGGACAGATTTTGGGAGTAGAGGACAATCAAACAGCTCAAAGCACTTTTGGCAACTGGCAGATTCAACTCAAAAATCTGCTCGAAAAATCCTGGTTTATCGGAATAATTTGGTTGATGACCGCCTTATTGATATGGGGTGGTGTTACGGCCAATGTCTTTTCACGGCTCAAAAATATATTTAGTAGTAAAAACCAGAAAGGAACCAGATGAAGAAAATGCTGATCGCCGTCATCTTAGCCGGTTTGCTCGTCGCTGGGATGGCCGCCGTGGCCAGAGCGTTATTACAAGATACCGAGTATGTGACCGGCAACAAAGTGCTGGGGGCGACGCTTAACCTCCAAGTGGGTGATAATGACCCCAGCACCGTCAGTTTTATCTTTAGTCATGTTAAACCTGGCGAAGAGCGAGAGTTTTCCGTGCCGATTGCCAACACCGGTAAGGTCACCGGCAATTTTTGGTTTGAAGTGGCCACCAGTAACAGTATCGAAGGGGATAACCCAGAGCCGGAGACCGAAATTACTGGTGAGGGAGAACTTGACGACTGCGCGGAAATCTGGGTGAATTTTACCAATACCGAAAATACTCAGACAGCTCAAGTGATTGACTGGACTGTCATCAACGCGGTCAACACGCTGGAAACCTTTTGGGGAAACAGCGCTGACGCATGGGTGGGGGTGGGCACAGCCGTTTTTAACCTCAAACTACGCAACGACAATTGCGGCCCGGAAGCGATGGGTGATGGCTTTGACCTTGATTTAGTGTTTCATCTCGACGAGATTTAAACTGATGGAGAAAGTGTCCTGCCCACACCTTCTCTTGTGAGCCGACGCAAAAATATGCATAATGACATTTACTTATGCCTCGTCGGAAACGCACCTATCGCAGTCTGCGACTATGGGAAACAACCACTGGTTTATTTCACGCTTCACACCGCAACGACCATCGCCCCCGGTTATTGCGGACCGAATCACTCTTGTATTTTTGTTTTATTGTTTTGGCCACTTTTGGCCTCATTAAAGCAGTTCGTTTTTTTCCCGGCATTGAACACTCGATTTTGGGCTACGCCTCCAATATTACGGCCGAACAAGTCTTGGCCCAAACCAATCAAGCACGAGAAGCCCAAGGCTTAACGCCCCTAAAACTCAATTCGCAGCTTAATCAAGCGGCTCTCAGTAAAGGTCAAAACATGTTTCAGGAACAATACTGGGCCCACACCTCCCCAAGCGGCAGCGAGCCGTGGGAGTTTATTCAATCAGCTGGCTACCGTTATCGAGTGGCTGGCGAAAACCTGGCTCGCGATTTTTCAACCACTGACCAAATGATGGCCGCCTGGATGGCTTCTCCCACTCATCAACAAAATATCTTAAACTCCAAGTTTGAGGAGATCGGTATCGCGGTCATCGATGGCACTTTGGGCGGATTTGAAACCACCCTAGTGGTACAAATGTTTGGTACACCAGCCGGCGCTCAAACTGCTTTGGTGCCGCCACCACAAGTGTTAGAAACAGCGGTCGCCAAAGCTGAAGCGAAACCAACTGAGGTGACCTCAACCACCGTCGTTTCCCCAGTTTTAGCCCGTGAATCAGTCCT
>Ga0209518_1003876_pt1 | contig 12492 bp, 29 predicted proteins | sample RifGroB1_FD_183993 | JGI IMG/M metagenome (GOLD analysis project Ga0209518, IMG submission 183993) | Groundwater microbial communities from Rifle, Colorado, USA - Groundwater B1 (SPAdes) (version 2) | ecosystem: Environmental > Aquatic > Deep subsurface > Groundwater | place: Rifle, Colorado... | reverse complement strand
AGGCTACATAGAGACTCATACTTCCAGGCACTTGCCGAGCGGCGTTTTTGTATTTACTTCAGAGAGTTCACACAACTGGTCTGGTCCTTTTCCGGGCCATGCAGCCGTTTGGGTAATACAGAGAAGCACCAGTGGGTCACCAACCTCCCAAGTATTAATGGAAGTAACAGATAAACTTACTCATCTTGCAGAAAAGGGCAAGCTTGAATACCGTGCCGGATTTGCAGCAGACTTACTGAAGATCGAATCCGGTGATCACACCCCGCTCCACCAATACTCGGGGTGGGGTACCCTGGAATACCCCTTCCGCATCTGGGTCATGGGAAATGACGACACTAGTTATTCTAAGTGGTTTAGAAGTCTAGAAAAAGCCAAAGACACTGTTAGCCTACTTGAGGCTAATGAGCCATTGGACTTCATCACAGACTTCTTGTCTTTAGGGTGGACATTTACAAACTAGGAGTTACAATAACCAATTTAGGTCAGGTTTTCCAATTCATAAGCTCAAGAATCTTTGAGTTGGAAACACTTATGGGAGAGTGCCAAAGAGAAAGGGATATGTGGCTGATCCACACACGTGAGGTGGGATTACAGCCTGATAGCTCTACACCCGGAGTAGTCTCGTTGGTTTCTCCGCCCATGTTCTTTTACGTTGAGAACCGGATTATGGCCACACTCAGTAAATCTGAGGAAGCCAAGCCAGAAATAGACTTGTTAAGGGCATACAAGGAAAGTCTGTCTCCTTGTTATAATTGCGGTGGAAAAGGCGAGATTCTCTTCTCTTTCGCACAGGACGACGCTCATTTCGATAAATGTCCCAAGTGTAATGGTTCAGGCCGCCTATGAAGTACAGCGGATCAGAGATGTTTATAGACTCGACCCCTCCCAGGGAGTTTAACCAGTTGTACCGTGGGTACCTGGAAGGAGCCGTTGTGGACACCACTTTCCTGCCCAAGTGGGGTGGCTATTCAGACGCTATTCGTAAGGATTGGGTTAGAATTGTCAAGCTGCCTCGGTGCCACCATCACAAGTACCGTTGTCGTAGTATTGACTCTGACGGACTAGTAGCAAATGGGTGTAAACGTGAAAAGCTGGCTTAAGCTTATCCCCGTGATAGCATTCCTGACTCTACTTGGGATGGGGTTTGTAGACTGGTGGTTGTCTACTCAACCCATGCCAGATCGTGCCCACTGGGTCCACCATGGGTTTATAGCATTTCTCAGCCTGGGGTTTGTCATTGCTATCTGGAAGATCAGTAGAACTTGTGATGCCCGGCATCCACATGAGAACTTCCAGTGTATTTTAACAAAGGGACACCAGGGCTGTCACACGGGAATTTACATACGTACAGAGAAAGTAGAATGGTGGACAGACGATGGCCAAAGATGACGCCGAGAGACTAGAAGTAAGTGTCAACATCCACTCGTGTGGTACCCTGGAGTCGTACAATTTCCACTACGACGCAAAGTTTTGTCCAAAGTGTGATGTGTGGACGGAAAAGAAATGTGGGTACGAATATCCAGAGTGTAGAACCATGTGTTCTACCAGACCTGACAAGCCATCGGGGACAGACAAATGACACCTTGGAGACTGTGCGATAAAACATGGTGGGTAGCCTACTGCGTGGGGCTTGTTGTAGGCTCAGCCTACGCGCAATACGTGGCACGAGAAGTACTTAACGTCACCGTATTTTTCCTGGTTGTTGTGGTGTGCCTTGTTATAATCAAGAGGCTCTTTTTCAAATATGTACTTAAGCTACGTAAACACCCTATCCGCGATTGGTCCAGTAGCAGATTTTGCCACATTTGTGGTGCAGACGCCGATAAGAGAGAGCCTTGCAATACAAGTTTGCACTCCTAGTTGTATACTTTTGTATGAAACTAGACGATGCAATTCTGGAAGTGCTCAAGCCGCTAGACCGCCCCTCCGAAGTTCCTGAAATATGTAGGTCTTTGAAGAGATACGGGCTAGACTCGTCGTGGAAAGAAATATCCAACACACTATTTGACTTGAAATCTAGAAATCTAGCGGACTCGGTTTCTATAGGCCCCGGAAAATTACAGTGGGTTTATAAAAACGACACTGGTGGTGTCCCTTCTACAAATCAGGACCAAAGAATCAAGGAACTGGAAACTCGTTGTGACCAGTTGTTGACTGCACTTTGCCTTGTAGTGGAGACTTTTGGCGACCCAAGTGTTCTACTAGAACTGCAAGATAAGGTGGCTGGCTTGGAGTTTATAGCCGAAGAGCCACAATCCACAGACCAATCAGAATTTATAGTTGATGAGCCTGTCCCTCCGACTGTGACACCCCGGCCAGAACCCAAACTTGTAGACACTCAGTGGGACTCTGACGACCCTATACCTTTCTAATATCACGATTAACCGTTTCAAGTCGTAGTAGAATTATAACATGATCAAGGTATACTCAATCCCTAAGACAGGAGTGTGGGCCGCCGTATCCGGAGGTGTGGACTCTATGGCTATGCTTTCTTTTCTTACGACCGGCAAGAAAAGAATCGAGGGCGTAGTCAACATCGGGCATGGTACGGAATACGGTAAGCGAGCCACCGAATTGGTGGAGAAGTACTGTGCAGAAAAAGAAGTCCCATTCCACTTTGCCCAGGTTACGGGCTCTAACGAGATGGAATGGAGGGATGCCCGCAGGGAAATTTATTCCAAGTACTCGTGGGTGGCTACTGCGCACCACTTGGACGATGTGATTGAATGGTGGTTGATGACCTCGCTTCGAGGGTCTCCCAAGCTGACTCCCGTAAGGTCTGGGAACGTGGTCCACCCATTTCTCAGAACTCCGAAGTCTGAACTTGCCCATTGGTGTGAACGGCACCATGTGCCCTACCTGGACGATCCCACCAATGTTGGTAATTTTAACGAACGGGCCAAAATCCGGGTTCTAATGCCCAGCTTGCTGAACATTTATCCAGGAATTCACACTTCTATCGGCAATTTGCTTGAACTTAGGGGAGATGCACCACCCAATGAGTAACGCACCTATTCACTGGGTTACAACCCCCAAAACTGAGCAGTCTCCAGAACCCACCACAAGAGAACAAGAGAACAAGCCCTCACCCCCGTTAAAGGAAATGGCTGAGTATATGTTGGGAAAAGAGGGCTATACCTTCAAGGGCTCTAACAGAGTGGAATTTGAGGGTGGAGTCCTTTTGTCTTTCCGTGGTACCAAAAAAGTCGGCTCCGAAAATAGTGCTCGGTATGCTGTGGCTATGATAGAGTCTGACGGCACCATGGCTTGGTTTGAAACCATGAGCCGAAAAGAAAAAGAAAAACACACCAAGTTTGTGGGTAATCGTAATCGCGGCAACCGCAGGTCTCAATTGGCAAATAAGGAGTAACTGTAAATGGCCGCCACTCTGATTGAGCGCCTCATTGCTTATGGTGTTGCAACCAATAAGTCCGAGGAACTAGAAAAGGTTATTCCTGCGAAGTTTGTCCAGGTTGGTGATGTGACTGCAGGAATGTACGAACAGGCTTGCAAACTGCTAGGTATCGATTCCACAGCTTTTTACAGGGGTATAGTGGAACTGCTTCCTGACCCATTCGTCTGGTTTGAAGACAAAAGCGTTGAGACTGGGCATGGCTGGCGGTACTGCAAACATAAGCTGGAACTGCACTCCCCAGATGCGGGCATCAAAGTCAGTGTGATGGGACTCGGCACCGACGAGAATGGCAACGAATATGAGGAGTGGGTGGACACCCAGTCTTTTGTTGAGTGCTCTTATGCCTGGATTTTCCCCAAATCGTATTGGGACGAGCACAAGCACGTGATGGACAACATTAGACTGCCTCACGTACAGAAATCGCACCCTGGCTTCAAAGCGGGGTGCGACATGGAGTCCCACTTTGAGTTTAATCAGACTCCGCGTGCAATGAGGGCCTATCTAACTGATTGTGGTTTGATCGAGGTAGAGAGCAAATGGGACTGAGCCTAAGCCTACGAGATATAACGGAAAAAGCAGAAAAAACAGAGTACATAGCGTGTGAAGTGAGCCCGTACAGAGTTATCTTGAAGGGTACACCGACAGGACTACGAACGCATCCTGTTTGGATTGTCCAAAAGCAATCTCCATATGGGCCTTGGGTCGATGTCACCTATCACAATTTCTTGTGCTTTGCAATGAGTACTTTTGCCAATCTAGCGAGAGTAACTCTGGAGGACTGAAATGCAGTATTTTTGGATGGACGGCGTCAAGATGTTTGACGGGCCGTACCATGATGTAGAAGAAGCCATCAACTACGCAAAGGGGATGAAGTCTTTTGCCTCTCCTGAGCACATGCACATTTTTCTTGCCACATTTGATCCAGAGTCTAAAATCCTAGACCTGTACAGAGACGAGTCTGACAATGTTATAACTTGGAGGCACCTTGCTTTTCAGGCCCCGAATCCCACTGTGCTTGCTAAGCATGTCACCAAGGAATTGTGGAAGGCTGCTGCTGTAACTGCACCTCAAGTTACTACTGTGCACACTTCACACTGTTGCATAAACTGTGGATGTAAATACGGGGACAAATGCTGTGATGTGACCGTTGGGCGTTTGAAGCAAGAGTACGAATGCACTGGGTCCTGTAGGGACTATTGACTCTTGAACATACCTGTTCTGGCCCACAAGATCAAAAATTGCCGTAAACCAATCGTTCACATGGTGGGTCCAAACAGGCCTGTCTTGTGTCGCATGTCCCGCCTTCCTGGTTCTAAATACCTCTCAGACGTAACTTGCAAAATCTGTCTGCGGATGGTGCACAGTCCTTACTACAACGTATATTGACCGCACCATGATAATGTAGAATGACTCTGCCGCAGTCACGTTGATTGCAATGTCAACGGGGTAACCAAATTTAAACTAAGGTGAACGGGGTGTAGACTGCACACCCCTAGTAACTTTACCCCTGTTTTAATTTGAGCACTATAATGACTGCAGCCTACTACTATGGCAACAAGTCCGTTCCTGTTCCCAAGATGGAAACCCGCAAATACAATCGCAAGATCCGCAAAGCGCGCCGCCACTTCAAAATTACATTTGCTGCAAAAAGTTTCCCTCCTGGAGTTCCCCCGTCAGAAGAGTACTCGCCCAATGTCGAGGAGCCCTGGAATCAATATTTGAAGTCTGGCGTGTACACAAGGTGGCACCGACGCCGGGCCAAGAAAAACACAGCAGCACGGGGCAGGCAGAACCTCAACAAGATTGCAATTGGGGACAAAGTAGAGCTTGATGGCTTTATTGGTGAGGTTCTGCAACGTTTGGGGCGTAAGACCTTTAAGGTTAAGGTGTTGGGTTACATACCACAAGTGTCTCGTCCCATGGATGTGTACATCCCGCAGAATGAACACATTGGCAACATCTTTACCATCAAGGTAAGAAATTCGCTGTACACCGCCAGGACTGCTCCGGTCGACGTTTATGGCTATGCCGCAAAACACATCGAGTACTGTGATGTGGTTTTGAGTACCCCGCACACTCTTAAAGACGAAGGATGGAGGAAAACGTGGCTTGAGTGCAGAGCCATGTGGTTCTGTCTTGGGTGGAATTTTTCAGCGGGCGTAGAATTCGATAGCTGGCGGGCCCAAAAACTAATTGGAGTTGTCTGAAAATGAAAACATTGCACGTTTGTGTGAATGGTCAAGACTCGGTGGTTGTGCTAGACCTGTCTAGCGAGATTAAGTCCAGTTGTCAGCTTCGTGTCAACCTAGCTAACACAGTTGGACGGACTGATGGCGGGTTATTGCATGTAAGTTTCCAGTCCCGTGTGAAAGTGTATCAATACCTACTGACAGGGACAGAAACTTCTTTGTTTGATACCTGTGACACTGCAATTGTAGAGAACTGGGACCAGGAATCAGCACTCGCGGTTCGTGTCATCTATTGCGAGTTTCATGTGATGTCTAACGGACGCGTTAGGTTTTATAGTGACAAATACCAAACCAATTGGTTTCCCTCTGCTTTAATCCTGGGCTAAAATCGCAGTAGTAACTGCGAGCGGGAACCCGCGAGAACACATTTCAAAACGTTGTGTTGTATTTACCGGACAACATGACAGCAAGGATAACAAAATGAGACCAGACAATCAATCTTTAGATAAGCCGCTGAGCAAAATTCTTGAAGGCACTAAAGAGTTTTCGAGCGCGGTTACTGAACGGATTCGTAGTCCCGATTGGGGTGACGCACACAAGCGTGAAATCTCCCACATTAGGACTAAACTTCTAGAGTTGGAAGCAGAATTGTCCAACCTTCAGATAAACAACTGGTAAGTTGCAATCTGTAATTATTAATCTGTGGTGTTGTTCTCAGGACCCCACAGCAGAACCTTGTAAGCACACCCACTTCTGTCCGCCATGCTTTATTGACGAAATTTGTGACTGCACCTGCTCGGTCACAGATGACCTTGGACTTTCAAAACACGGTCTACCTCGTGGGCACCACACTTTATGTGTGAATTGCTTAAATAGTATTACTTAGTACCCTACCTTATCTAGTACACCTACTACCAATCATTATCTCTTCAAACATAGTACTTGTGCACAGACAGCGTGTACTTATTATTATGTTATGTCGCCCAGCACCAACCAGAACCACTTTCTAGAACCCACAAGAAGGCACACAATAGACCATTGACGGTGTATTAATGACACTGAAGAACCCCAGAAGAGAGAGTCGGTCAGGCAATCAGGCAGGATCGGCTCGGGGTTTTCAACTGGTTTTTAAGTGGAGATTGAAAAATGCGTCTCGTTGCCCTTCAGACTCAGGTTTTTCTTGCTGGTTGCGCTGTCCTCGTTCAGTCGGAGAGTGGTCGGCTCCAGTTTCGCCCCGCGTCGAAGGACGCCAAGGCGGCGCTGGCCCTGGTGACCATCGACCGGACGGACCCAGCGAATCCGGTGGAGACGGAGACGGTCCTTTTCGAGGGTCGCTACTCGTCCCAGACTTTCGACGCGGTCCGGTCCCAGGTCGAGATGGCGCTGGGTTGCCAGCTTCCCGACCTCCCGAATCGTCAGCAGACGGTGGAAGTTCAGGCTGATGCCCCGGCCAAGACCCCGAAGTCGAAGCTCCCTCCGAATGCGTGTCTTTGTGGGTGCGGGGCTACCACTTCGTCTCACAAGTCCCGGTTCGTTCAGGGCCATGACCAGCGGCTGGTTTCCATGATCCTCAAGGGGGACACGGCGAATCTCTCCCCGGAGCAGCTGACTGTCGGTCAGGCGATCATCGCCAGCAAGGCTGCGGCCCGTGCGGCAAAGGCTGCGACGAAGCCGGTCCTGCAGGCTGCGGACACGTCGGCCCCCACGTCTGCTTCCGCTCCCGCGGACACTGCTTCGGTGGCTTCTAACTGATTTGGGTAATGTGGCGCTGACCGGTATGTCAGCAGCTGCCCTCATCTTGTGAAACACACCATGATTTGCATCCCGGCAGGGAAGGGAAAGAATCAGGTGGGTAGTCACCCACTTGAGTACTGGAGCCGCGTGGGACCAAACCTCCCATTTGGCAGTCAAGGTGCGCAACGAGGGTAGTAGAATTAATCAGGTAAGACTCCTGAACATTACCCAATTTCTTTCAAGGCCCGTGTTGACTTCGGTTGGTGCGGGCCTTGTCGTATGTATAGTCGTTGCATGGATTACATAGACATACTAAAACAACAAGTAGTAGAAGTGGCCTCGACAGTTTGCCCTAAACTGGATGACATTTCGTCAGACACATATACAGGTATCTGTTCTTATGACCTTAGGAAATTGCATGCCGTTCTTTCAGATTTGACTGACTATCAGCAAAATGAATGGAATCTTCGTCCCATCCTAGAACTAACACATTGCAACATTTTTAAAATCTGGATTTCTGCTGCAGATTTTATCATTATGGGAAAACACTCACCTATTGAGTTAAATCCACTACCTAAAGCTGAAGAACCCTGGGCTTGGTTGACGTTGAACTCTGGTAGGACCATCTATTTCCACATAAGTAGAAGAATCATGAGTGGTGCCTGCTACCTAGACCAAGAAAAGAGACTCCCCGAAAATCTAGACCTAAGTTTATTTCGTCTTTTGCCTTGGACTGAAAAATGTGAAAGACCAATTGCTTACATCTGACATTAACCGTCACATCTGATTATAGAATTATCCTATGGCACAATCTAAGAAATTGACTAATCTTCACGTGTTGATGGCGATTGATGTCCTTGGCATTGGCGCCTCGCCACCCACATTGGCGGAAACACTCGGTGTTAGTATTACCACTGTGTACAAATACCTGAACGAAATGTACTCATTGAGCCTAGCAGAAGCCATGCACATTGGGAATGGCCCAACTGTGTACTTTGTCTTGCCGTTGGGTCGTCGTCATTTGTACACCGAATATCATGGTAATTACTGAATTATAACAAGAAGGACTGATTGTAATGACCGTGCAAGAACTCATTCATCATCTTGAACACTTGAGGTGACATTTTCTGTCAAAAAGCGTGAAGACCAGAAGAAAGCCTAATTGTAATGAATCTGACACTCACTCTAAATGAAGATGACACCCGCCTTGTAATTAAGGCTCTTGACCTGTACGCCCGCCTTGGTGCAGGCCAGATCGAAGAGGTGGAGGAACTTTTCAGGAGCACCATGTTGGTTGAGAACATGGACGAGGCATTGCAACTATTGCTTGAGGCCAAGTTGTTGATGACTGGCATCCATGGCCGCGGTTCTCACGGAATTGCCAACCCTGCTGTCGGGTCTCGATACCGGCGTGCTTACGAAATTTGTGGCACCCTCCAGCATGCAATTGCTACAAATGACCCCACCGCCCCTTCTTACTCTGTGCACCTTCGAGAGATTCTTTTTCTAACGGGTAAAGCGCCTCCCAAAGTCACGGTTGAGAAGTAGTGTGCTGTACCCTGCCCGCATCAGGGCCATAACCAGTAAGTACATGGGTGATAGGTCAACCCACGAGGTCTTGAGGCTCGTGGCTGCCCCAACATGCCACGAAGCATACACACTGATTGAACAGGCACTCAACCGCCCCGACCCCTCTATGGGGATAGTATCCGAGTGGAACTGTCTGAAACTGTCTGAAACTATTGGGGACCTCAGTGGAATTCAAACCTAAGTCACTTGAAGTCACTGACATCACCAGCCTTGGTATTGCTGGTTGGGGCCTTTTGGTTGAACTGGCAATCTCTCTAGGTGCATCAGATTACTGCAACGAAATAGAACCTAAAACTGGTAAGCAAATTGCGCAACACCTGGGATGTAACGGGTGGAGAGTCGGACACCTTAGATACCTGAAGTATGCCTACGAGTCCGGTAGGTTTCATGTTAAGCATACCGGGATTGATTGACTAGACTATGGTTCGTAGTTTATTATAAAAATAGTGTATGTCTACAACCGGACTGTAAAAATCATGAACAGTGACCTTGAAAAAGAAATTGAACTCATAAAAAGGTCCTTGCGGTCAGCAATAGCTGTAACCAGAGGATTGCGCACCATCGATGTAGAATTGGAAGGACCCGATAATAGGGTGGTTATTAACAAGAAAAAGCTAGACGAATTGGTAAAGATTAAAAAATGAAACCCCTGTACAAGACCACCCTAATTATTTGGTCAGAATTTCCTGGGGGTGCAGATGAAGCAGACCTCGCCGAGTTTGCTGACGCTGTGGTTACATATGAAGACGCGTTCTGCTCCAAACAAGAATCAATTCTTGTTAATAATCCAAAAGAAGACCCCGATTGGGTGAAAACAGATATTTTTGGTGACTAGTTATGAAAACTATCTCAGTTAAAATCGGCACCATGTCACTCAGTAAAGTCAACCACGTCAAAGGCAGGTTGGCCCTCAATGAATTCATCACGTGGCGCGAAAAAGGCCACATGACCCGTCCTGAGACCGGAATTATAGACGAAATCCGGTCCATCGGTGGGGAAACCGTTTATTTTGTGTGTAGGATATGAAAATGATTTTTGAACACGTCGAAATTGTCAAACAGGCTCGTGAGTATTTCAGTGGTCGTCACGCAGACTGCCTTGAGTCCCGCCTAATCGCGGGATTACTCCAGGTGATCGACTGCAACGTGGGTCAAGTGGTAACGGTGTATACCGTCCACAAAACTCTTGATGACCATGGCGCACTCGGTGCACTTGTGGGTGTGACTAAATCTGAGATGGACGCACGGGAGATGGCTGTAGGCCACGGTTGGTTCAGGAGTGGTGGTAAGATAACCAGCTGTTGTGGGTTTGAGACTGTGGCTGGTATTTACCTGTTGCAATCTTCCGAGTTGATTCCACTGAACGTGGATCTGATCAGGACCCAGGACGAGGTCCGCAAGGGTGCTTTAGCCAAGCTCACTTCGGCAGAAATGGCTGCTTTAGGGATAAAGGACCCGCTGCAAAATGGGAATTTGTAAAGAGTGTGGACACCAGCTTACTGGTGCCATGGTGCTTGGTCTCGTCTATTGCAGAGATTGCCTCACATGCTTTACAACAGCCAAACTAGTAGCTGCCTCAGGCGGTTGGACACCCGGCCTCACCGTTAACATAGGAGACAAGTTGCTGACCATTGCAAATCGAATCGACCCCACTCCGTATGCAATTGCTGCAGCAGCCAGCTTTGGGGTCACTCCTGAGGTCGTCCAAGCTATCAAAGCTGGGAAGCCGCACCCCACAACGCATCCCCTCGCTTCGCTTCCAATTAGGGCTGAGGGGCCAGCCAAGATTGATTACTCAGAGTGGTACGACACTGACGTTGATTGACCCGCACTCTCTGTAGACGAAGAAGTGTGGAGGCTAACAACTACAATGATCAATATCTACCTGGACGATGAGCGCAACACCCCCGAGGGCTTCAAGCGCACCTACACTGCCCAGGAGACAGTTGAACTTTTGTGGAAGAATAGCGGGAATGTCGGTGCCCTGAGCCTGGACCATGACCTGGGGGACGAAGCTGTGGTGGGGAACGGGTATCACGTCCTCACGTGGCTTGAAGACAGGGTATTTCACAACGAGATGGACCCCCCAGAAGCTATCTGGGTCCATTCCGCCAACTCTTCTGCTCGCATCAAAATGCTACTTGCCGTCAAAAAGATTTACGAGATTTACAGGAACAGGTAATTAAAAGTGGACATCAACAACACAGACACGGGTCGGTTGCTCACCAAGCTGGTAGGACCCAACCCAGGGATTCCGAAGCTTGTCTCTGAAATGACCACAACGGAAGTGGCGGAGGTTTTGTACCTCTACTGTAAAGACCACTCCCATGGGACTAACACAGAGCAGAAGACGGTTTCCGCCCTGGAAGAGATGGGATTTAGAATGAGCCCCACAAAGAAATCTGACAACCTGCAAGGCTACCAACTGGAGTTGTATGGGTTCATCTCGTCCATTAAAAATCCAATTTAAAGACACAGCATACACAAAACTAAAACGGGTTGTCTCAGCCGTTATTGACGTCTCACTTGCAATAGCGAATGAGACTATCAGGCTCCCCTGTGATATTACAAGTGTTGTGTTGAACCTTGTCGTTCTTAATATGGAGGACTAATTACAATGCCCGCTGTACCCCGCACTCTGTGCATCTCTCCCATGAACAATGAGCAGGTCCTATATGCTCTTCTTTGGTCGATGTGTGACGCCTGAGAAGGTGGTGATGCAGCAGATTTGGGTGGGTCTGATGGCCACATCAATGGGGAGTACCTGCGCGGGGTGATGGAACACACTCTCCGAACCCTGATGTTCCTGTTTCCTTGGCCAATTGGCGTCGGTTGGGTGATGCAATGGAGGTCCTCTCCAAGGACACCATTAACATTTTGACTCTGGTGTGCGAGCAGAATCTGTCTGTAGACACGGTAACCCCCGCTCTGTACGCTCGTTGGGTTGAGAAGTTTTTCACCAATCTGGGGTAAAATTGACAATGGCCCGTCCGTTGAAGGTCCTGGTGACCACCGCTCACTCCCTCCGTTGCCGAGTTGTTACACCGAATGGTGAATACGAAGTGCACCCGTCCCACACTTTTGAAGTAACGGGCGACCACGACCCTGAGTCCTCGATTCACCACAGATACAAAGACTTTTTGAACAGACTAGAAGAACCTGACAACTTGAATCTGGCAGTGTGTATTCAGCTGACAGAAGAGGGTGTGCCTACGAGTCTGAATTGCTATAAGACAACCCGAGAACTTGGAGTACTTCAGCTTGGGGTATTTGGCATCAAGCCGCACAATTATAGCTTAGATTTGCTGGATGATAGAGACTTGTTTGGGAACTTGTGTCGCGCCGTTGACAAAATAAAAGCAGCTATAAAGAAACAAAAATGGGATTAACTCCTACCCTGTCTAGGTGAATAGTTATAACAGGAGGACACACTATAATGAGAGTAGCTTTTTTCGCCCACACCACGCCTACCGATGACTCCAGCGCAGAATGTATTATCAACCTGGAATTGGAGCGGGAGCCCCAGATCGGGTCTTCTATCTTTCGGAAGAAAGCGGAAGAAAGC
>Ga0209518_1003874_pt1 | contig 12499 bp, 15 predicted proteins | sample RifGroB1_FD_183993 | JGI IMG/M metagenome (GOLD analysis project Ga0209518, IMG submission 183993) | Groundwater microbial communities from Rifle, Colorado, USA - Groundwater B1 (SPAdes) (version 2) | ecosystem: Environmental > Aquatic > Deep subsurface > Groundwater | place: Rifle, Colorado... | reverse complement strand
AATTTGCAAAATCTTTTGACAAGCCAGTATCTCCCGCGATCACTCCACAGCAAGCTATGGGCCAATGGGATCCAAATAAAGAAGGTGGAGCATTTCAAAGACTCAAGAAAACCGTTGGACTTCGCAAAGCCATGCTCGGCATGCCCGATTCAGAATTGAAAAGATATTTTGGTATTGGCAAGAAATCCTTGATGCGCCAACGACAAGATGTGGTTGGAAAACAGAGGGCCAAAGCTGCTGGGCTGAAGCCTTATGGTAATTCTTATGGTGAAGGATTGCAAGAAGCTTCTATAGAATATACGAACCTAAGTAAACAATTTGTGCAAGCTATGTCTCCTCCTTTTGATCATGTTAAACTCTCCAACACATTAAAGTCGGCCAATGTTGCCATATCAAAGGTTTCAGATCCAAAAGAGAGAAGCGAAATGGGAGCTATGATTGGCGCTCTTACGAGCATTGTTGATGCAACAACTGCTGGCGGTGGGTCATCTTTAAGTCAACGTTCATCATCAATAGCGAAAAAAACATTGACTACATCTAGGAAAGTTTCTGGAAAAGTTTTGAAAGAAGCTGACCCAAAAAAAAAAGATAAGAGCATAGAAACATTACCAGCAGACGAAGCAGATCCCGACCCTGTAGAAGATATTCCTGTAGATAGCCAAGAAACTGCTGTAGATGTACCATTGAAACAGGTTTCTGGCGAAGAACTCGCCGTTCAAAAGGCTCTCGCTGGGCAAACAATAAGAGATGCAAATATAGAAATAACGCCTAGTGGTGCTGAATTAACTCTAACACTCATTAATTCAACATTGCCTGCAAAATTTATTTGGTCAAAAGATGGAAAAGTTGTTTTTCAGTATAATGGTAGACCCTATACTATAAAAAGAGACTAAATTTTATTATGAAAGAGCTAAAAATTCTTTTTGAAGATATTCTGAAAGAACAAGATGAAGAGATAATTGAACTCCCTAATGATAATTTTACATTGTCTATCTTTAGAAATGAAAAAAAAATATTATTCACTCCGCAGTATCATACCTCTGTAACGGGTAAAATTAGAACATTGGTCAATATGTTGAAACAAAACTTTCGTATATTGAGAATCACAGACAAAGATATTGGATCATTTGAGGTAGAAATTGATCCAAGAGAAGATATAGATGCTGTAGTGAACTTCATTAGAGATCAATCGGAAACAACAGTCTAATGGAAAATCTTAGAGACCTCATTGGAAAGCTCATTGCAAATCAAAAAATTATTGAGCTTGTAAAGGTTATGGAACCTATGGATATGATTGCTGTCATTTCTGATGATTTGGATTTGTGTTCATCTGACGCGACCAACGTTGTGGCAAACTTGCTTATGCATGTGAATAGAATGAATTCTGAAGGTTTGTCTGGAGGTTCTATAGAAACAAATATGCAATATCCAGTTCCTTCTAAAATCAAAAGAGATAATGAAAACGGAGAAGAAATTGATGAAGATTTTGTTAATAATCTTGGCTCATTGTCTCCTACCATGGTTAAATATCAATTTCCGCACGACCAACGAGATCAAGATCAAGATTGGCCATATAGTGATGCAACAATAGCCTATATGGATCCTAAAAATAAGAGAGGCAAAAGAGGATTAACGAGTAATAAAAAGAATAATGGAAAAGTTGTAAAGGAGAAAAATAAACTTAAAAGTCCATTTAATCCAAATCTTAAACTTGGACAACCAGGTGGTGATTATGGCGGGAGTCAAGGAATATATAGTAGATCTTCTCCACACGCAGATAATCCTACTTCATCTTCTGGAACATCTTATGACGCCAAGGGAAAACCAGGATGGTCTTCATCACCATCAGGAAAAGGGTATGATTTGCCTGACGACATGCCTGACGAAATAGATGGTCCAAACCCTGTCGGAACCTCCATCCCTCAGTTTATGAATGGTAGCAGTGTACAAAGAAGATTAGGCTTTAGGCGCAGATAAGGAGATAAGTAATATAATGGAAGCTTTAGAAGTTCGCGTCGCAGTCGTTGAAGAAAAACAAAAAGATTTATCATCAGACATGAAAGAGCTAAAAGAAACAACAAAAGAAATTGTTGGTGTTGTTAATAATCTTCATGTCAAAGTGGTCCAACAAAATGGTGCTATTCCTCACCTATCTGAATCTATTAAAGATTTATCTGTGTCTCAAAAAGAAATGATGCAAAAACAAGAGAAAATTTTAGACAGGATAAACAAAGACGCAGTTAAAACTTCTACTTTAGGTACAAAGTTAAAAATTATGTGGTCTATTTTAGCCCTAGGTACGGGTGCGCTCGTTACTCAACTAATACATCATTTAACATCTAAATAAACTATTTATTTAGAAATTGGAGAACTTTTATTTAATGAAATCAACTGTAAATAATTTTAAAAACCTTTTGAGGAATACATTTAGCCAGCTTTTTGAAGCTGGTCATGTTGATCGTTCAAAAAGAAAAGGTCGTGGCTATGACGAAGCTAATGCTGATGTTGATTACACAGATGTACCAGAACTAGACGAGACTGTTGAACTTTCTGAAGATCCTGGCGTGTCTCAATCTAAGAGACTTGTTCATGGATATAAGGGCGAAGCTCCTGCTGATTATGATGTTCCTGGCGAAGGTCTGAAAGAAGACGAAATGGCACCCGAAAGAGACAATAGAGCAAAAATGTATCTCATTGTTAAAAAAGACGATCCACTCCACGGACCTCCTGTAGATGACCATGGTAGCTATGTGAAAAAGCACGAAGAAATGCCATCGTTGTCTATTATGGCAAATGAAGTTACTCCTCCTGGTGGAGAGAAGATGGTAAAAGCTCTTAAGAAGAAGAAACAGGTCGATAATCCGTGGGCTGTGGCCTGGGCTGCAAAAAAGAAAGGCAAAATTTAGTGTCTCTTCCGTCTTTGATCAAATTGTTTGAACTTGGCGGCATTGGCGGTGTAGGCGTACAATCCGCAGATGGACCTGCAAAGGGTGAATTTGATATAAAGCTGTTATCTTTGCGAGATCTATTGTCAAAAAACGAAATTATTAAAAAATTATCACAAAAACAAACCAATAAAGCTAAAAGGGGCAAATAATGCACGTAACAAACGTAGGGGTGACTCTTCGCGAAGGCGAAGGAATGGATAAGTTGATTAAGAGGTTTTTTAAGCGTTGTAAAAAAACTAACATTATCAGAGAACATCTTGAAAAGGTTTCATACCATAGAACCAGATCCCAGAAAAAAAGGGATAAAATTCAAAAAAACAAACATTTAAGAAAGGTTGAACAGCTTAAATTTCAAAAGAAAACACCCGTAAGGTAACATGTGGAGACGTTAAAAGATAAAGAAAGTTTACAAAAAAGCAATAAAGTATTGTTTTTTTTGGATTAACAGTATTTGAGTATATATTTATTTATCGTAAGAATAAAATAATTATTCTTTTAGGAGACCAGAAAATATGGCAAAAAGTATTTTGGAAGACGCAATGGAAGACGCTAAGCTTCTAAAAGAAACGGCAATCGAAAACGCTAAGAATGTTCTCGTCGAAGCCATTTCACCAAAGATTAAAGAATTTGTAGATTCGCAATTAGGCGAAGACGTAGAACAAGAACAAGTATCTGTTGTTCCTGAAAATGAAATGTACGAAGATCCAGAACCTGCCTTTGGCATGCAAATGCAAGAGGAACCAGGTCTTGGCATGGAAGCAGGTCCAGAGAAGCATGATGATAAATCGCAAGATTTAGAAATGCTTATGCAGTTGCTTAAGAAGCTTGGCGTTAAGTTGCCAGGTATGGACGCTGGCCCAGCCCCAGAAAAAGGTATGGGTGAAGCCAGGAAAGACGACGAAGAAGGTGACGAGGAAGAAGAAGAGAAAGTAGACGAAGTAGTAGAAATTACTAACGAAGATCTAAAGAGTGCTCTTTCTGAAGTTCTCGGCGGAATGAGTCTTAAGTCTGAAGCTCATGTTACAAAGGGTTTTGGTCCTGTCCAAGACGCAACGCTTAAGGTTTCTGGCGGTAAGATGGAAAAAGGTATCGCTGAGGAAAAGCCTGGCGAACACAACTGGAATGATGTTGAACCACCTGATGCTAAAGATTGGACAGTCAAAGAAGCTGTCTACAGAAAAAAGATCGACCTTCTTGAGAGAAGCAACGCTGCTCTTAAGACGGAAAATAAAGAATATAAGCAAGCATGTGATTATCTGAAGAGAAATTTACAAGAAGTCAATCTCTTCAATAGTAAGTTATTGTATACCAATAAATTGCTTCACAGTGCTGAACTCAATAACAAGCAACGTCTCGGCGTAATCGAGGCATTTGACAGAGCGCAATCATTGCGTGAAGTTGAGCTTGTATATAAGTCTCTTAGTGAATCTCTTAAAATCGCTGGGGTGTTGAGTGAATCTAAGCAAGGATTAAAGACCATGAAAGGTCCAAAGTCTAGCCGTTATGTAACTCCTTCTTCGACAGTTTTGCAAGAAGCTGCTAATAGGGAAAATGGTGGTGATGATTTTGCTGCTCGTATGCAGGAACTTGCTGGCCTAGTAGATTAAATTTAAAAAAGAGAGGATTATTAAATAAAATGTCTAATTTTGATTTTAAGAGTTTATCGTCCGACGTTAAAGAAAGGAACGTCGCTAGAGAATCTCGTAAATTAGTTGAAAAGTGGGATCGCACAGGTCTATTGAAAGACCTTAAAGATAACCCAGGTTACTATGCGAAGAGTAATATGGCTCGTCTTTTGGAAAACCAAGCCGCTGAACTTTTGAAGGAATCTTCAGATACAGCAGATATTAAGGGTTTCCAAAATATTGCGTTTCCAATCGTTCGTAGGGTCTTCGGTGGTCTTATTGCAAATGAACTCGTAAGTGTTCAGCCAATGAGTCTTCCCGCAGGTCTTTTGTTCTATCTAGATTATACTTTTGGCACTAGCAATAAAGCTGGCAACCAGAATCTAGATTTGACAGCAGGTGGATCTGTTTTTGGTGATCAAACTGCCCCAGGTTCTGAGAACCTTGGTACAGGTGGTCATTATTATCTAAACAGCGGATATTCAAATCGTGAGCTTAGAGGCGCTATGGAAGTTCAAGCGTCTGGTGCTGCCACATGGGCGGCTGTAAATTATGATTTTGAGCTTTCCGCATCTGTGGCAAATAGTACATTGTGGTATGCTGATGTTGCTTTGACTTCATCGGACAGCCCAACAGTGACTACAGCCAGTATTGATGAGACGAATTTTAAGAACTTTGGTATGTCTGGTTCCGACGCTCGTTGGGCCGATGTCAAAGCTCTTTATAAGAGACACAATACATATACTGCATCAACAGGTGTAGTTAGAATGTATATGTCAAGCTCAACTGCATTGAGCCATCTTGTAGGTATCACTGGTTCGTTTGTAACCAAGGGTTCCTTAACTGTAGATAGCACAGGTGTCGTAGAGAGTCCAGTGTTTGAATCTGACTTCTCAACAGACATAATCCCTGAGCTTGATATTAAGGTAAGTAGCGCAGCTGTTACTGCCGAAACACGCAAGCTTAAGGCAAAGTGGACACCTGAATTGGCTCAAGATCTTAACGCATACCAGAATTTGGATGCCGAAGTTGAACTTACTCAGATCCTATCAGAGCAAATTGCTCTTGATATTGATAGAGAAATCTTAGCTCAGTTGCTCAATAGTGGAACTGGAGCTACGATGTACTGGAGCCGTAAGCCTGGTGACTTTGTTAACAAGCTTACTGGTGTCGCAGCATCTGGTGGGTCGTTCACTGGTACTGTTCGCGAGTGGTATGAAACACTTGTTGAAACGTGCATTGATGTTGCTAACACAATCCATCGTAAGACGCTTCGTGGTGCTGCTAACTTCATGGTTGTAAGCCCTGATGTTGCAACAATTCTTGAAGCTACTGTGCTTTATAAACCAACATTGTCTCTTGATCCAAAGGAAACACAGTTCTCCCTTGGTATTGAGAAAGTAGGTTCACTAAATAACAGATTTACAGTGTACAAGGATCCATACTTCCCTCGCAATCAAATTTTGGTTGGGTATAAGGGTGGTAGCTTCCTAGAAACTGGATATGTATATGCACCTTACGTACCTTTGATTGTTACACCAACAATCTTTGCACCAGAAGACTTTACACCACGTAAAGGAGTTATGACAAGGTACGCAAAAAAGATGGTTAGAAGTGATTTTTATGGTAAAGTATTTGTGCTTAACATGGATGTTATTTAATAATATCAAGTAGTTAGAATAAAAAAGGGCGTCGTAAGATGCCCTTTTTTTTGTCTTTTTTATTTCAATTTCAACTCCTTTTCTTGGTGTTTTTTATTCATTTTTCGCTTGACATACGTCTTTTCTTGGTGTATACTTCTATTTACTAGGAGATTTTATGATTTTAGAAAAAGAAACAAAAGAAAAATTCGGATATGATGTTTATGCGTTGAAGCAACAAAGTGAGAAATTATGTTTGTTAACATGTGATTATTGTGGAATATTATTTGAAAGAAGGTATTCAAAATTTAATATCGGAAGAATAAACGTTCAAAAAGATGCTTGTAATAGTATTCCTTGTCAAAGCAAAAAAAGAGAAGAGGTATTTTTGACAAAATATGGTGTCCACGCGCCATTGCAAAAAAAGGAATTTATGGAGAAGGCAGTTCAAACATTTTTAAAGTCAGGAACAACAAACCCATTTTCGAGACCAGAAGTCAAAGAAAAAACAAAACAAACAATGCTTTATAAATATGGCGTTGAAAATCCTCAACAAGACAAAGAGATCAGAGAAAAAACTAGAAATACCATGTCAGAAAAGTATGGCGCAGAATATCCTTATCAAAATAAGGAGACATTAAAAAAAGCAGAAGATAGCATAGAACAACACTTTGGTGTTAGACATTATGGAGAATTGCAAAAAATTCCATTTGAAAACATTATTACTTTAGCTAACGAAAAACAATACAAGATTTTATTTGAAGAAAAAGATTATAAAAATAACAAACAAAAGTTATTATTTAAATGTTTAAAACATATTGATGATGATTTTGAAACAAGTATAGTGGCGCTGCGCAACAATGAACGTCAATGTCCACGATGTCAGGATGTTTATTCATCAAAACAAGAACAAGAAATTTATGAATATATTTTGAGTTTGGGAGTGGATGAAAGAGAGATTGTTAGAAGAGACAGAAAAGAAGTAGGAATAGAATTGGATTTATATCTACCGAAATTTCAGGTTGCAATAGAACATCATGGTCTTTTTTATCATTCAGATAGATTTAAAGAAAGAGAACTTCATTATGATAAATTTTATTTATCCAAACAAAAAGGGATACATTTATTTCAGATTTACGGAGATGAATGGGAAAATAAACAAGAAATTTGCAAGAGTATGATTAGTACACAACTGCATTTAATCAAAAATAAAATCAATGCTCGTGATTGTTATGTTCTTATGATTGGTAAAGACACAAATAAACATTTGAAAAAAACAGTTCTTAATTTTATTGAAAATAACCATCTTCAAGGTAATTCTAGCGGTACATTGAATTATTTTGTGCTTTTAACAAAAAAAGAAAATGAAATTGTTGCATGTTTATCTTTTAGAAAAACAATGAATACGAGAAGCAGAAAGGACATACAGGATCCAAATATTGAAATTGCTCGTTTTTGTTGTAAGAAATTTTGTTCTATTAGGGGAGGGTTTTCAAAGTTATTAAATCAGGCAAAACAATGGGCAAAACATCAAGGATACTCAGAAATTTTTACATACTCAGATTGTCGTTATTCTTGGGGACAGATTTACGAAAAAAATAGTTTTGATTATAAAGGACATACAGGGATTGGTTTTTATTATCTTATACATGGAGAACGATATGCAAGATTTCCATTATCATTGTTGGATAAAAATCAAAGTTTGGAAGAATCAGCAAAAAAAAATGGAATATACAAAATCTATAACGCTGGCAATTATCGTTGGGAATTAAACATTTAAAAAAAAGTATTTTTAAAAGACAAGATTATATTTATTATGAACCCATAGAGGGGAGGATTTATATAGATGAATACAAATGGCGATGGCAGTGCATATGTTAAATATTCCAACGGAAATATCGTAATTGGAGCTGGTTCTGCCGATAAGGTAACAGTAGCGGCAGGTAGTACAACTGTCGCAAATGATCTTACCATTAGTGCGGCAGATATTAATGCTGCTGGTGGATTTCAAAGAGACGAAAGATTTTATAGACTAAGAGTGCTACAAGGCAGTTATCCCGTGATGTCAGCGTCAATCCTTTCAGCCGCCCAAGGCGGTGTTGAAGGCTTTATGACATTTACAAAGGTTCCTCTAATCAGGGCTGGTTCTGTTGTTGGTTTGGCATTGCTTTGCGAGGATGCTACAGTTAAATCTGGTTCATTGTCTGGTACTGTAAGAATTAGTGGTACTCCAACTGCTGCCACAGTGGGTATGAATACTGGAACGATTGCGTATGCAACATATACCAAAGATACATATACATTCACAGCAGGTCAATATCTAGAGGTTCAGTTATCTGCTTCTACAGGATATTTGACAGATACAGATCCAAACAGCGGTTCATTTATGGCCGTTGTATCTGTAGAATACTAATAAAACAAAACATATAAAAGAAAAGGCAGCCTTGGCTGCCTTTTTTATTTGTGCGTCCTTTGTTTTAAAAAAGTAATTATTTAGAGGATTTTCTGCGGATATCTATGAAAACTTTAAAAGAAATTTTTAAAGAGATTGATGAAAGCAAGAAAAAGTCTGAACCACCGTATATAAAAACTGGCGTTGAACCACCATTGGATGAAGATATGGTTAGTGATGAAGATTCAACATTTAACAATGTCTGGAAAAGAGTATGGGGTGGTAAGAACAGTTAAGTTCGGAGAAAATACATGAAGCTTTTAAGGGAATTGGTGCGGGAAAATGACAAGCTTATAAAATTAATAGAATCTTTCAAAAAAGAAACGTTATCTTTAGAAGCTCTTGCAACGCAGGATGTAAATAAAATTCTTGGAAAGTATCTATCAAGAGTAAAAGACCCAAACGCAAAGAATGATTTTCTTATGCAGGCAATATCGTTTCTTGGCAGAAAATCAGCTGTTTCGCCAGAAGATCTTGATCTTGTATTGAGAAAACATTTTGCAAAAAACTATGATCCAGCAAAACTTGCTAGACAACAAACTCCTGCGCAAAAAGCAGGGCAACAGACACCACCACCTTTGCCACAAGATAAGCCAAAATTTCAATCTCCTTCTGGCAAATTGCCGCCACTTTCACAGTTGGCAAAACAAGAGCTTGAACCACAAGAGCCAAAAGGAAAGACTCCAACATCTCCACCGCCAGAGAAACCTCATGTTCCAGGTATGCCTGAGCTGCCAGATTTTGGCGCAAAAAAGGCACCAAAGAAAAAAGAAAAGGAACCAGAAAAGAAATCTGACGAAGACGATATCCCTACAGCCAAACCATCTGATGTTAAAACGTTAAGAAAGAAAAAAGAAGTTGATGTTGACAAGATCGGAGAACCAATGAAAAAAGCAGCAGCTTCTGCTGCGGAAAAGAAACCAAAGGCCGCTGCTGCTCCTGCGGCGGTGTCTACGGGTGGTCATAAGGCTCCTCCTCCTATTGATGTTCCTGCCTTTTATAAGGCTGGCATGAAATCGCAACAGGGGCAATCTAGATGGAAAGTGGGCGATACAGTTTCTTTAGGGTACATAGGACAAGCAAAAGTTGTTGATAAGGTTGGCAACAGATGGTACCTACAGACTCCTGACGGGAAAAGATATGTCAAAATTCCATTTAAGGGAACATTTAGCTTAGACAAATAATTGAGGAATTCAATTTATGCATGCCAATCTTACTCTTGATCTTACAGCCTCCTTTGCTAGCGTAATTGCTCCTACGCCATTTGCAGCTTACGATACCAATACAACATTTCAAACAGATGCTGATGGTATGGTGCGACTTGCCTATTCAAAGCTAGGTGGTAATGTTCTTACTGTTGAAATAACAAACAAGGATGTTTATACGTCGCTGGAACAGGCAACACTTGAGTATTCTGCAATTGTTAATAGTTACCATGCGAGAAGTGTTCTTGCAAATATTATTGGTTCCGCCACGGGTTCGTTAACAGGAAGCGAAGGAAAGGTCCCAAGAATGGATCTTGCTTTGGCAAAAAGAAAAGCTGACGGATATAGTGCGGAAGCTCTTGTTGGAGGTACAAAGGTTCTTCATTCTGCGTCAATAAGTATTACGACAGGAGTTCAGCATTATGATCTTAAGGTTTTGTTGAGTTCTTCTGGGCTTGCTGTCCCTCCTCTTCAACGTGCCGAAATAAAGGAAATATTCCATTTTTCTCCAACGGCTGCTTATAGATTTTTTGATACAACATCAGCTATAAATTATTTGCACAACCAATTTAGTTTTGAGTCATTCACGCCTGAAACTATATTTTATCTTTTGCCAGTATGGGAAGATGTTCTTCGTGCTATGCAGCTTGAACAATCTCACAGAATAAGGAGATCAAACTATTCATACAATGTTGTTAATAATGTTTTGACATTATTCCCTGTTCCAACGATAGATACCACTCTTCATTTTACATATCATCTTATTGATAATGGTTCTGCTTTTGATTCTGATGATCCATTTACAAATGGTATTTCCAATCTTTCAAACGTACCTTTTGGTAACATTAATTATACAACCATAAATTCTTTAGGTCGTCAATGGATTAGAAGATATGCTTTGGCTTTATCAAAAGAAATTCTTGGACAAGTACGTAGTAAGGTTAGTGATATACCAATTCCAAACGGAAATTTGTCATTAAACGGCAGTGCATTGCTTATGGAAGCGCAAATAGAAAAAGATAACTTAAGGATAGAATTAAAAGAATGGCTTGAATCTTTAACTTATGATAAACTTGCTGAAAGTGAGGCCACGCAGACAGAAAACTTACAACGTCAGCTTAGGGCTGTTCCATTGGGTATCTATGTAGGTTAATGTAAGATAATGTAGGACAAGATATGACAAAAATTTGTATAAGATGTAATGTTGAAAAAAAAGTTGAAGAATTTTGTAAAAATAAAAAATCTAAAGACAACTACAATTATTATTGTAAAGACTGTATAAAGGAAAAAACGATAATTAATATTGAATCAATAAAAAAATCTATTAAAAAGTATTGTTTAAGAAATAAAGAAAAAAAGAGACAATATGATAAAATTTATTCTCAAAAAAATAAAGACAAAATAAGTGAAATTAAAAAAATATATTGTGCAAAAAATAAACAAAAAGTCAACTTACAAAGAAAACAAAGAAGAAATAATGACATCCAATATAAAATAAAAGAAAATTTAAGAAACAGATTTAGAGATGCTCTTAAGGGAAATTATAAATCTGGTTCTGCCGTTCGTGATCTTGGCTGTTCTGGCGAACAACTAAAACAATGGATTGGGCAACAATTTGAAGCTGGTTGGACATGGGAAAATTATGGAAAAATGTGGAATATTGATCACATAATTCCTTTGTCAAAATTTGACTTGACCGACAAAAATCAAATCATTAAAGCATGTCATTGGTTCAATTTGAGGCCACTTGATGCAAAGGAAAACATTATCAGAGGAAATAGGATATAAAATATGGCAATCTCTGGTTCAATAACTGCAAGACCATTAATTGGTCCTCTTTTTGTTACACCAAGGGAGATTGATTTTTTCAACAATATAACAAAAGAGCTGATTCAACGAATCGTCGCGCAAGAAATAACATATTATTCTGTTTCCGAAGAACATACGAAGACTCATGATTTATATGAAGAAGCCATTAGAAAGACCGTATTCGTTCCTGTGACCATTAATGCTCTTGTCTTGTATGATCCGCCAAAACAAACTGCCAATCAATTTAGTATAGATACGATTTATTCTATTGAAGCATATTTTCATATTCATGAACTTAGAGAAAGAAACATAATTCCGAGGGAGGGTGATTTTGTAAAATTTGGTAATATTTTTTATGAAATTGAAAAATTGACGAAACCACAGATCATCTACGGACAAATGGATCATGAGGTCATGGTAAAGGCCGAATGTAGAGTTTCTAGAAGAAGCCAATTTGATTTCGTAGATTCAGAAAGCTAACATCATATTTATATAAATGAAAGCCATTATTGCTCTGTCCTTTCTTTGTATGATTTTTTCATGTAGCGCCACATCCCCAGGCCAACCTAGTCAACATTTAAGAAATCAATGGAAAAAGGCGGTCGAGGTGTATTCAGAAAGTCCTGACGGCAAAGAAGGCGTACTTGCTACTGCATTTCCTATAAATAAGTTAAATCTTCTGACTGCTGGCCATTTTTGCGAAGATGTTGCGAACGGCGCAGAGAAAAAAAAATACAAAGAAACTGTTTCTATTAGATATTTTAACAGAAATGATGAAATTTCTATAATTGATAATGTTCAAATTATTAAATTTGAAGTC
>Ga0209518_1003872_pt1 | contig 12503 bp, 14 predicted proteins | sample RifGroB1_FD_183993 | JGI IMG/M metagenome (GOLD analysis project Ga0209518, IMG submission 183993) | Groundwater microbial communities from Rifle, Colorado, USA - Groundwater B1 (SPAdes) (version 2) | ecosystem: Environmental > Aquatic > Deep subsurface > Groundwater | place: Rifle, Colorado... | reverse complement strand
CTAAAACGAATTAGTCGATTAGAAAAATGACGTTGCTCGGCGCGCCAGCGCCAGCTAACCCAGGCCCGGAGGGAAATCTTTACCCCGTAGAGCACGAAGTGCTTCTTCGGGGCCACCCTCTCCGCCACGACAACTTTTTATCGGACGACCCACCTGCCTTAAGTGGGTCTTTCCGTTAGCCGTATTAAGACATACAATTAAAGTGTGGTTGCACTTATATTAATACCTCTATGGGAATATTTGACGCATTAAGTGGACGAATAGGACATTTCAACAGTGTTGCTGTTCCCGTCCCCAATGATATTTTCACCAAAATAAAAGTTCTTCCCGACGAAACCGAGATACGGCTTTTTGCCACAGCATTAGATATAGCGCAGCATGGTGTTGATTTATTCTTCAAGCCAGGAGTGGGGCCGGTTATAAAAGATGTCAAGCAGTATGACCGAAGCCACTTTGAGAAACTAAACGCCGTTTTCTTAATCTGGATTTTTCACGATTATTGTAATCTTGGTATCCTGGATGGACAAAAAGAGCAAAGTAAACTGGAGAACATTCTTGGAATTGATAATGAGGAATTTACATATTATTTGGAACAACTAAAGCATAGTAGCGACAATCCTGTTGGGTTAGACAAGTTATGGAATGAAATAGTCAAAATTATCCATACCATGCCGAATACACAAGAAAACTATCTTGTTTTTGCGAGAGAGTTTTCAAGAATTTGTAAGTTTTCAAAATGAAGTAAAACTCACCAAGAAAATATGTATATAGATTTAATGCATTGGAATTATTTCCTTTCCGTAGAGGACGACTTGGAAAGATTATCACGTTATATAGAGTTTCGTCCTGAAAACTACAGTACATTCTCGATTGAACTTACAAGAATTATTTTAGCATCCACTCAGGAGGTCGATGTTCTTTTAAGACAGATATGTTCTTCCTCGGGGAACAAACCAGGCGATGAAGCGGGATATAGACAATTTATCCTAGCTCAATATCCTAAATTGACGGAAATAGTCGTTGAGTTTGCTAGAAATGAAATTAAACTGGAACCTTTCAAAGACTGGAAAGTGAATAAAACTCCAAGCTGGTGGACCGCGAACAACAAAATTAAACATTTTCGACACACAGAATTCAAGCAAGCTTCTTTAGAAAATTCATTAAACTCAGTTGCGGCGTTGTTTATAACTAATATTTACTTCTATCTCCTTATGGGGGAAAAAGATTCAGACACTACAAGTAATTATTTATACCCAAACCCAAAACTTATTTTTTCAAACGAACTTATTGGTGCGATTACTCCAACTGCTTTTGGCAATATAAATATTTATAGACTACCGTAGGTCAGGCATTATTTGTTTATCTGCTCCATTTAGACCTCCGACCCACGTGCCTAAAATTTATGGACTACAAAGAAGCAGTTAGTGTTTTAATAAAACTATTAGATAGGCACAAGCTTAAGCCGGCAGAAAAAGAGGCGGTTTTGACCGCCATTGGCGTGCTGAGCTGGGCAACGCTGGCGAAAAGCCGACTAAAAAGGCTAAAAGCCAAACGAGACAAGCGAGGAATGATATAATTGCTGCATGGAAGTATTTTACATAGCCCTGCTGACTCTTATCGCCAGCACTATCGGGACCATCACCGGTTTCGGCACCTCCACCATCATGATTCCGGTGCTGGTTATGTTCCTGCCGCCGGTGGAAGCGATATTTTTGGTTGCCATCATCCACTGGTTTGGCGATATTTGGAAGGTGGCGCTGTTCCGGCAGGGGATAAATCTTAAACTCATTCTTTGGTTTGGGCTCATCGGTCTCGCCGCCAGTTACCTTGGTGCATCCCTGTCGCTGGGAGCGGATCAGCCCACGCTACTTCGGGTGCTGGGGAGTTTTTTGGTAGTGTACGCTGTATTCCTTATGTACCAATCTAAATTCAAGATTCCGGCCAGCAATACTGCGGCTTTCTCAGGAGGTGCGCTGTCTGGGTTCTTTGCCGGCATGTTCGGTATCGGCGGTGCGGTGCGGAGCATGTTCCTGACCGCTTTTGACCTGCCCAAAGCAGTGTACCTAGCGACCGCCGGTACTATAGGATTGGCGGTTGATTCCACCCGCATCATAACTTATTTCACCGGCGGAGTGGTTCTGCCGTCCCATTTATGGTGGAGCTTACTCATTCTGATTCCGATTTCTTTTGTGGGAGCACATGTCGCCAAGCGCGTAGTGGATAGGATTCCACAAGATAAATTCAGGACCGTGGTCGCGGTATTCCTATTCGCAGTCGGGATTAAGTTTTTACTGTGGCCGTAATGGTATCAGATTAGAGTATACTGCTAATATGAATTCAATTATCAAGAAACCCAGGACGCCTGGACCAAAACGTTGCTGTTCTTGGAGAAAAATCTTCAGTAGAGCGAAATGAAACCTGCTTATTATTTGCTGACGGCAATATTTTTAGTCACTGCCTTGGTAGCGGTTTGGACAGTAACCGCGGCTAATAGCCCTTATCGCTTTACCGAATATGAAGCGGGTTTTGATGAAGCTGAATCGATACCAGAGACGAATATTAGTTTAGAGCCGGAACTTTTAGCCATCCAAGATTGGCAGCGGCCCGAAGGGCCGCTGAGAGTGGGCTTGCAGGTGGGGCATTGGCAGAATGAGGAAGTGCCGGAAGAATTAGAAGGTTTAAAGAAAAATGCTGGTGGAGCACAAGGCGGCGGAAAGTATGAGTGGGAAGTGATGCTAAATATTGCAACCTTAGCGGCTGAGCAATTGGCTCAATATGGTATTGAAGTTGATGTTCTACCGACCACCGTGCCGCCTAATTATTATGCTGATGCTTTTGTGGCCCTTCATGCCGACGGTAATTTGGATCAATATGTTTCCGGTTTTAAAATAGCTCACCCGCGGCGTGATTACTCTGGGCTTTCAGCCGAATTGGAAGCAATAATGTACGAGCAGTACGAAGCCGCCACCGGTTTCCGGCGCGATTCCAATGTCACCAGGCGCATGCGCGGCTATTATGCTTTTAACTGGCGCCGGTATGACCACGCCATTCACCCAATGACGCCAGCCATTATTTTGGAAACAGGGTTTTTAACCAGTCCAGCTGACAGGAAAATATTAATAAATAATCCCCAAGTAGCCGTTGAGGGTATTGTGCAGGCGGTCTTAGAATTTCTTAAGGTTGATTAGTTGGCCATTTATCTGATTTATTGATAAAATAGGTTACAGTATGTCTGTAAAAATTTCATCCGCTGTAAGCTTGGCATTGTCAGCGGCGGTCATTTCCGGCCTAGCGAATTTTTTTAATAAAGTGGGGATAACAGTGGTGTCGGATGCGGTGCTCTATACTTTTATTAAGAATGGCTTAGTGGCCATAATATTTTTGGCTATTTTAGTGTTAAGCACTCGTTGGCGAGAAATCAAACAACTAAATAAAGGCGACTGGGTTAAGCTTATGGCCATTGGTGCAATTGGTGGCAGCCTGCCTTTTATTTTATTTTTTACCGGCCTCGCCATGACTTCGGCGGTGAGCGCCAGCCTTATCCATAAAACTTTATTTATCTGGGTGGCCTTGTTAGCCATGCCGTTTTTAGGTGAGCGCCTAGGCAAAATTCAGTGGGCGGCCTTGGGATTATTGCTATTTGGTAATTTTTTCTTAGGTTCCTGGCAGCAGCTGACTTTAGGTAAAGGTGAATTATTAATCTTAGCTGCTACTTTGCTGTGGGCTGTGGAGAATATTATTGCCAAGCGAGCTCTGCAAAATATTTCCAGCTTGTTAGTAGCCTCAGCTCGTATGGTATTGGGTTCGGCATTGATTTTGCTGGTGGTGTTAGTGCAGGGCAAGGCAGGGTTAATTAGTAATTTATCTTATGAACAATGGAGTTGGGCAATTTTAGCAGCTGGGCTGTTGTTTGGTTATGTAATTTGTTGGTATTCGGCTCTTAAATCCGCCCCAGCTTCAATTGTCGCTAGTTTACTAGTACCAGCCTCACTAGTGACCAGCTTGTTATCATTGATTTTCTTGGATAAATCTTTAACAGGCGCAGAAATAATTAGTTCTATTTTAGTTATTTTAGCTATTGGAATTATTATTTGGTCAGGGCGTAAATTTTCTCGTTCAGCTAGCTATGCCGAAGCTGGCAACAACTAAAGTTGATGGGGTAGCACGCTGTGCCCGTTATGCTTTTGGCCCTAATCGCCTGCATTTGTGCGGACCAGATGCTAACAGCGAAGTTTTGGCCTACTTGAAAGCTGGAGTAACAGACCCGGGGCTGGAATCGTTATTGAGAAAATTTGGCACGCTTTACCCGTACTTGTTGCATATTGCGCGCGCCAATAATATAGCTGACCCGTTTGACGCGCGGGTGGTGGAGGCTTATTGGATCGGCAACGAATTATTGGAAACAATTCCGTTACAGGTTTTTTATCGGCACTTGGTAGATAGTTTAAGGCTTAAGGCTAGGGGGCCGAAGATGCAATTCAATACATTGGAAGCCAAGTTACCGCGAGGTGCCCGCATGCACCACTCGTTTCATGTGCTAAATGTTTATGAGCGCACTGGCCATGACCAAAGTTTGCACACCCTGGAGAGTATAGATGCTTGCCGCGTGAGCTGGGGTAGAATAGATAAAATTGAGGGGGGTAAAATAATTGTTTGGCGCCAACCGCTAAAACTTGAAGCGGGCAAGCTTAGTTTAGGCGAGGAAGAATTATTTACAGTAACTAGACGCCTGGAAGATGATTTTATGGAGGGGCCGAAAGTAGGGGATATTATTACCATGCATTGGCAGGTGCCTTGTGAAGTAGTTACCCAAAATAATGTCCGTTGGCTGGAAAAATACACCCGGCAGCACCTTGCCTTAGCCAACCAAACACTCTAAATAAATATGGAAGTTTGGATATTTGGTAACCCAGATTTACCGCAAGATTCCTTGCCGGTGCGTTTACGACCGCAGTTAGCTAGTGAATTCCCTGAAGTGAACTTTATATTACAAGATCCACTGGAAGACTGGCCAGACAAAGATAAGCTAATAATTATTGATACGGTGGTTGGGCTTAATAAAGTTCAGGTCTTCACTTCGCTTGCTGATTTTGCCAATACACCTTTAGTAACCATGCATGATTTTGATTTAAAAAATGAGCTAGCTTTTCGCGCTAAGCTCGGTAAATTACCGCCGTTTGTGATTATTGGCGTGCCGGAGAATATCAATGAGACCGAAGCTATTAATCAAATTAAGCCGATACTTTTGCAATATTTAACTTAAGGAAGTGTGAGGCACAGCTCATGCACGGGTCGTAGGCGCGGATTAACTTCTCCAGCTCCAGCTGGATTTTTTCTTGAGGCGGATTTTGGGGCAATAATTCCTCCACTAATCTCGCCATATCTTGCTCTATATTTATTTGATTTTGCCCGGTTGGTACTACAATCTCTCCCTCAACAATATTGCCTTGCTCATTTATCTCCACTTTATGATAAAGTGTGCCCCGGGGAGCTTCAATAACACCCACACCAATGCCGGAGACGCGGGTTGGCTTCACAATTTCTTCAGCCATAAATTTCTCAGTTTCCAAAAGTTCAATTGAATGATCAACACAATGCAGTAACTCAATAGCTTGCGCTAGGTTATTATCAAAAATATTAGTGGAAGGGAAGCGGGTGAGGGCAGCAGCGGCATCTTTTTTTGTATTGTCATGCAAGCTGTCTTTGGCCAGATTGATCCTAGCTAAAGCCCCGACCATGTAAGATTGGCCGTCAAAAGTGTAGCCGGAGGCTTCGGAATAAGGAATAACCACATGTTCTAGATGATCCTTAAAATCAGCTTCAGATATTTTAAGGCCAGTATCACTGATAATAGTTCCCTCCAGGAAGCTGAAAGGGTTAGCCGTCAAGGCCATGAAATGTGTCTTACGATCAAAATGCCAATCACATTTAGCAAAGCGTTCAATAGTGCGCAAGACCGCAAATCTTACCTCTTTAAGTTTGGCAATAGCTTCTTTAATCTCTTCATCTTTTGGAAAATGAAGCCAGCCGCCGATGGTGGGATGCAGAGCATGAACACTGCGCCCAGCAATTATTATAGAGAGAAAATTGCCCGCGCCCTTAATGGCAAAAGCATCATGTAAAATTTCATGTTGTTCCGGATCATTCTCATCAAAAGATAGGAAAGAATCTTTACCGTACATATCCGGTAATGAAAAAAGGTAAAGATGTAGGGCGTGGTCGCGGATATTTAGCCCGTACATAGTTAGTTTTTTCAGAATTTGCGTTTGCCGGCTTGGTGTTATGCCCAAGGCATGTTCGCAAGCTTCAATACTGCACATCAGGTGAGCATTAGAGCAAGTGCCGCAAATGCGTGCTAATAATTGGGGCACGGTTTTATATGGTTTGCCGCGCATTGCTTGGGTATAAAACCTTTTGTATTCAGTCACAGCAAAACGGCATTTTTCAACTTTGCCAGCCTTAACTACCACATCCAAAGTGGCTGCGCCCTCTACTTTGGTTATTTCTTTGGTTAAAGATAGGTCTATTTGATGCATTATAGTAAAATCAAAATTTAAATATCAAAAATAAAAAATTAAACCTTAACACCAAATTCTTTCAGAAATTTATCCAGCGCTTCCAGGAATTTTTTCTCATCCATCGGGCAGCCCGGCACAGCCGCATCAACTGTTACTACATCGGAAAGTTTTTGCACATGGGGCATATAAGCAAAGCGCGCCATGATTGGTTCAATTTCTTTTAAGCGTTCGGGATCAAATTGGTCCCGCTGAGCTGAAGGTAAACCCATACAAGCGCAGGCACCGATGGCTACCAATTTTTTAGCTTTAGAACGGATTTCTTTAAGCTTAGCTACCTGTTCGGGTGAAGCTAAGGCGCCTTCCACAAAAGCCACATCCATTTCGTCCATAGTATTATTGGTTTGCAAAACTCGGGCGTGCCTAAAATCCAGCAACTTTTTCCAGTCTTGCCAACGGTCGTTCATGAGTTCGGTAAAAAGTATGGTGCTGTCTTCGCAACAACTGAAAGTGAACCAGCCGACGCGTAATTTTTTATTAGCAGTTTCGGCCATAAGTTAATTATACCAGGCGAGTGAGCGATTAGCTAAATTTATCCTTTAGCTACAGTTAAACCCCAGACGCCGCTGGCGCCGTTGGCTTTTAACACCCGGGCGCACTCTTCCAGGGTCGCGCCTGAAGTATAAACATCATCCACTAAAATAAAGGCCCGGCCAGCAATATTAGCTCCAGGCAAAATTTTGTAAACACCCTTGATATTTTTAGCCCGGTCAGCTTCGTTTTTTAATTCGCTTTGCGGTTTTGAATTAACTATTCTTTGCAGAGTTAGTTCATTTGGTAAATTAACGTTTTGCGAAATTAACGCAGCCAAAATTTCTGATTGGTTAAAGTCCCGTTGCCGTTCTCGCCTTGGCGCTAACGGCACTGGCGTTAAACACCATTGTTCGCGCGGAACCTCATGCCAGGCTGGGGGTAAGTTAAAAGCGCGCATTAGTCCGTTAATTAGATTGACCAAAATAGGCGCCACCTCGCGCACACCATCAAATTTAAAAGCTTTAATTAAATTACGAACAATTGGGTTGCCATAAGGCTGGGCCGACCAAACGCCGCTAAGATAATGGCCTCCAGCACAGTTGGGGCAAAATTCGCCCAAGCTGGTGACAGTTTGGCAATCCGGGCAGTGAAGCTGTCGCGGATAGGTAAGCGAGGCCAGACAAACGGGGCAGCACCAAGCGCCCCAGCGGCCGCAATTGAGGCAGCGGCGGGGGAAAATAGCTTCTAGCAGCCACTGCCAAGCGGCGTTAAGTAATGAGAAAGGGTTTTGAGCAGTTTTTTTAAACATAATCTTTTGCTCTTAGCCCTTACCTTTACTTTAGAATGACCTGTCCGTTTTTAACTGATAAAGTGAGATTGGCTGGCGGTTTTATTTTGCTTTGTAACAGCCGGGCGGTAATTGGATCCTCTACTTTATCGGTTAAATATCGTTTAATGCCACGCGCGCCTTCTTGGGGTGAAAAAGTCAGTTTAGCAATCGCCCCAACCACGCCGCGCCCTAAGCGGATTGTTAGATCAAGTTTTTGTGCCTGGAAGCGATTGTTCAACTCAGTTACTTGCAGTTTTACAATTTCAGCTAAATCCGACTCTTTTAATGGATTGAAGATTATTACCCCGTCCAGGCGGTTGAGAAACTCTGGCCGGAAAAATTTTTTTACCTCACCCATTAATTGATCTTTAGTTTCCTGCCACTCATTAGCCCAATTACTTTGGGCTTTATCAACTTCAGCGGTGAAACCAAGTTTGGCTTGCTGGGTTAATTCTTTTAAGCCCAAATTGGAGGTCATGATAATAAGAGTATTTTTAAAGTTCACCTGTTTGCCTGAGGCATCAGTCAAATGCCCTTCATCTAGTACTTGTAGTAGCAGATTGAAAATATCCGGGTGGGCCTTTTCCACCTCATCAAACAAAACAATAGCCGATTGTTTTCGCCTGACCACGTCAGTCAATTTATTTGAATCTTTATAGCCAACATAGCCAGCCGGGGCGCCGATTAGCTTGGAAATATTAAACCCTTCGGAAAATTCCGACATATCAAGCCTAACTAAAGCTTGTGGGTCTTCTAAAACAATTTCCGCTATTGCCTTAGCTAGCTCAGTTTTGCCAACGCCGGATGGCCCTAAAAACAGGAATGAACCAAGCGGGCGATTAGGATTACCCAAACCTAGGCGGCCGCGTCTGATCGCACGGGTTACAGCCTTGATTGCTTCCGCCTGTCCCACGATTCGGCTTGATAGTTTTTCTTCCAAAGCCATCAATTTGGTTTTTTCTTCAGCCAGCAGTTCAGTAATTGGTACGCCAGTAATTTGCGATACCACCTGAGCAATTTCTGGCCGGGAAATTGTGCCGATTTTTTCCTCGCCCGTTTTCCGATTTTTCTTTAAGTTTTCCAGCTCATGTTTAACCCTGGCTTCTTCTTCTTTATGAGCGTTAGCCAGCGGGAAATTCTCTTCTTGCACGGCTAGTTCTTTAGCTTGTTGTAGTTGCTTAAGGCGAGCGTCAAACTCACGGATTTTTTTGGAATTGCCTTGGGGTAAATATGAGGTGCGGACATGGCTGGCCGCCTCGTCAACCAGGTCAATGGCTTTATCTGGCAGAAATTTATCAGGTAAATATCTTTCCGATAGGCTGACAGCCGCCTCAATCGCTTCATTGGTAATGGTAACGCCATGGAATTTTTCGTAATTGGCTTTAATACCCTTTAGCACCGCCTCAGTTTCCTCAGGCGTCGGTTCCACTACTTGCACTACTTGGAACCTACGTTCTAAGGCGGCATCGGATTCAATTGATTTTTTATATTCTTCCTGGGTAGTAGCGCCAATACAGCGCACCAGGCCTTTAGCCAGCGCTGGCTTGATGATGTTAGCCAAATCTAAACTGCCTGGGGCGGCGCCAGTACCGACAATGGTATGAACCTCATCAATAAACAAAATAATTTCCGGGTGAGTTTTAAGTTCGTCCAAAATTTGCTTTAAGCGTCCTTCAAATTCGCCACGGTACATTGTGCCCGCAACCACCAGCCCTAAATCTAGGGCCATTATTTTTTTATCAAGCAGGAATTCCGGTACCTTACCTTCCATGATTTTTTTAGCCAAGCCTTCAACGATTGCAGTTTTACCAACCCCCGGATCACCCAACAACAGGGGATTATTTTTAGTACGTCGGCCAAGAATGTTTATAAGTCTTTGGATTTCTTTAGTGCGGCCAATCACTGGGTCAACTTTATCTTGAATTTCTTTGCTGGTAAGATCAGTGCAGAAAAAATCCAAAGCTGGTGTGGCGTTCTCTCGGCCGTTTTCCGGCTTGGTTTCATTGGGGGCAAAAGCCTCAGTAATGTCAGGGAATTTGGAGGTGCTTTTTAAAATTGAATTAACACTTTGCTTTAAGCTGCGTAAATTCGTACCCAGTTTAAGCCACAAGCTTTTTACCTCGGATTCCTCGCTGGTTACAATGGCATAAAGCAAATGTTCAGTGCCGATATATTGATGCTGTAATCGCCAGGCAATCAGCACAGATTTTTCCACAATTTTTTTAACGGTTAAGCTCAACTCATCACTTAAAATATCCAGCAAGGTCTCTTCGTTAGGTTCGTCGTTTAGTAGAGATATAGTTGCCTGAGCTGGTTGGGTATTCAGTTTGGCGTGCAATTGTAAAGGTGAGAGGCCATGTTTATCTAAAATCTCAGCTGATAAGCTGCCGCGCTGGGAAGCCAACGCCAGCAAAACATCAGCCGGCTCCAGCTGTTTACGCCCAGCATTATTAGCGGACATGCGGGCCAACGACAAAGTTTTTTGATAATGGGTGGTGAATTTGGAGAAAATATCAAGCATAAGCGTGCCTAAAGAATAGTTTATTACGCGCTAAAAATCAATAGCTTAGGAGCTATTATATTATACGTAAAATTATAAGATTTATTACGTAATTTTTCGCAAAGCCGCCACTCTTTCAGCTAGGGGCGGATGGGTCATAAAAAGTCTGCCCAAAAAATTTGGTTTGGCGCCAAACGGTGAGGCCAGGTAAAGATGCGCGGTAGCCTCGGAAACTCGTTGCATAGGTAATCCTTCTTGGCCGATTTTTTCCAAGGCGCGGGCCAAGCCTTCGGGGTAGCGGGTAAGAAGCGCGCCGGAAGCATCAGCTAAAAATTCACGTTGCCGGGAAATTGCCAACTGAATTATTTTTCCAATTAGGGGTGAAAGTATTGCTAGTACTAAACCGATTAATATAAGTACACCCCCAGCATTGCCGCCGCGTGAGCTGGAGCGACGGCCGCCGCCTACAAAACTGGTGGAACGTAAAAAAATATCTGATAAAATTGATAAGGTTCCCAGTAAAACAATTACGATAGTGGCAAAACGGATATCGTAATTAGATACATGGGAAAGTTCATGTGCAATTACGCCTTCCAATTCTTCATTGGCTAGTTTAGCTACCGCGCCGGCAGTTAAAGCAATAGAAGAATGCTCAGGGTCGCGGCCGGCAGCAAAAGCATTAATGGTTTGCTCTGGGATCAAGTAAACTTTAGGCATCGGCAGACCTTTGGCAATGCAAAGATTTTCCACCATATTCCAAACGTAGGGGTTAGCCTCGCGTTTTTCTATTTGCTTGGCGCCAGCTAAAGACAAGGCGATTTTATCGCCGCTAAAGTAACTCACTAAAGCCATGACAATGGCAATTATGCCAGCCATGGTTAGAGCACCAAACTGGTCGCCTGAATATGCGCCCCAAAAGTACCCCAAAAGGGCGATTACAGCCATAAAGGCAATAACCAGTATCCATGATTTTCTTTTATTGGCGGCAATTTGATCGTACATAGAAGGGTAGTTCCTAGTGATTGGTTCCTAGCCATTAGTTGCTAGCTAGACTTTGTCCTAATTTGTTTAGCATTTTCATAATTACCTCTAAGTCATTTTTGCAAGTTTTGAACTGTTCAGTTTTGGATAGTTTAAGTTTTTCGGCCAAGTATATCTGGGTTTCAAGTTCTGCGCCGGAAGCAAAAGCAATGCGAACGAAATTGTGATTATCGGCTGAGGTTCGTCGGGTAAAACCCTCCGCTATATTGGAAGGTATAGAGATTACCGCTCGCCTCATTTGGCTTATTAAACCGTATTGTTCATTTGCGGGGAAGGTGGCGGTGAGTTTGTAGATTTCTATAACCAAATCACAGCTTCGCTGCCAAACTTCCAGTTCCCGATAGGATTTCATAGCCGCGATCTTTAGTGGCCAGTGGCCAGGAACCAGTGGCTAAAATTCCACTTTCACGTTCTGCTTGGCCGCTTCGTTCTCAATCTCAAAAAATTCACGCTTGGCAAATTTAAACATGTTAGCCACGATATTGGCCGGGAAGGTTTCTATCAGGGTGTTCAGATCGCGCACCATGCCGTTGTAAAAGCGCCTGGCGGCTTGGATCTTATTCTCGGTGTCAGCCAGTTCATCCTGCAGTTTGGCAAAATTGGCGCTAGCTTTCAGGTCCGGGTAGCTTTCCGCCACGGCGAACAAGCTCTTCAAGGCGCCGGTCAGCATATTCTCGGCTTTACCTTTTTCCTCAATCCCTTGCGCTCCCATGGCGCGAGTGCGAGCTTCAGTAACTTTACTAAAAACACCCTCTTCATGTTTGGCATAGCCTTTGACGGTTTCCATTAAATTTGGAATCAGGTCATAGCGCCTTTTCAGCTGAACATCAATGTCACTCCAGCCCTCGGCGGCACGGTTCTTTAGTGAAATTAAACGATTGTAGGTGGCCACTATCCAAAAAATTATAGCGGCGACAACTATTACGATTATCCAAGTTAGTGTATTCATATGGTTTGTTGTTAATTCTAAGCAAGCTGATTATAGCAAAATTTGTCCCTTTAATCAATCAAAGACTTTTACCTAAGGTAGCTAAGTAAGGCTAAGGGTGATAAAATAAGATAATTATGAAGAGCAAAACCATAA
>Ga0209518_1003870_pt1 | contig 12506 bp, 12 predicted proteins | sample RifGroB1_FD_183993 | JGI IMG/M metagenome (GOLD analysis project Ga0209518, IMG submission 183993) | Groundwater microbial communities from Rifle, Colorado, USA - Groundwater B1 (SPAdes) (version 2) | ecosystem: Environmental > Aquatic > Deep subsurface > Groundwater | place: Rifle, Colorado... | reverse complement strand
AATCAACCCAATGATGTTGGGCTTGGAAACAACATTGAGAATGGTCTTGCCCTCGACTGTATCTTCGGACACCGTAAAATCTTCTGCTGACTTAGCACCAGTTATTTCTGAAATTAAAAATGCTAATAAATCTTTCATTTTTTAAGTAACTGCTGTACTGCCGGTGAAACGTGTGCTCCTTTTAAAACCCAAGCCTCAATTGCGTCCTTTTCAAGTTTTAATAGCTTTGACTTTGGGTGGTAGTGCCCGACTATATCTAACGCCTTGCCAGTGGGTCGATTTGTGTGATCACTAGCTACAATTCTGTAGAAAGGGTCGTTTGTTTTGCCATATCTTGCCAGTCTTATTTTAATCATACGGTATTTTAGGCCATTTCGAGCTTTTTTTCAAATGGTACTTCATTGTTATTCAGAGCTGACTCGGCGGCGACTTGTTCTGCCTCGCTTTTACTTTTGCCCTCTCCCTCTCCTAGAATTTTATTGTCTACAAACACTTGTACTAGGAAAGTTTTGGAGTGGTCGGGCCCAGATTCTCTTGCAACTTTATATTTGGGTGTAGGAAACCCCATGGCTTGCACTTTTTCCTGAAGCCGTGATTTGGCGTCTTTCAAAGGCTCAGTGATTTTAGATTCTAAATCTGAAAATAAATTTTGATGAATAAATTTTGAGGCAGACTGCAATCCTTGATCAAGATATATTGCACCAATGATAGCCTCCACAGTATCAGCCAGAAGTGAAGTATTTTCTCTTCCTCCCCCTTCATCTTCGCCTTTTGACAAAAATAAAGCCGGACCTAAATCTAATTTTTTAGCTACAAAACTTAAGTTTATAGTATTAACTAAATTTGCCCTAAGGGCTGTTAAATATCCCTCTTCTTTATCGGAAAAACGATTGTAGAGCTCTTCTGAAACTACAAATTCGAGGATTGCGTCGCCTAAAAATTCCAAGCGCTCATTTGTGCCTCTTATCCCTGGATTTTCATTGATCCAAGACCTGTGGGTTAACGCTTGGTCAAAAAGGGAAGTATTCTTGAAGTTTTGTTTTATGAGGGGTATTGTGGTCATTTAAATATCATCTTCGACGTTTAGTTCTTCTAACAGCTCTTCTACAGAATCTATCTCGCTTAAGTCAACTTCATCAAAACCAAGCGAAGCTAATTTATCTGATATTTCAGCCAAGTCTACTGTACTCATATGAAGTTCATCTCTTAGCGAATCCTCCATTGAGATATCTTCAGGTTCAACGCCTATTTGGTCTGCCAGAATGTGTATAATTTTATCCTTCATTTTGTTGTCCTAAAATTGTTCCCAAAACCCCGTTTACAAATGATGGTGACGATTCGCCTCCATATTCTTTAGCAAGCTCTACTGCCTCGTCAATAGCCACTTTTGGCGGCGTTTGCCCCTGAGCTATTTCATAGGCTGCAAGACGTAGTATAGCAAGGTCAATCTTGTTTAACTTATCTACCGGCCAAGCTGGTGCAGCTTGAGCGATGGTTTGGTCAATTTTAGCGCTTTGTGCTAAAATTTCTTTGGCTAATTCTGAAAAATCAGGCTCACTGACGGCCTTAAGTAATGTATCCTGATCTGTTAGAAAAGAAGCTGCAAATAAATCCCTAATCGCAAAGCGACGCCTTTGGTGCCTGGGATCATGAGCAGATTTCATTTTTTGTAACTGTAGCCACAAGCTCCGCACTGCGTGTGTGAAAATCTTAATTTTCCACAATCAGGGCACTTACTCAAATTGGACAAATTGATCGGATCAATTTGTCTTCTTTTGTTGCTTCTCGACCTTGTATGTTTTTTCTTTGGTACTGGCGGCATATATTTAATTTACACTAATTAGCTTTTCTGCAAAAGCCTTGTGTAGTTTAGCAAATTGCGAAGGATTTGCAACAGCCTGCAAAGCTATAGTCTTTGAAAGCTTGATTAAGTCAATATCTTGCCAGGAGGCGATTTTAAGGTTAGTTTCTCCGTGCTGGCGTGTACCCAGCACTTCACCGGGGCCTCGCAAGCCCAAATCAATCTCTGCAAGGCGAAATCCAGAATTGTTTTCCTTAAGAGCACTGAGTCGCGCAAGCACTTTATTATTAGAATTTTCGGTGAAGAGCAAGCAATAGGCTTTTTTGTCTCCCCTGCCGATACGCCCCCGAAGCTGGTGAAGGCTGGCTAAACCAAACCTATCTGCAGACTCTATAAGCATAATATTTGCGTTTGGGATATCAACGCCTACTTCGACAACGGGAGTTGTGACTAGAATATCAATCTTGCCAGACCTAAATTCGTCCAATACTCTATTTTTTTCCTCAACCTTCATTCTTCCGTGCAGAAGACCAATTCTGAAATCTTTAAATATTATCTTTAGCTTTTCAAATTCTATTGTTGCCGCTTTAGCATTAGCTAGCGTTTCAGATTCAGACTCTTCTATTAATGGACAGACTATAAATATTTGATTTTTGAAATTCGATATTTGATCCTTAAGCCATGCATATGCTGGGTTCCTTTTAGCAGGTGGCACAATCCAGGTTGTTACTTTTTTGCGTCCCTTGGGCAGCTCATCCAGAGTTGATAGCTCAAGCTCCCCATAAAGAGTTAAAGCAATAGTTCTGGGAATTGGTGTAGCAGTCATAGTTAACACATGGGGTGCAATATTGCCCTTTTTTGATTTATGAATAAGATGTGTCCGCTGCTCAACCCCAAATTTGTGTTGTTCATCAATTACAACTAAAGCCACATCACGTAATTTAACATTTTTGTGAATTAGAGCGTGGGTGCCAACGATTATATCGCCTTCTCCGGCCAGAGAAACTTTAAGATCAGTTTTTTTAAAAATTTCTGTCAGAGTTTCGAAGTGCTGTTGTGCCAGAATCTGAGTGGGTGCCATTATGGCGGATTTAAAACCGTTTAAATAAACGATATAAGCCGATATTGCTGCAACGATAGTTTTTCCAGACCCAACATCGCCCTCAAGTAACCTATTCATGGGTTTATCACCCGATAAATCGTTTAGTATTTCATTGATTGAGCGTAATTGAGAAGATGTAAGGGTAAAAGGTAAAAGGTGAAAGAATTGCTGCAATTTGTCTTTATCTATTGTCAGTTTATGAGTAGGTTCGTTCTTTTGCCAAAGGGACTTTTTATGTAAATTAAGCAGCTGGATAAATAAAAGCTCATCAAAGGCTAATCTTTTGCGTGCAGTTTCGGCTTCTTCCAAGCTTTTTGGAAAGTGAACAGATTGGACAGCCTCCCAAAGGTTCATAAAATTTAAGTTTTTTGGCAAGTAATCATTTAAATTTTCTTTTGGCAGCAACTTTAGCAGAGCACTAATTCTGCTTCTTATCCATTTGGGTGAAATCCCGGCGGTTGCCGGGTAAACGGGCACTAGTCTTCCCGTATGTATAGTTTCAGAGCTTTCTGTGACTACTTCGTATTCAGGTGAATAAATAGCTTTTTGTTTTTTCCACCACTGAAGTTTGCCGGATAAAGATAATTTGGTGCCAGGGGGCAACACTCTGGCCAAAAAAGGCTGATTAAACCAAACAGCGGTTATTTTGCCGGTACCGTCATAAATTGAAGCCGATTGGATTTTTCTGCCCTGTCTTGTATATTCATTTTTAAATTCTAAAATTTCCCCTTTAATAGTTGCGGTTTCGCCTATTGGGAAACTTCCAATTTTGGAAATCTCCGAGAAGTCCTGATACCTAAAAGGAATGTGATAAAGAAGATCTTCTAAAGTTTTAATATCAAGTTTGGCTAGCTTTTGGACATATTTAGGCCCAACCAGAGGAAGAGTTGAAATAGGAGCTTTCAAATCCATAAGCCTTATTCTACAGGTATAGTAAAAATGGGGCGAGGGAAGAAATTACCAAGAATAATCCCGCTAAAACTATAATAATTTTGAATATTTTATGGCGCTTTTTAGTAGAAATCATTTATTTTTTATTTTATAAAAGCCAGTTTTGCCAATTTTTATTTCTTCTCCACCCTGAAGTATCATTTTAGGGTCATCAATTGTTTGGCCGTTTACGTCAACCGCGCCCTGGTTAACTAATCTTTTAATTTCAGATACGCTTCCTACAACTGTAGACATTGTGCCTGCTACGGTTAGGTTTGATGAGAGAGGAACTTCTTTGCTAAACTCCGGTTTTTTGTCCTGAAAGGTTTTTTCGAAATATTTTTCTGCCTCATCCGCTGATTCTTTTGAGTGAAATTCAGCCACAATTTGATTTGCCAGCCTTCGTTTAATATTGATCGGGTTATCCCCGTTTTTGAGTCTTTCCTCGTAAGCTTTTATTTCTTCTAAGGTCAAATTAGTTCCTAAAGTAAAGTAATTGATAATCAAATCATCACGTAAACTCATTATTTTGCCATACATATCATTTGGTTCGTCCTCCAGCCAAATTGCGTTTCCCCATGACTTGCTCATTTTTCTGCCGTCAGTGCCTTCCAAAAAGGGGTTTGTAATCACATACGACTGCTTATCTCTTAAATCTTTTTGCAGTATTCTGCCAGCCTGCATGTTAAATGTCTGGTCAGTGCCCCCAAGCTGAATATCGGTGTCAAGGAAATATGAATCATACCCTTGCATTACAGGATAAAGGGCTTCATGAAGTGCTACTTTTTTGCCTTCATCAAGGCGTTTTCTAATTAACTCGCGGCTTGCAAATTCTCCAAAAGAAAAATGTTGGCAAAGCTTTACTACTTCTTTGAAATCGAGCTTTGAAAGCCATTCTGAATTACGCTTTACCGAAATTTTGGAAAAATCGAGAATTTTTTCAGCCTGTTTTTTGTAAGTTTGGAAGTTTTCTTCAATTTGTTCATAAGTTAACACAGGACGTTCTGAGTCTTTGTCAGAAGTGTCGCCAATAAGAGCCGTAAAGTCGCCGATTAAAAATGTCACATTATGGCCCATTTCAGCAAATTGTTGGAGTTTTCGTAAGGGTACTGCGTGGCCAATATGAATTTTAGTTGACGTTGGATCAATGCCAAAATAAATATTTAATTTTTTGTCCGAGTTTAAAAGTTTTTCTAAAGACTCTTTGTCGGGAATAATATTTGCAACCCCACGAGTGAGCAGTTCTTGAATCTTGTCCATGAGGTAATTGTATCAGAAAGTAGGCTATAGAAAGAAAGGGCCGGACGGAACTTGGGTGTAAAAAACGATGTTCGCCGGCCCAGCGAGCGGTGGACTAATAAAACGCTGCCACAGGTTGGACTCATCCAACTAAAAATATTATAAGTTTATTTTTATGCTAGTCAAGAAGCAAAGTACTTGAAGGAGCGGCTTGTAATATTACTATCTTTTTTGGTGTTTTCCCACCGCTCCTCCAATAAGAGTTCATATAGTAGGCTAATGACTCTTATTAATATTATAGAGCTTGTGTAAATAATATTATTTTAACCTTGCAATGTGGGCGTCAACTAACATTTTAACAAGTTCTGGGAATTTAACCGTTGGTGTCCATTTTAATATCTTTTTAGCTTTGGAATAATCCCCCACCAGTGGGCCGGTTTCCGTCGGACGGACAAACCTTTCATCAATATAAACATGTTTTTTCCAGTCTTTGCCCACATAATCAAATGCAACTTCACAAAGCTCGGATATTGTATGAGTTTCGTTGGTCCCGATGACAAAATCGTCAGGTTCTTTGAGTTGAAGCATCTTCCACATTGCTTTGACATAGTCCCCTGCGAATCCCCAATCCCGCTTGGCTTCTAAATTTCCCAGTGCGACTTGGCCGTTTTTATAGATGGGTTCGCCTTCTTCATTTAGGTATTCGCTTGTCTTTACATCTAATTTGGCACATGCTGCGGCGTAAGTGACCTTTTGAGTAACAAACCCCAACCCGCGTCTGGGTGACTCGTGGTTAAATAAAATACCGTTAGCAATAAACATGTTATAACTTTTTCTATAAATACAGGCAATATTGTGAGCATAAAGTTTGGCGGCTGCATAAGGGTTTGCTGGATTAAATGGTGTGGATTCTGTTTGAGGGATTTGCATAACCCAGCCAAACATTTCCGATGATGATGCTTGATAAAATTTAGCCTTGGGTGTGATTTCCTTTACTGCATCAAGTACACGGTGTGCGCCGATCGCAGTAATTTCGGCTGTATGAATCGGTTGTTTAAATGATTCGCTTGGGGCGGATTGCGAAGCTAAATTATAAACTTCATCAGGCATTACCATTTTAAGAGTTGAAGTTAAAGACACAGGATCAAGTAAATCAGCATAAATTAAATGAACATTGTGTTGAATGTGGCCAATGTTGGCGTAGAGAAAATGGCTTGTCTTGCGCACAATTCCAAAGACTTCATAGCCTTTGGATAGTAAAAGTTCTGCCATATAGGAGCCGTCTTGCCCTGTAATACCTGTGATTAAAGCCCGTTTTTTGTTTTTTTGTGGCATTGTGAATGAATCTTACACAATTTTTAAAAAAAAAGCACGGAGTTGTGTTTTGTGACACTTCTCCGTGCTTGTGTTGAAATCCTTACGGATTTGTTGCTCCAAAGCCGCCTAGGGCAGTTTTAGAAAAGCTTGCCGCTCCTTGGCTTGCTCTTACTGCTGATTGGGATGCTAATTGGAAAGCCCTTCGGATTTCAGACTCGGTGTTACCGGGAGTTAAAACCCATCGAGGCAGGATGCCCATTCCGCCACGCGCTTTGAGTGTGGAGAAAGTACCATCGCTTTTTGCCTTTTCGATTTCGTTTTCACTCCAGCCGGTGAACACTTTCCAAAAGTCAGTGGAGCCGTCATAGATACCCATGCCCTGGATAATGTGATTTTCCATGCTGACCATGTCATCGACGATTGCTTTAACAGTTGCTTCTGTTGCATTCCGGCTGTGAAGATCTGCCCCATCTGTGACGATCAAAGTGACTGTGCGAACCGGAACGCCATTGCTGATAAACTCTTGAGTTTTCGCAGCAACAGCCGCCAAAGCTACTACTGTCTGATCATATAGTGGGGTGCCTCCGTAGGCTTGATAATTGTTGGCATCAAGCTCAGGTGCTTGTACAACCGGAGTGTAGGGACAAAGCAAAGTGCCATTAAGATAGCGAATGTGCATCAGGATATTGTCCTGCTGCTTGCTGTCAATTAAGGCTTTGCGTACAATGTTGTGGCCTGCTCTGACCGGCTGGTCATTGCCTGCCGCGGTTATTGAACCACTATCATCATAAAGACCTGTTACAAGCACGACTTCGCTTGCAACTACCTGATCAGCGGGGATTCCCAAAGCAGACTGAATAGCTGCTCCAATATCGGGAATCTGAAACGCTGCCATCGCGCCCGGTGAAAAATCTCCAGACATGCTGTTGAATAGGCTTTGAACATTAGCTGAGTTACTCATGGTTTACTCCTTTATGCTAGGACAAAAGCCAGCTATCGATTGGGTCGGTAGTGCGTATGACATTCATACCTGCATCGCGAAAGCGATCAAACGCTTCGTTTGCTGCAGCAGTATGATCTACTACTGGTACACCGTTTATCCATACGACCACAGGGCTGGTGCAATCTTCGAGCAGATAAACTTTACTGACCAGTGATTTATCATATGCCCAGATTTCGTTGAGCAGGTCATCGATTGACCAAGTAACACAGTGGCTTTTTGCCTGACCGGCAATCACCAGTTTATCTACCTCGAGTAGAGTGTTGATAAAACGGGTGTTTTTCTGAGCCAGAACCACACTTCGATCGTGGGTATCGGTTACCTCGGGACTAAAAACCGAATAGTTTTCGGTCAGAGGGTTACCTCCCTTAATCTCGAAGTTAGTTAGACTGCTTCTGGCAATTGAATGGAAAAATACAGCTTCTTCAACGGCAGCTACCATTGCATGTCCGATGCCGCCAAGCATTGCATGGTACGGCCAAATAGTCAGATTGTACCGACCTTTTTGAGTCAACTTGGTGACATAGTGCATTGCAAACTTTTGTAACCAGACATAGTCGCCATTGGTTAGGTCCGCTGCCATTGCAGGGTTGGGTCTCCAGACACCTGCTTTTACCTCTTCATAGGTAATGTCTGAAAACGGAGTAGGATGCTCACCCTTATCATTGACCCAGAAAATCTCGAAAAAGATTGCCAACGCACGGTGAGTATCAAGAGTCGGTGTGATTTTGGATGCCAAACCCAGGATACTATAGATCCACGGTACTAAGCGTTGGTTGTCCTCCACTGCTCCTATTTGCGATCTCCCGGCCACGAAAAGTTCGAAGTCGGGAATGCAAAAGGTGTTCATTACATCAATGAGTAAGATGTGCAGTTTGAGAGGGTTTTTAACCCAGTGAGTAATCCCGTGTATTCGTGCCCACTCTCGTGCTTGCTGTGCACGCTGTTCATAAGGCACTCGCCATACCTGGCCCACAAGGGACTGGTCGTAAAAATCAGGTACAGGAAGCTGTTGGTATTTGGTGTTCATTTCATTCTCCTTTGGATTTAAGAAATAGCTAACGGTTTGTTGACACTAGCCGATTTTGAGTAAAACCACCTCCTTTGCAGATACTGCATATATGCCGTTTGCGGCCGGAAACAAATATGTTTCACTATCGACAAACGGCTCGGTATCAGGAAAACTTTGAGTTACGGAAATTTTGCCGTTTTCCACCATGACTCTGATGATGCCATCGTCTGTAGCGGAGTAGAGCGAATTTCCTAAAGCCAAGTTACCTCTGATATGGTCAAGCCATGATCCGTCGGCGTTTGTTGTATCTGTTGAACCATGGATTTGTCCGTCTATAGAGATAACGCTTACTCGATTGATGGTGTTGCTCCCTTCTTGTGTGGTTGTAAAAAACCAGCAATACTGGTTGGAAAAGACACAAGTTGAATCAAGCAGTTGGCCTTTAATGCGGGGGATTTTGACATTGTCGTTAATCCCTCGATTCAGCGCATCAAAGACAAAACCCACAGTGACCTCTCCCGCACGGTAAAACCCAAATCCGAATTTGGACCCTACCCAGAACAGTGTTTGGTTGGCAAGCACATCACCTATATGAACATCGGTACCCATTGGGCCGCCGCTGCGCATAAGCTGTCCGCCTGCTATCCAATACAGATGATGTTCGTTTGCATCAAAGACCGGCAGGTTAGTACCAGCATATGTTTCGACTCCTTTAGATTGGGGTACACTGTTGGGCGATAAAACCATCAGACGATTTTCCTTTGCGAAAACCGTTGAGTTGCCGTAAATCCGATAGCGAATTTGTGGGTCAAGTTCCCCATCTAAAATTTTGCTCCCGTCTTCACGTCTATACTCACGGTTTTGGTGCACAACCCAAAGCAATTGGTTGCTCTGACTTGTGGCAAATAGGATTTGGCCGAATGTTTTAAATACCCTTGTTGCTGTCACTTTGCCGCGAACTCGTGTCACTTCCTTGACAGCGGGTGCCGCAACAGCACACTGAGGGCAAATAGCCCGTGCATGTTCAAGTCCACACTGCTTACATGTAGTCCAGCGCATACTATCCAGCAAACTAATCGGAAATTCGTGTCTAATGTCTTTCTCGAAGGTTTGCACAAAAAGCTGCATCAGGTCATCAGGTAGCACCGTGTAAGGCCTTGCCGGTTTGGGATAGACCACATCAGGATTCCAGACTGTGATTCGGTGTAACGATCTGGCGGTGTGCGGGATTTTGTGACTTTTCTGAGTCGGTTTGAATACTCCGCCCCATACATCGGTTAACAAAAAACCCATGGCTACCATCATCGCATACGCATACCAATCGGAGTATGTATTGTGTGGTCTAATCAGCATTGGTGCATTGAGATTTGGATCACACAAAAGTGGATCTACAAATCTTGCAGTGAAAAGCTTGCAGAGAAATTTTCCAAACTGCATGCTGTCTGCGTCAACCAACCAAGTCTGGTTATTGTTGACCAACACATTCAAGTCGTTGAAGTCTCCAATCACCACTCCTGCTTTATGTATGCCTTGGACATTTTTGTGTAAATGCCTTAAGGTTGTCAGCATTTCGTCATTGTTAATACCGCTTTGGCGAAAGTGAGGAGTGAAATAACGCGATATAGGCTCAACCCCTGTCAAAAACGGCATGGTATATCCCATGATCCGTCCATCTTTTTCGGTTGCCAGCTTTATCGGGCTTACCACATGATCGGGTAAGTTTTTAGGGAAAGCTGCAAGTTTTTGTTGGTGAGTAGCTATTCTCTCAGCCGCCGCTTTTTGTTCGGCTGGTGAGTTTGCGTAATCGGGGTGATCGGGAAGTTTGAATATTTTGACGACTTGGTTTGCACCAATATCGTAAATTTCGGCTTCCCCACCTTGACCGACCAGAGACTTTGGCGCAAGGGTAACAGATTTACCGTCTATGTAAATCTTCCTCATATGCTTTTCTCCTTCCGACAATAAGCACAACGTCATCTTTAAGATGGCCGTGCTCGCGGACGATTATTTGTTGCTCCCAATTTACCTTTTGTTTGCTGTCATTAATTAGCCGCAAACGTCGGTTAATGGCATCGCTATTTTGAAAAAAGCGATCTTCCAGCCAAAATTGGGAAATGTTACCCACAAGCTCACTTTTGCCGGGAATGGCAAGATTTTCCGATTTAGCCAGATAATCCAAGCCGTCCGACCCGATAAGAAAGTGAGATAAATCTTCTGTGGGCATGACAGTATGCACCTGATATGCAAATGCCGTGGCAGCGGTAAGCATTCCGTATGCCAAATAGGGCGGCATGTTGTCTTCAAAGGGTCCCAAACTAAGGTGACCTTCGTTGATGAATACATGTCCGTCGCCGATGGAAAAAAATGCTGATTCGCGCGGAGTGATGATAAAGCCGACAGTAGTAAACAAAAAAAACTGTGTTACTACCTCGGTCAAATTATCTCCCATCTGTAGGGCAAGAATCCTTAAATGTGCAAGTACATCAGCACGAACTGCTTCCCAAAAGCCAGTATTTTCCAAGAAAAAATTATTTTTTCTTGACCGGCTTTCTAAACGGGCAGCGAAAGCTTGTGCTTGAAGCCTTGCTCCAATCCATGCTCCTACTTCACTATGGGTATATCTGTCTCCTACTTTGCTGCAGCCGTCGGCAATAATGCCAACGATGCTGTTTTTTTGCTCAAGTATGCAGAATGCATCCTGGCAATTTCCGTTCACATTTTGGTGATCACGGCCGATAAATAGACCCTGAGCAAACTGAAAGTTCATGCCCGTACCTTTCCTTATGTTTTCAATTGTTAAGGTTCAAGAGTGTAAAAGTTACACTAATAAGTGTAGTATATACACTAATAATATTAGTGTCAAGTATACACTTATTAATATTTAAAAAAATTTATACGAGGTTGGTTTCTTGAAGTTTTTGCTCTTTGAAAGAATAAAGTTCAGCCGGGCGGTTAGAAATGGGGCTTTTACGTCGCAAATTTTTTAGGATATTTAAACTTATAATTTTTTTACGAAAATTTCTTTTATCTATTTTTTTGTTAAGGATTGTTTCATACATATTTTGTAAATTTGTAAGCGTGAATTCTTTAGGCATAAGGGTGTAAATTATATTTGTATAAGTTGCCTTGGCTTGAAGTCTCTCCAGAGCAGTTTTGATTATTTCATTATGATCGTAGGCTAGCTTGGGTAGATTGGTTACAGGATACCACTGCACAGAGCCATATCTGTCAGAGTGGCGAGGATTTATTTTATCATTTTGAACTAAAGCCATATAAGCTACTGACACGACCCAACCGTTTGGGTCGCGATTTGGGTCACCAAAGGTATAAAGCTGTTCTATATGAGCACTTTCTTTGATATCTAGTTTGGTTTTGAGATGCCTATGGGCAGCAGCTAAAAGAGTTTCATCTTTTGTAACTAAGCCCCCTGGCAATGCCCACATTTGTTCAAAAGGTTTTTCTTTAAGTTTGAGAAGAAGCACTTTTAAGTTATTTTCGGAAACTGTGAATAGTACTACGTCTACAGCAGTCACTGCATGGTCAAAAGATTTTTGAGGATAGTTTTTGATAAGCTTTTGCATAATTTGATAATAGTATAGCAAATATTTGACAGATAACCAATTAGTGTGTATCATACACTCACACCTTAATATATACGGAGGTCTCACATGACAGGCGAAGGCCTAACTTTGTTCTTGGTAATAGCCTTGCTTATGCTGGGCTTGAGAATCGTAGGATCATGCGTACGGAGGCAGAAATGAACAGGTTGTACGGTGTTACGTTATTGGCTAGCTTGCTGTTGATGGGCGCAAACAGTTTGAACCCAGAGTCTCCGCACACCATGCCGCTGGCGGGGATCTCGCTGGTGATCACGGTTTTGTGGTATTTCAATAACAGGCCGGTTCGTCGGTAAGTATTGGCGGGAAGCCTATTTTCAAAGCTTTTATAGTTTGGATATAGGCCCCGCCTCTTTTTTTCGTCGAAGAAGGTTATTCCCAAAAAAGAAGCGCGAAGCTTTGTGACTCTTGTGAGTTCACGCTACATTCGCGCTTTTAACCTAATCTAATCTTCCGATAGCATCCTCTTCATTTCGCGTTTGACAGCT
>Ga0209518_1003869_pt1 | contig 12509 bp, 12 predicted proteins | sample RifGroB1_FD_183993 | JGI IMG/M metagenome (GOLD analysis project Ga0209518, IMG submission 183993) | Groundwater microbial communities from Rifle, Colorado, USA - Groundwater B1 (SPAdes) (version 2) | ecosystem: Environmental > Aquatic > Deep subsurface > Groundwater | place: Rifle, Colorado... | reverse complement strand
GAGAAACTTCTTTGACAAACTGGCAACAAACCGGAGGAAAACATGGAACCGTTGCCAAAAACAACTTCATGTTTTGGAGTGATTATTGAGAATAACCAAATTCCACCGAGGATATATCTGGTTCACAATACCGCCGACCCTTTGGGGCCGAACGGCGAGGAAGGCAAGCCGGACGGCTGGGGACTTCCCGGCGGCGGCAGTTTAGAAAATGAAAAACCGGATGAAACGGTTCGCCGCGAGGTTCTCGGCGAAGCCGGTTTGCTTACTGAAATTGCGACCTATGGTAAAAATTCGGAATTCGGAGAAATTCTTTTTGAGAGCAAGCCGCTCATCAATAACGAAATCTATGTCTTTCACCTTAAAAGGATTGATGCCGAAGGATTTCGCAATATTGAGGAAACCGGCGAAACCGGAAGGGTAATGCTGGCGGATTTGGGAAGTATTTTGAGAATGCCCCTGGCTATTAAAGTTATCCGACAAGAAGACGATCCTTCGACTTCGCTCAGGACAAGCGGTACAGCGGAAAAAACTAAAAATCCTGAAGGGATTTACTTTTCCACCAGAGACCGAATCTTCGGGGTATTGGAATATCTGGGCTACGACTTTTACGACCTTATCCCCGATCTTGATAAATTCTTTCCGGAAATCAAGCGGGAAGAAACCGGCAACTATGTTTACAACCTGCTTGCCGAGACAATTAGAAAAAAGAATGAACTTTACGAGCGCCGGGCGCAGCGTCTGCGGCCGGACGATGACGAGCTTTTTGAAAGATATCAAGAATGGGCCACGACGGGAGGCAGCGCATGTCAAAAGTAGAAGGAAAGTTTGTAAGATTGTTTGGCCGCAATGAAATTCATTTAACTGCCTGCGCCGTTACCAAGAGGATAGACATAAGTTCCTTATTGGGACTTGCCGAGTTTGGCGATTATTACGGAGAGCCAAATCAGTTTTGGAAAAGGGACCCTCGCCATGAAAGAGCGTTATTGAAGATTTACAGACGGCGCCTAGAAAACCATTTAAGCTTTAATAACCCTGGTCAACAAATTCTAAAAATTCCGATGCTATTTTGGGGTAGTAATTCCACCGATGGCTGGAGCGAACTGCAATTCCTGATTAAGGAGCCGGCCGCGGTAAAGATGGCTCGGCTTCGTTCTTTTGACACCCGAGTCAACCAGTGGGTTGAAGAAACCAAACTAATTCAGCCCAAAACAGATTTGGGAACCCACGCTTACTTGGCATTGCGATTTTACCATAAGGATTATCTGCCGCCGGTTCCCGGCGATTGGCATTTTGAACCGGTATATGTTTCGGTAAAAAATTCGGCGTTTTACAGGATTGAAGTTTTATGGAGAGAAAATGAAATTATGGTTGTGACAACTATGTTAAACGAAGATTCACCCGAAATTCCGAAACATTTGAGGTAAATTTGAGGTAAAAAAGAACCGCCCCGTCCCGCTTTGCGGGATTAGGGGCTTTTTTTATTTTTTACTACACCACATATTAAAGAACGTGAAAATAAAATTTTAAAATTGTAGGCGGGGGCGAGCCGCCCCGCGAAGCGGGGTGGGGCTAAGCAATTTTTAAATTTTATTTTCACGTTCGCTTAAAATTCCCAAACTCATCCGGTGCTCTTCCGGCACAAAAGCCAAGATTTTAAATTGGTATTTTTTGCCGACTTCCAAAGCGGCATTCATTTTTTCATCGGACCCGAATTCGGAAATATGGCACAAGCCCTGCAAACATTCATTGGAATGGCAAATTATTTCAATAAAGGCGCCGAAAGGATTAAATTTTTTAACCAACCCTTCAATAAGCATCCCTTTTTCTAAAAGCTCCGAAGCGGTTTTCCACGGATCAACTTTAAGGCGCTTTAAAGACAAAGAAATTCTGTCGTTAGCGATATCAATGATTTGAGCTGCCACTTCGTCTCCAACCTTGACCAAATCGGCCGGATTTTCAACCAACTGCCAGTCAAGTTCGGAAATATGGATAAGGCCCTCAAGCATTTCTTCTGTTGAATCGGCAGGCTTGCTCTCCGTAACTTTAGTGAAGGAAGGCCATTTTACAAAAACGCCCCAATCTACCACGCCGGAAACGGAGCCGTTAACTATATCCCCGATTTTGTAGCGCCCCATGGCGCGCTTTAAGTGTTCTTCTTCGGCGGCTTTTTCCGAAACAATCAATTTATTTTCTTTAACGTCAAAATCTAAAACCCTGATTTTGAAATCAAGCCCGACAAATTTAGAAAGCTCTTCAAGAATTTTATTTTTATCTCCGCCTTCCACCCGCGGATAATGTTCGCTCGCAAGCTGGCTCACCGGAAGAAAACCGGCAATGCCGGAAATTTCAACGATTAGCCCGCCGCGGTTAACGCTTAAAATTTTAGCGGTTATGGCCTGATTGGTTTTTTTAAGTTCCCTTATCAAATCCCACGATTTTTGTGCCTTCGCTTCGGCCAAAGACAGTTCCCGAAAACCCGATTCGTTTTGAACTTCCACAACTTTGGCAAAAACCGGACTGCCGACTTTTAAATTTTTTATTATATCTTGGGCGTTGGCAAACTCTATGCCATAAACGATGCCAATGCCCCAGATGCCCAGGTCAATGTATAAATTTTTGGCACTTTTTTTCATTACCCGGCCTTCAACCATTTCGCCGACTTTGGGCCAATCAAATGCCTTGGGCATTTTAAGCGCCAAGCTTTGCATTATGTTTTCCGCCGTGTTCATATCAGGTAGTAGAAGTTCGACAAATTAATTTGCCGTCAGGCAGTCGAACTTTCACTACCTGACATACTTTGAAAAGAGTATCATAAATTATTTTCTTGTCAACTATTGAAAAAAACAAAAAAAATTGATATCATTTTCCCATTATGACCATTTCTTGGTACGGAGAAGCCTGTTTTCTCTTGGAAAGCAGCGGCATAAGAGTTTTAATAGAGCCGCCGCAAAAAGAATCGGGGCTCGTTCCGCCTCGCTTAAAAAGCGATATTTTAATTTACTCGGCCCCGCGCGGCAATAAAACATTGTCCGGCGAATCAATTGATAACACTTTTGTTATTGACAGCCCCGGCGAATATGAAGTAAAAAACATCAACATTTCCGGCATCGGCGATGATGAAAATATCATCTATGCTATTGAAATGGATGATGTAAAAATGATTCATTTTGGATTTTTAAAAAAGGAACCAAATAATGAAAAATTGGAAATAATCGGCGAACCGGATATTGTTTTCGCACCGGTCGGCGGCCTGCCTGCCGGCAAGCAGGACTTAAAAGATGAATTGTTTGACGCCGAAGCGGCAATGAAATTAATAAATAAAATGGAGCCGAAAATCGCCATTCCTATGCTTTATGACATTAAAGAGCTGAAAACCAAGAGAGCGCCGCTTTCGCTTTTTCTTAAAGAAAGCGAAGCCAAGGACGCGCCAGTGCCAAAACTTATTATAAAGAAAAAAGATTTAATTGAAGAAGAAACAAAAATAGTAATTTTAGAAAAAGTTTAATAAATGAGAAAATTTATACAAAATTTACAAAGCAAACCCGATGGTTTCAAGCGAGTGATAATGTGGTTTGGCGTTTTTTCAGTAATGGCCGTTATTTTTATGTTTTGGCTTTTAACTTTTCCATCACAAATTCCCGCAGCGGAAAATAGTGAAGCTACTGCTAATTTAAGTAAAGAACTCCCCGGCGTTTGGCAATCATTAAAAGAACAGGTTAATAATTTAAAAGGTATGTGGGCTATCCGCCTTCGCTAAAGCTTCGGCGGATGCTCATATTTTTAGCTAAAAATTTCATTTTTAGAAAAATATGGCAGAAGTAGGATATATAAAATTGAGAGAAATAAGCCGCGAAATGGAGGAATCATATCTTGATTACGCCATGTCGGTTATTGTTAGCCGCGCTCTGCCCGATGTCCGCGACGGTTTAAAGCCGGTTCACCGCCGAATTCTTTACGCCATGCACGATTTGGGCCTTACTCATCAAGCAAGATTTAGAAAATCGGCGCTTGTTGTGGGCGAAGTTCTCGGCAAATATCATCCCCATGGCGATATTTCAGTTTACGACGCCTTGGCTCGTTTGGCGCAGAATTTTTCACTGCGGTATCCATTAATTAATGGCCAAGGAAATTTCGGCTGTTTTACCAAAGATACTAAAGTTAAATTGACAGACGGCCGAGATTTAAGTTTTGAAGATCTTGTGAAAGAGTATGAATCGGGCAAAGATAATTTTACTTATACGGTAAATGGTTTGGGTTTAATTTCCATTGCTAAAATAGAGAGCCCACGGCTTACTCGCAAGAATGTCCCCATTGTAAAAGTGGTTTTGGATAACGGCAAAGAAATTCATTGCACGCCCGATCATCGTTTTATGCTTAAGGATGGTTCATACAAAGAAGCCCGGCATCTTACGCTGCAATATTCCCTAATGCCTTTTTATGAGAAATTTTCTGAAAAAACAGATCGGCTGAACCGCGAAGGTTATGTTTTGATATACCAACCCAAAAAGGATGAATGGATCCCAGCGCATCACCTGGCTGATAATTATAATTTGACGCATGGTGCATATAGAAAGCCGGCGGGACGAGTCCGCCATCACGCGAATTTCAACAAAATAAACAACAATCCGCCCAATGTTCGGCGAGTGGGCTGGCAGGAACATTGGGAAATTCATTATCGTCAGGCACGAATTCAGCATCAAAACCCGGAATATCGCTCTAAAATAGCTGCCGGGAGAGCAAAATATTGGGCGGATACCGCTAATCGCGAAAAAAAGGCCCGTGAAGTTTCGGCGCGAAATCTAATAAATTGGAAGTCAGACGAATATCGAGAAAAAATGCGCGCGTTTTTAAGCGCGGTTAATAAGAAATACATCGCGGAACATCCTGAAAAAAGAAATGAATTCTCGGCCCGAGCAACCCAGACCTTAAAACGGTTGTGGCAAGACCCGAAGTATCGGGCGTTGTTTCATAAAAAAATAATAAAAGGAAACAAGAATCATACTACTAACCATACCGGCAGGTTAAAATTTCTTAGAATTGCTGAAATTTCAATAAAAGAGTTTGGAACTTTGAATCCAGAAAATTACGAAACAACAAGGCGCAAGATATACGCTTACGGAGCAGCGCCGCTTTGGAAAACGGGACTTGTAAAGTATTTTTCAAATGATTCAGAATTGGTGCGTCAAACGGTGAGCAAAAATCATCGCGTAATCAAGGTTGAAAACGCGGGGCGAGCTGACGTTTATGATTTAATGGTAGAAGGCACTCATAACTTTGCCTTGGCGGATGGTGTTTTTGTTCACAATTCGGTGGATGGGGATTCTCCGGCGGCAATGCGTTATACGGAGGCGCGGCTCACTTCTTTGGCGGAAGAAATTTTAAAAGATATTGATAAAAATACCGTTGATTTTATTCCGAATTATGATGCCACGCGAGACGAACCGAAGGTTCTTCCGGCCGCCGTTCCCCAACTTTTGTTAAATGGCACCGTCGGCATCGCCGTTGGAATGGCAACTAATATTCCACCGCATAATTTAAGCGAAGTTATTGACGCTTCCGCCCACTTAATAAAACACCCCCGCGCTTCGGTAGAAGATCTTTTGGAATTTATTAAAGGCCCAGATTTTCCGACCGGCGGAATGATTTACTCTAAAAAAGATATCGCTGCCGCTTACGCCACCGGTCGAGGCCCGATAATTACCCGCGGCGTGGCTGAAATAACGGAAGATAAAAAGGGCCGCCACGAAATTATCATCACCGAAATTCCCTACCAGGTTAATAAATCAACGCTTCTTGAAAAAATCGCCGAACTGGCAAGCGATAAAAGAGTTGAAGGCATCCGTGATTTAAGAGACGAATCGGACAAAGACGGAATGAGAATCGTGATTGAACTGAAAGGAGACGCCGCACCCCAAAAGGTTTTAAACAATCTTTATAAATACACGGATCTTCAAAAAACTTTTCATCTTAATCTATTGGCTTTGGTTGACGGCATCCAGCCGCAAGTTTTATCCCTTAAGGCAGCGCTGGAATATTTCTTAAAGCATCGCGAAGAAGTGGTAACGCGCCGGACAAAATTTGAACTGGCGAAAGCGCAGGAGCGCGCCCATATTTTGGAAGGGCTTAAGAAAGCGCTGGATCGTATTGATGAAATTATAAAAACAATTAAGAAATCCCAAGACCGCGAAGATGCTTTAAAAAATTTAATCGCTAAATTCAAGTTAACCGAAATTCAGGCAAACGCCATTTTAGACATGAAGCTTGCAACGCTTGCCAATTTGGAAAGAAAAAAAATAGAAGACGAACTCTTGGAAAAGAAAAAATTAATCAAAGAACTGGAACTTATTTTAAAAAGCCGCGAAAAGGTCTTGAATATTATTTATAAAGAACTGCAGGCAATGAAAGAAAAATATGGAGACAAACGGCGAACGAAAGTTATCGCCACGGCTTTGGGCGAGTTTAAAGAAGAGGACTTGGTGCCTCTTGAAGAAGCAGTGGTAGTTTTAACCGAATCCGGCTATGTCAAAAGAATGAACCCCGCGCTTGTCCGCGCTCAGCATCGCGGCGGCAAGGGAATGACCGGAATGGGTACCCGGGAAGAAGACGCCGTAACCCATTTTGTTTCTACCGGAACGCATGACAACGCTCTGTTTTTCACCAACACCGGACGTGTTTTTCAGACAAAGGTCTGGGAAATTCCGGAAGCATCGCGCCAGTCGCGCGGCAAAGCGATTGTTAATTTTTTGGCGCTTGGCGCAGATGAAAAAGTGCAAGCGGTTCTGACCTATAATGAAAAACAACAGAAAGCAAAGAATACTGAAAAATATTTCGTAATGGCAACTAAAAACGGTTTAGTAAAGAAAACGCCGATTTCTGATTTTGAATCGGTGCGCCGCTCGGGTCTCATTGCTATAAAACTTAAGAAGGGCGATTCGCTAAAATGGGTCAGGGCGTCGTCGGGCGAAGACCAGATAATTTTTGTAACCTCGCAGGGGCAAGCAATAAGATTTTCTGAAAAAGATGCGCGGCCTTTAGGACGCGCTACTGCCGGAATGCATGGCATACGGCTACATCAAGGCGACGAAGTTATTAGTATGGACATAATAACCGCTGCAGCGGCAAAGGATCAAAATACTAAATTCTTGGTCATTATGGAAAACGGCTTCGGCAAAAAAACATTTATTAAATTTTATAAAAAACAAAAAAGAGCCGGTTCCGGTGTTAAAACCGCCAAAGTTACTTCGAAAACGGGCAAAATCGTTTCGGCATTCGTCCTTACGCCGGATGTTAAAGAAATGATCGCCATTTCCAAAAAAGGCGTGGTCATCCGCACCGATATTGAATCCATCTCCACCGTTTCACGCGTTACCCAAGGCGTCCGTATCATGCGCGTTGAACCCGGCGATAAAGTCGTCTCCGCCACTTTACTGTAGTAATTATATTATAGTAAATGTTCTCATTATTTTATGTATACCAACTTTATATATACTACTAAATGCATGTATAATTCCGATCGGAAATAAACATGCATTTCAGGAACGATACCTATGTTTTAGAGTAAACGATACTTGAATTTTAGAGTAGATAAAACCGCTCTTTAAGATCTAATTCAATATCAATATCTTTAACTCTTAAAAATCTCACATAAGGAGATAGCTCAAAAATTTCGGTAATAAAATCGATCTCATCTTTGCATTCATACGGATAGATGAATACGCTTTTCTGCATCGGATAAAAGCCAAGTTCTTTTAGTTTGGCCGCCAGGGCTTTTCTCCCAAGATTTTTATCTTCGGGAATATCAAAAACAACGAGGCGCCATAACTTGTCCCATCGTGCCGGTTTTTTAATTTCTATTTTATCAATATCGTATTTTAAAATTTGTTTCTTTCCCTTGTTTGTTAGAACCGTGAGAACGGTGCCATCTTGATTTTCTCTAAAATCAATCATTTTTGATTTATAGAGCTTTCTTATTGAATCTCTTAAACTTCTTTCATTTATCTTTTTCCATTCTTTGGCGATTTTTTTCACAATACTAAAATAAATGTCGGGGCGCCGCGTTAAGGACAGAGCTAAGCCGCCTTCCAAAAGTAAAAGAATCTTTTTTGATGTCGGCCCTAATTTTTTCATAGTTTTTCCGTAGAGATGATATAAATGTATGAATGTTAGATATAATAACATTAACAATGTAGCTATTCAACCGATCGGAATTATTCGTGCATTTTACATATTTTATATTTTAAAAGTTATTATTTTAGAATGTTACTATAAAAATAAAAGAGGGCCCCGCCAATGGCGGGGCCCTGTGCTCCTCAGGAGTTCGTTCCTAGGTGATGACGACGCGCCTCTCGCTTGACGCGTGAAGCGCGTCGAGCATGTCCTGCGTGAGGAGCTTGCGGAGTCCGACGTGGGCTCCGCAGAAGAGCGGCCGCGCTGCCGGCCGGCGCGCCTTCCTGCCCGTGCCCCCGCCCCGCTTCTGCCGGTGCGGGTTGTCGCAACTGACGAGGCGACACGACACCTTGAAGTGCGCGAGCCGCCGCTCCTGGCGAGCGAGATGGAGCTTGAGTGCCGGCTCGATCTTCGGCCAGCGCTCCTTCTTGAACTTCTCGAACGCCTTCTCGGCAACCTCCTTGTACTCATCGAAGATGATGATGCGTCCGGCGGCGTTGAGCTGTTGGCCGCCGCCACTGATGGCGGCAACGCCGTCCTCGTCGATCTTCTCCTCGGCCATCTCCTTGTACTTTTTGAAGATGACCTTCTTCACGTCATCCAAGCTCGTCATGTTGGCGAGTCCGAACGACGGAAGCGGGAACGAGATGATGAGCGGATTCACGGCCACGATTTTGTAGCCCATGGTCCTCTCCTTTTGCCCTTTCGGTGGGGCTTGTTAGGGGTTATCGAAAGAACGGTTAACTATGATTATAGTATAATCTATATTCAATAATTTGTCAATACCGCACCTTACGTGCTAAAATAAATAATCTATATGGTTAAAGAGAGTTTAAACATTCCAAAAGAAGTAAAAGAAACAATAAAAACGCTAAATGGCGCGGGGTTTGAGGCGTATGCCGTGGGCGGATGCGTTCGCGATTTTATAATTGGCCGCGAACCGTACGATTGGGACATCACGACAAATGCCAAGCCGGAAGAAATAGGAAAATTATTCACGAAAAGCGTTTACGAAAATGATTTCGGCACTGTGGCTATAAACACCGAAAGTAACGATCCAAAATTAAAAATAATAGAAATTACCACCTATCGTGTTGAAGAAAAATATACCGACAAACGGCATCCCGACTCAGTAAAATTCACTTCTAAACTCGAAGAGGACCTGGCGCGCCGAGATTTTACCATCAATGCTATCGCACTCCAAGCTCCAAGCTCCAAACTCCAAACTCCAAAGATTATTGATCCTTTTGGGGGGCAAGAAGATATTAAAAACAGAATAATTCGTACTGTCGGAAATCCGGATGAAAGATTCAACGAAGACGCGCTTCGCCTGATGCGCGCGGTGCGTTTCGCGGTTCAGCTTGAATTTACCGTTGAAGAAAAAACCGCCGAGGCGATAAAGAAAAATTCCGGCGATCTTGTTGCGATTTCAAAAGAAAGAATTCGTGACGAATTTTTAAAAATTATCATGTCTACAAATGCCGGGATAGGAATTGAAATGTTAAGCAAATTCGGACTGTTAAAACATGTTGCGCCGGAAATTGAAGAAGGTATTGGCGTTGGACAGAATAAACACCATATTTATACCATTTGGGAACATAACCTCCGCGCTCTTGATTGGGCCGCCACTCACGGCTATAAACTGGAAAATCGCGTCGCTTCGCTTTTACATGACGTTGGAAAACCCAGAACAAAAAAAGGCGACGGTTCCGATTCCACTTTTTATAATCACGAAGTTGTCGGTGCCAAGATGGCGGCAAAAATTCTGGAACGGCTGAAATTTCCTAAAAAATTCATAGAAAAAGTCGTTCTTTTGGTGCGCTATCATTTGTTTTATTACAATGTTGAAGAAGTGACCGAAAATTCGGTGCGGCGGCTCGTAAGAAACGTCGGCCCGGAAAATATGGATGATTTACTTGAAGTTCGAATCGCCGACCGCAAAGGTTCGGGCGTTCCCAAAGCCGAACCATATAAACTGCGCCATTTGCGGGCGATTATTGAAAAAGTTTCCCATGATCCGATTTCGGTTAAGATGTTAAAAATTAACGGCGATATTCTTATGAAAGAGTTAAAAATCAAACCGGGGCATAAAATTGGTTATTTATTAAACATTCTTCTTGACGAAGTTTTGGATGAGCCGAAAAAAAATAATCTGGAATATCTTTTAGAGAGCGCGAAAAAATTAAATAAAGAACCGCTTGAAAAACTGGCAAAATTGTTTAAAATGGCTCAAACTAAAACCCGAGAAGTCGCTGAGGAAAAATTCAGAAGTATAAAGAAAAAATATTATGTAAAGTAATCCGCGGGCTGTAGTATACCGGTAGTACGCACCCTTCGGGAGGGTGTAGACTGGGTCCGATTCCCAGCAGCCCGACAAGATAAATTGACAGGTCTATTATTAAAATAATAAAATCTAAAAAATAAATTTATGGTTAAAATAAACGAAAAAATTTTGGATTTCAGTTTAGATGCTTTTTTTGAAGATAAGATTAAAAAAATCAAACTTTCCGACTATAAAGGTAGGTGGCTTATTTTGTTTTTTTATCCGGCCGATTTCACTTTTGTTTGCCCGACCGAGCTTGAAGAGCTGGCTGAAAATTATAGTGAGTTTAAAAAATTGAATGCCGAGGTTTTGTCGGTTTCAACCGATACGGCATTTGTTCACAAGGCCTGGCATGACAGCTCTCCGGCTATCAGAAAAGTAAAATTTCCGATGGTAGCCGACCCGACCGGCAAACTTTGCCGGGAGTTTGGAACTTACATAGAAGACGAAGGGTTATCTTTGCGGGGCACTTTTATCGTTGATCCGGACGGAGTTTTAAAGACATTGGAAATACATGATAACAGTATCGGCCGCAGCGCCGCCGAACTCTTGCGGAAACTGCAGGCGGCTAAATTTGTCAGAGAAAATAAAGGCAACGTTTGCCCGGCGAGCTGGAAGCCAGGAAAGAAAACTTTAAAACCGGAGTTGAAACTGATTGGAAAGATTTAAAGTTTTTTAGGGCCTATGGTCTAGTGGTAGAACACGTCATTCGCATTGACGAGGCGGCGGTTCGATTCCGCCTAGGTCCAAAAATAAAAAAATCGCCCCGGAGCAAGGTTGTGGTCCCTTGCTCCGGGATTTGCTTCGCGGCGCCGGCCTAGTGGCCGGCCTTCTTCTTGGAGTGCCGCGGCGCGGTGCCGCTACCACGGCGGTTGTGCGGCGTCCGGCTCTTGTGCCGGAACCGCGAGTACTTCGAGTGGAAGTACCCACGGCGACACACGCCGCCCAGACCGATGTGGAACTCCTGGTCCGGGCAAACCACCATTGGCTGGTCCGCTGCAATCGCGTTGGCCATGGAGATCAACTGCTTCCTGATCTGCATTTTCGCCCTCCCATCGAGAATTTACATCTTGTGCCCTAATTATAGCAAAAAACACTAATTTTGTCAATAGTTTGTAATATTTTAAATTTTATGGTATATATTAATTATAATTAGCATTAATTATTATTTTATGAAAAAAGTAGGAACAGTTACCCATTATTATGGCAATATCGGCGTCGCTATTGTTGCTTTAGCCGGAAAATTGTCAAAGGGCGACAAGGTTAAGTTTGAGAACGGCAAGAATGAATTTGAACAGACGGTTGAGTCAATGCAGATAGAACACAAGGAAATTGATTCGGCAAAAAAAGGTGAGGTGATTGGAATGAAAGTTGACGAGAAAGTCAGCGAAGGCGCAGAAGTTTCTTTAGTTGAATAAAAAAGCGCAGCCAATTACTGCGTGGAGGCTATGGTGTAATGGCAGCACAAGACGCTGTGGCCGTCTTAGAACGGGTCCGAGTCCCGTTAGCCTCCCACTTTATTTCATTTCTTCAAGAACAACGGTTGTATCCGTTTCTTTTCCGCCGCGCCGCAAAATTTTCAAGCGCAATTTATCTCCCACTTCGTGGTTTTGAATAACGTCGGAAAGCGGTAAGTCTTTGGTTATTTTTTTGCTGTCAACTTCAAGAATGATATCGTGTTCCAAAACGCCGGCTTTTTCGGCCGGACTGCCGGGCAAAACGCCGTAATCGCCCGGCGTGGCCTCCGGCACCACCATCGCGCCGTAATCAACGGGCAAATTGTGGCGCATTTTTAAAACCGGATCTATTAAAATATATCTTAAGCCCAGAAATGGCGCTCGGATTCGGCCGTATTTTTTAATATCAGCCAGTGCCTTTTTAGCGGCATTTACCGGAATGGCAAAACCGATATTTTGAGCGCCGAAAACCACCGCTGAATTAATACCTATGGCTTTGCCGTTAATATCAACCAAGGGGCCGCCGGAATTTCCGGGATTGATGGCGGCATCGGTCTGAATCA
>Ga0209518_1003868_pt1 | contig 12516 bp, 14 predicted proteins | sample RifGroB1_FD_183993 | JGI IMG/M metagenome (GOLD analysis project Ga0209518, IMG submission 183993) | Groundwater microbial communities from Rifle, Colorado, USA - Groundwater B1 (SPAdes) (version 2) | ecosystem: Environmental > Aquatic > Deep subsurface > Groundwater | place: Rifle, Colorado... | reverse complement strand
AACGTCCGCAGTGGCCCCGGCGTAGGCGATCCATATAAATCTCATGATATTCTCGTTCTCCCTGAAGTCTTCGCGCTTCATCCCGAATTTCATCTTCGGAAGGGGGACGCATCGAAGTTTTTCGTCTATAGTACCCCAGGAGGTGATTAGAATGAACTGCTTCGTTCTAATCCCGAATTTTAGCTCGCGTATATGCCGAAGGCATAGCAAGCGTTTTAAAATTCGGATCGATATATCCCGCAAAGCGGGATCGTTCGATTCCTGTTCCAGAGGAACATAAGCAAAACAACCCGTATCGGGTTGTTTTGCTTTGCTTACTGTGTGCAGTATTCTTGAATTAGTCCGAACGCATTTCGGGAAAGAAATCCCCCCGCGAAAATTCGGAAAGGCGGCGGAGCCGCACTGCTGACAATTTCAAGTTTTTTTTGGCGGCATTTAAATCAAGATTTCACCTTGAGTGAAGAAAGAATTTTTATGAAAAATTCTTTCTCTTGATTCGGGGGAATAATGTCGGAAAGATTGAGATATGTTTGGTAGTCTCCATTGACGGGACTAAATTCGGGGATAAAGGAACGATTGACAACCAAGGTCTTGGTCGAGGACATTGGAAAATAATAAGTGTATCGTCCACATCCTTCTACGCCACTTGTTATTTGAAATCCGTTCAAAGGGCCAGCGTTAAACTTGTCAATGAATCCCTCGGACAACTTAAGAGTATTGTTTTCAAAAAAATTCTTGACAACATAATCCGAGCCCTCGTTGCTTTGCACTGTATCTTTCAGATTTTTGTTAAGAACCATGAGAGAAACACCGAAGTCAGAAAGTTTATCTAGTGGCGGTGCATCGCCCCTAAAATCACACGGGTTAGTATGTTTGTAAACAATGGAGTGATTTAGGGTAATAGTTTCCCCCTCTTGTTTTGTTGAAATCAAAGATGGATATTCAAATTCAAGTGAAGTACCAGAATATTTTTTCCATCCCGGGTTATTGGTCTGAGACGATGGAGGTGGTGTTTGAGTGGTATTTGTTGGCGGAGGCGTAATTTGTGTCGTTGGTTCTGTTATCGGTTTACGCAAAGCAAAATATCCAACCGCTCCAGCGAGTATGACTACTAAAACAATTAACACAACATTTGCAAATCCTTTTTGATTGTTCATATTTATAAGTTTATTAGTTAATAATTTTCGACTTTATGATTAAAAAATTTTCTTCCGCCAAAATACGAAACCGTGAATTCGTTTTTACCCCCAAAATTGAATACGAATTAGTCGCCGAGCGAAGCGAGGCGAACCTTTCAAACTTGCAATTTCTTTTCTGGTACCCCCGGAGGGAATCGAACCCCCATCAAGACCTTAGAAGAGTCCTGCTTTATCCATTAAGCTACGGGGGCATATTTGCCCACCTTTAATACTATAACTGATGTATATTACAACAAAATTGATGTTATGTAAAAGATATATTCTAGGCATATCGAGGTAATCCAATTTAATTTGACAGTGACTATAAATTCATGATATAATTAAAATATCTTAAGGGTTGTTTGCAAAGAGGAGGGATGTCGTGAATATAGTATCGGGTATCTTGTTCTTCGTGGCGTTTCTGCCTTATGTCTGGGCGATTCTCCACGGACAGACCGTTCCGTCGCCGGTCTCATGGTTTATCTGGGCTAGCACTGATACGCTGACCCTTATGGCCATGAGGAAGGAGGACGCTACGCGGGGTCAACTTACTGGTGCTGTCGCTGGTGCTTGGTTGATTACTCTTCTTGCGATCATGTTTGGCAAACCAACGATAGGGCTCATCGAATGGGCTAGCATCATTGGTGCCTGTGCGGGTATTGTGCTCTGGAAACGGACTGGTAATCCTGTCACGGCAATTGTTTGTTCGCAGGCGGCTGTGTTCATCGGTGCCATTCCGACGATTGTCGGGGCATACGCCTATCCATCCCAAGAAGATCCGCTTGCATGGATTATATGGTTTCTCTCTTGCGTTTGCGCCTTATTAGCGATTCGGAAGGAACGCTGGACGCTGGTCAATGCGCTCCAGCCGTTGACGTTCACGGCGATTGAGACAATTATGGTCATCCTTGTTTTCATTCGTCCATCTATGCCATAACTGGTGCCAAATGGCTGGAAGCGTTATAGCCTGTCACTCGCGGCGGGCTTTATTTTTTTATTGACAAATTCGTTTAAAGTGGTATCTTGGTAAAAGTTCTATTTTCTAGGAAGGCTTTCTATGTCCTTGAAACTAATCGATGCTCCGGAGGAATTAGGGTAATTGTTCATTAATGCCGTAAAGAGGGAGGACATTACCCTTCTGAATAGTCTCCTGCGAAAACCTTTATTGTGGAGAAAATACATGGAACGACTCACCAATGAGGAGAAAAGGTGGGCCCATCGTAATATAAGAAGTTCCTAATTATAAAGTAGTAAAGATTTTAAAAAACCGCGCGAAGCGCGGTTTATCTTATCTCTCGAATCGATTCATCCCAGTGTAAATGATCTATAACCTCAGCCAGATCATTTTCCCAAGATACAACGATTATTTTTTCGTTTTCGATAAGTGGGTCTATCCTTGGCCGATTGTGTAGCGGAATAGTATCGGTCAAATATAACCTGTCTATGGGGCTATTTACATCATTAAGAATTTCCGTTGCTGATCCGCTTAGCACTCCATGTACGGCAACGGCTAAGAATTTACCAAAGGTATATCTCTGACGAATAAAACTAATAGCTTCAACGGTTGTTCCTAGGGTTGATACCTCATCATCAAGACTAATTATTACTGAATCATTGATCTGATCCACATCGCCACTTAGGCCAACAATTTTTGTTTTAGTATCTGTATGTCTTTTCTGGGCACAGATAATAGAGAATTCTATGCCAGTCTCTCTTTTGACTCGCGTGATTTCTAGCTCAAAACGTTTCTGTGCATTTTCGTCGGGTAATAATAACGTAACTGATTTATCGGGAAATAAATTTCTGACATCTAAAAGAACTCTTTTAAGAACACGACGAACCATTGATATCTCTGTGATAAATCCAGGTCGACCAGCCATAACACTCTGAGGTGAGTGTAGATTGCACGATACGATGCGACGTAATTCTCCGAAAGATGCGCTCACAAGCCATGAAATAATCATTGGTAATAATGCCAGTTCAGTTGTTCCTTCGTCTTTATCTGAGCGTGAAAGTGGCAGATAACCGGATATTAAATTAATACGTCTAGCTTTTCGTCCGACAAGATAACCAAGAACTAACATTGTATCGATTAGTTTTTCTCGTGTTCCCGGACCACTAGTCAGAATCATACAATCATGACCACCAATATGATCCTTCGGAAGGATAACAAAAGGTTCCCCACTTGGCCTGGAAGAGATGACTGGAGTTGCAATATCTATCTTGGTAAATCGTGGCTTAGACTCTATCAGTCTTTTTATATTATCGGCTAAGCCTCCAAAGCCGGGCATGGGTACTAAAGTTAGCCCACCATTTTGATTGAAGTTAGATTGACCCGAGTCGCCATTCGTTGGATGCGCCATGGCCCCTCGTTTTTAAAGACCTTGTTTGTATTATGTACCAAGATAGTATATTGGTCAATGTCTGTTATTTTTTGTTGAAATAAATACAAAATAGTGTAAAATATAAAAGTTAAGTAGGTATACATAGCGGGCTGTAGTGTAACGGTAGCACGAGACGTTTGGGTCGTTTTAGTCCGAGTTCAAATCTCGGCAGCCCGACATCGGAAATTAAAACAGGGTTAAAAACTCTGTTTTAATTTACCGCATATGAGGGCAAGAGGCAGTGACCGAGCGTGAGCGAGGGAATACCAAAGCTAGTAGGCGTGGTGCCCGACCATTTGAAGGAAAAGGCCGTTTGGCGATTAAGTCGAACGGCTTTTTCCATATAACAACTAGATTCTTTTCATTTAGCGAGAGGTTTGTCGCCTTTTCTTTTCAAATTAAAATCGCTTCCCGACAAAGAAAACTCTGTGTCAATTTCCCAATCAGGAAAATGTTTTTTGATCATCATTTTAAAGAAGCGGGATCTCCCCGATGCCCTGTTTCTGCCATTATAATGCTTCTCAAGGAAATCCTCTCCAAAGAGCTCTTTATGGAGATCAAATATTCTGAATCCATTATAATCTGACATTAATTCTTCCCTGGAAAATTTATTTTTAGGAGAAGTAATGATTTTATCTATACATTGGTTAATTTCTTCAACAGAATAGGAGGCATGGGCCGGCGAAATACGAATTTCTTTAATGTTATATTCTGGAGATTCTGAAACACTTTTTACAAACGAGGCAATTATAGAGAATAGGCTATTGTTGGTATCGGGGTCTAAATTTGTTGTAGCATATTCGTATTCTTTCGTTTTAAAACTTAGCTGGTATACGCCGTCACCGTAGCTAGTTTCGTTAAGTGAAAATTCAAAATTAAGACCGGCTATACTTTTAAGAAGTAAAAAACGACGTCTCTTCTCACCAGAAAACACGCCTTGCTTGTAGTGAATAATCTGTCCTTCTTTTAAGTCTGGGGTTCTATCAAAATAATATGTTTCCTCGTCTGTGATAATTGGAAAACTAACTGGTCCAGTCTCTTGTGGTTCAATAAATTCGGCTACACTTTCTTTATTCATGGGGATATATTATCATCAATTAGTTATAAGTTCCATAGGATTCATGATAAAATACCTATACAATTCCGAAATAGGTGTTTGCCAGTTATCCCTACATAGTCGACAAGCGAAGCGCAGGCGGCGAGATACTCGACGTAGCAACGTCGGGTGTCCGACTGATGTAGATAGTATAGGTAGTTTGTTAATTGCATTTAAACATGGATAAAACAAATAGTTTTGAGAAGCATAGCTCTGGTATAGAAATTGTTACTACTGTCTCCGCCGATTTGTTTAGTAGGCTATATGCGATCGAGAGAGAGGTGTCAACTGAGGATATGGTGTTATTAGAGGGAGATCTTAGAAATATTATTGAAAATCCTCGCGCCTATACTGCGATAATACGGGATGGAGAGGATGTGTTGGGTTTTGTCGTCGCTCTTCCTGTCAGCGAGGTATTTAATGAATTGGCACCATACGATCCAGAATTGAAAAACGATGATGGTGACCTTTATGTTTATGATATTGCCATAAGTTCATCGAGGAGAAATCTCCCTAATTTTTTGAATTTAGTAAGAAAGCTATCGAGTGAAGCCATTAGCAGGGGCTATAAAAGATTGATTATGCACACAAGGAAGAGTGAAGGATTAAGTGAGATTTTGCAGAAAAGATATGGAGTTCAAAAATTAAGGACCATCGAAAATTGGTGCGGTTACGGTGAGCCATTTGATTATCTAGAGATGGCTCTATAGATTTATCAATTCTCTTGATAGATTTTGAATGGCGTATTGGTATAATTTAGACATAAAAAGTTCGTCAGTTATTTCTATAAATTCAACAAAATATGTCAACTAAAGAACAACCCAGTGAGTCTCATATTAATCCAGAAGAATTCGAGAAGATGTCTGTTAGATTGAGAGAGGTAGGCTTAGATATAGAAAAGATTAGGCCGGATATCGTTAGTCGGTTAGCATTGTTGGATCAATCTACTAAAGTAGTCGAAGATGAGCATAATGCCATACACTTAGCTAGAGCAGTTTTTGATTGGTATCGGAAAAATAAGCCAGAAGTGAGTTGGGTAGAACGAGAGGAGAGAGCAGTTGTTATAGGTACGATGTTCTCAGATATAGGTAAGACGGGGCCTAGAATGGCCAATATAGGCCAGCAAAAGCTTATTACGGCTATATACTCAATTGATAGTAAGGATTGGGGTGGCGGTGAAGATAAACTTTCCGTGGCAAAATATTTGGAAAAATATTTCCCAGATGACCATACGGAGAGGGTTAAAATTTATGTAAGTATGGGATTAGATCCAGAAATGGTAATGAGAAAATTTTGGGATATGCACGCTGAATGGACTTTGCAGATAATTAGTGGTGATGGAGTTCCACCCGAAGCGGTAGTCGCTGCGGCAAGTCATCATTTTATTCAAGGAATTAATCCCGAAGGTATAATTGGCAACGACGGTAGATTTACAAGATATTTTGGAGAGAATTTATCATTTGATAGAGTAGAGAAATTAATTTGTGTATTGGATGTGTACGATGCTTTTATACGAAGGAGCCACATGAGCCATGATCAGGCAATCGCAGCCTTAAGGAAAAAAGTTGATTCAAGCGGATCTTTTTCTAGCGATAAAGGGTTTCACGAGCTTATTGATGTGGTAGATTTTACTAATAGAGAAACTCAGGTATAATGTGTAGGTTATATGGTGAGTGTAGCTCAATTGGTAGAGCGTCTGCCTGTGGCGCAGAAGGTTGCGGGATCGTGACCCGTCACTCACCCATAGATAACAAAAAGGTCGCCGATGGCGACCTTTTTGTTATTACTAGTATATATATTCCCAACTATGCATTTTATCTCGGTCTTCGGGCCACGTCATGCCAATATCAGTACGATAAAACATATTTAAAATCATAATATTATCAATGCGGTTGTAGGCCATACGTCTCGCGTCTTCCATGGTTGTACCAGAACCAGTTACAACCAGATCGTATCCGCAATTACCAGCAATTTTCCAGTCGCCATCAATAATCTTAACATCACCTAAATGGACTCCTTCAAAATTAGGTTTTTTAAACAATATAGATGTATCTCTATATATCTCTACTTCTGATTTATCTTCGTAAGGAAATGGTGGAGTTGCGACAACAACTCCAACTTGAAAACCTTTTCGTGTACGAAGATCGTATGATTGATTATTAGCTATTGCATGAAAAAATTCACCCCACTCACTCAGAATGCCTTCTTGCTGAATTGATATAGTGGGATAACCAAAGCGACAAGTAAATTCCAATGGATAAATACCACGCGCGTTTACGATACAATTTATATCAATATAACCAACATAACCCGACGCCCTTAAAGGCTCAAGCATTTTTTCCAATGTCGAACGAAAGAAATTATTGGGACCACACCAAAACATTGACGTACCCATCTCACCAGTCATAGGTCCAATCTCTCCGGGGAATAGGCGCTTATGTTCAAATGCGATATTAATGGGCATGATAAAGTCATTTCCGTTGAAAAAGGCAGCACAACCAACCTCAACGCCTGATGCAAATTTTTGAAGCTGGAATGATTTAATTTTTTTACTTAAAACAACTTTGTTACTTGAAAGTATCTGGTATAAATCTTTACCGTCTTCTTCTTTGCCTATAAATAGTAGGCCCTTCCAGTCGGATGCGACATCTAATGAAGGCTTGTAAACATATCTGCCTGGATTATCTAAGATAAATTGGAGAGCAGCATCGTAATCACTGAAATCCCAATGAGGTAAAATATTCATGCCCATTCTCTGCATTTCTGTTTGACCGAACTCTCTATCATCTTCGAGTCTATCGGTATATGAGCTGCCACCGATTACTGCCTTGCCTGCTTTCCTGAGTTTGTCGGCCTGATCTCCAAACCAAATGTCGTCAAATACAACAACATCGGCCCAGTCAATAAATGACTTCCAGTCTGATATTCTTTCCAAGATTCCTTCATATACATCAGCATCGTCAGAATTTTTAATAAAACATTTTACCTCGTGTCCTTCTTTTTGAATTTGCCATGCTAAATCTCCGCTCAGACTCTCCCAACTTACGAAAAGAAATTTATATTTTGGTTTGTCGGTATGCCCATTGCTATTTTTCCCGTTTCCATTTGAACCATTTATTTTACTATCGCCATTGCTCATAATAATTTTTGATTAAAATATTAAAAAATTTAATTTATGTTTTAAATATTATGCCTTTACGAAAATAATGCAAGAGAAATTGTGATTAAAAAAATATTTTGCTATTCTTAGGTCGTGAAAATAATAAAAAACGTTGAGATCGAAAGGAATTTAATAGAGTTATCAATAAAAAAGTTCGGCTATACTCCCGATCATAATTTTGAGTGGCTAAAAAACTGTTCAGATGAAGGTGAGCCGGGAGTTTTTATTTGGGAAAATAACAATGTGGCATGGTTCTACAAGAATGATAAAAAGACCTGGACTATAATAAGCGATCCAATAGCTCCAATAAAAGCACAGGATCAAATGTTGAAAGAAATTTCTGAATATATTCTAAATCACGATGAGAATATTTATTTTCTAGACGTGAGAGATCACGTTTTTAATTTTGTTAAAAAAAATACCCAGAAAAATTCGAACTAGACTATGAAATAATTTGGCCAGTGGTAGACATGATAAGCTGGAATCCTGATTTGCCAGGCAGGCACTTTAAAGAATTAAGAAACGCTCTCAGCAAATTTAATCGAGAACACCAAGTAAAAGTAATCCCAACTTCAGAATTAGATAAAAAAGATCTACATGACGTAGTTGATCGTTGGTTTGTTAGTCGCGATAAAGATGGTATCGTGGTTCTTCCTGGTCGCTATCACAATATGATAAATAATAACTTTGGCGGCACTGAAAGCTCTCGAGTTATGCTAGTAGATGACAAGTCAGTCGGATTTAATGCTGGTTGGGAAACTCCTAATAACTCAAGCGAATGGTCAGCAAGTATTGGCATCCATGATTATTCAGTGCACGATCTGGGGGTAGCTCTTATGTACGAAGATTTAGTCTGGATAAAAAATGCTGGTTATAAGACTTGCGATCTAGAAGGTAGTGATCCACAGGCTTTGAGATTCAAGACCCAATTTTTTAATGAGTTTAAGACATATAAAACTTATACGTTTTATGTTAAATAAAAAAATATTTACCATTTTCTTCGCGTTAACTGTGATAGCTATTAGGTTCGGGATTTTTCTTTTTCCAAATAAGGATTTAATAATCTCGGGAATAGAGATACACCATATTTGGATTGGCTTAATTATTCTGGTTTTGGGTTGTTTTATTAAAAATAAATTAAAAATCGTGGCCATAGCTATCGGTCTTGGACTGGTGGCTGACGAGTTTATTTTTATGCTATTATGCAACGGTCAAAATGAAGAATACTGGTCACATTACTCAATTAGTGGGGCCTGTATCTTGGCACTTGTTATTTTAATCTTCGCGAATAGGGTTATGCAGTTTTTTAGAATACCTGTGAAAAACAGTCGCTAGATGGCCGTTTTTTCTATCTGGATTCCATTGAGAATTTTATGAACTGCTTCGAGACTATCCCAGTCATGGATTGAGAGAGGGAGTATGTTTTTATTTAATTTTTTAAGTTTTGCAATCATCTTTTTTAAATCAGTTGGTTTAACCATGTCAGATTTTGATATAAAAAGATATTCTTTTTTATCTAACAATTCTTCTTTGTAAGCGCCAAGTTCGGCACGCATTATTTCGTAATCAGTAATTGGATTTTCTGATTCGGCAGATATGAGGTGAAAGAGAACAGAAGTTCTTTCGATGTGTTTTAAAAATTTTATGCCAAGACCCTTACCAGACGACGCTCCTTCTATTATTCCGGGAATATCGGCGATGATTAATCCGTAATAAGAACCAAGATGTGGTTCAAGCGTGGTAAAGGCATAATTTGCGACCTTGCTCTTGGCTCTGGTCAGTTCGTTGATTAACGATGACTTGCCAACATTGGGCATACCTAATAATCCCACATCAGCAATTAATTTAAGTTCGAGTCTATAATTTATTTTCTCGCCGGGTGTTCCGACTTGAAATTCTTTCGGACTGGTATTAGTAGAAGATCTAAAATGAAAGTTACCATGCCCACCGCGTCCGCCCTTAGCAATTAAAACTTTCTCTCCAATTTTCGTAACTTCGATCTCGTTCTTAGTTGAGATATTGATAGCGATTGTACCAACCGGAACTTCAATGATGAGATCCTTGCCAGTAACACCGTCATTGTATTGTCTTCCACCTACTTTGCCATCTTCAGCTTTAAATGATTTTCTTGATTTTAGACGTGTCAAAGCGCCAATATCTGAGATACCTTCAAGATAAATGCTACCACCATTACCACCCTTAGCACCGGTCGGACCGAGTGACATCTTGTTTTTATTAAAAGACACGGTGCCATCGCCGCCTTTTCCAGCCACTACTTTGATTTTCAGTTCATCGACTAGCATAATGTCATCATATATCATTTAATCAATTTTGACAAACTGATCATTTTATTGTAAAGAATCTTTAAGATTTTTACATAGCTTTAAACACTCTTGTCTATAGATTCCAATTATTCTAAGCTAAAGACATGGATAAATTTGAAAGAAAATCAGGAATATCTAGGATATTGAGGGCTGATGCTGAGGTTTTTCAGGATCTGTACCATGATATATTAAATGATAATGTAACTAGATCTTATGAAGTTGCCAAAAGTCCCGAATGGATCGAAGCTCTAAAACAAATTAATTCTTTTTTAAGAGAATTTGTTTCTGAGTATGGAGGAGAGTTTATTGATGTACCTGCCAAGAATATTCACGTAATTAATAGGCAGGATCTTCCTAGCAATGCCAGCGACAAGGCTCAAGAATTTGGCGGACTTTACAGTCCTGAGTCTCAGGCCATTTTTATTTTTGTAGATTCAAGCTATACCAATCTCAAAGCTGCGATACGCGTGGTGCATGAGTTGTTGCATTTTAATTCCTTTCAATCCCTTCAAGATGCGAGCAAAGGGAAGAAGTTTCATCTCGAAAGAGACGAAGATGATGAAGAAGAATTAGTAATTCTCGGTCCGAAAAGAATTGGTTTTGAAATTTTTTCCGAGAAAAAGAACAAGGTATTTTTTTACAATTTGAACGAAGCAATAACAGAGGAATTGATCAAAAGATTTGATAAAAGATATTTTGGCAAACTGACCCTTACGAAAGAAGAATATGAGGAAAGGGAATTAAGAAGATCAGAAATCACAGAAAAACCGGGAAAGGATGATAGCCATGAGATTATGGCAGACGACTTAGCCGTGGCTAGGGATTTCGAAACGAAGGACGGTCCGCCTATTAAACTTAGAGAAGGCTATGGTTATAGCGAAGAAAGAGAAAAATTGAATACTTTAATCGGAGAGATTTATGTAAAAAACTCAGAATCATTCTCTTCCGAGGAAGATGTGTTTAAAATGTTTGCAGAAGCTGTAATGACGGGCCGATTGCTAAAAGTGGCCAGAATAATTGAAAAAACATTTGGGAAGGGTAGCTTTAGACAGTTTGGGATTGATACGTCTGTTACTATGACCGAATGATAAGTTTGCGTGCACGGGTAGATCTGTCTAAATAACAGATCTTTTTATTTAAAAAATGTATAATCTAGCTATGGTGAAATTTGATGAATTGTATAAAAAATTGAATAAAGCTCAGAAAGAGGCCGTTGATGTGGTGGAGGGGCCTGTAATGGTAGTTGCTGGACCCGGAACTGGTAAAACCCAAATTTTAACTCTGCGCATTGCTAATATTTTAAAAAAGACCCAGGCTGAGCCCGAGAATATTTTAGTTTTGACTTTTACCGAGTCAGCGGCGACAAATATTCGTCGCCGTCTGACCGAGATTATCGGTGTCCCGGCTTATTCGGTTAGTATTAGTACTTTCCATGGTTTCGCTAATGAGGTTATAAAATCAAATCCGGAAAGTTTTCCAACTATCCTTGGAGCCAATAATCTAACAGAGATTGATCAGCTTAAAATAATAGAAGATATAATCTTAAAGACCGACCTAGGCTTTCTTAAAACATTCGGCGATCCAACATATTATATTAGAGATATAATTAAGGCCATCTCTGACTTAAAGCGAGAAGGAATTTCACCCGAAGAATTTAAGGTTCTAGCCGGAAAAGATAAAAAGTTTTTTGATTCTAGGGATGATATTTATCATGATCGCGGTGCTCACAAAGGCAAGATGAAGCTGGAAGCGGAAAAAGATCAAAAATATATTAGTAAAAATATCGAATTAGCTGTGATTTATGAAAAATACCAGATCGAATTAAGGCGACTAAAGGCTTATGATTTTGGTGATATGATCTTGGAATTATATAAACAATTCAAGAAAGATGAGAATCTGTTGAGATCTATCCAAGAACAATATCAATACATATTGGTTGACGAGCATCAGGATACTAACAATGCTCAAAATAAAATAGTCGAATTGATCATGTCTTTTCATGAGAATCCCAATATCTTTGTGGTGGGCGATGAGAAGCAGGCCATATTCCGATTTCAGGGTGCCTCTCTGGAAAATTTTTATTATTTTAAAAAAATATATCCTTTTGCCAAGTTAATTTATCTAACCGATAATTATCGGTCTGGCCAAATCATTCTTGATCTAGCTGATAGTTTGATTCAATCAAAAGATAAATTAAGATCAAACAAAGATCTTAAGGCAGCTATAAATCTCTACGAGTTATCATTGCCAGACGAGGAGGCTCAATTTGTGGCTCAAAAAACAAAAGACTTGATTGATGCTGGAGTTGAGCCTAGTGAAATAGGCATTTTATTCAGGGATAATAATGATGCCAATGCGCTGGTCAATTATTTTG
>Ga0209518_1003866_pt1 | contig 12520 bp, 7 predicted proteins | sample RifGroB1_FD_183993 | JGI IMG/M metagenome (GOLD analysis project Ga0209518, IMG submission 183993) | Groundwater microbial communities from Rifle, Colorado, USA - Groundwater B1 (SPAdes) (version 2) | ecosystem: Environmental > Aquatic > Deep subsurface > Groundwater | place: Rifle, Colorado... | reverse complement strand
CCTTTCCGGGTCTTCGGTCTTACTTAAAAACCGTCTCATCACCCTGCTACACGACTAAGGAGAAACGACCATGGCCCTGAAAACCGGACAGAAAACCACGGAAACTTTGCTGGCTTCCCTCAAGACCGCCTTCGACAAAGGGATCATGCGGATTTACTCCGGCCCCCGCCCTGCCTCTTGCAACGACGCGGAGACCGGCACCCTGCTTTGCACCATCACCAAGGACGGCGCGGCCTATACCGAAGTCGACGGCACGAACGGGCTGGAGTTCAACGCCCCGGCGACCACGGCCGGCGTCTCGGAACTGCTCAAGAAGACCGGCGACGTGTGGGCGGACCTTGCCGCCGACGGCACCGGACAAGCGGCCTGGTATCGCTTCTTTCCCCTGGGCGCCGGCAAGACTGGGGCCTCGACCACCGTCCCCCGCGTCGACGGTTCGGTCGGCACGACCTCCAGCTATGACCTCCAGATGCTCAATCTGACGGTCAACGTCGGGGAACCGGTCTACATCCAAAACTTCAAGTGGACCATGCCGAACGGCGAATAACCTGCCCTCTTTAACTTGACAGAAAGGTAGGTGCCAAGTGGCTGCTTCGCAATTTGCATTATTTCACACGTTCAAAGAACGCCTGGGGCTCAAGGTCCTCGACCTTGACAGTGACACCATCAAGTGTGCCCTGGTGGCCTCGACGTGGACGCCTTCCCTCTCCGCACAAGCGAACTGGGCGGACGTTAGCGCCAATGAGATCACCGGGGATGGCTACACGGCGGGCGGGGTCGCATTAACCAACGTCACCTACGCCAACACCGCGGGAACGAGCAAGTTTGATTGCGACGATCCATCCTGGACGGCGGGAGCCTCGGGGATTGCGGCGCGGTATGCGGTTATCTATGACGACACCGACGCCAACAAAACCCTGATCTGTTACACCCTGCTCGACACCGCTCCGGCGAATCACAGTGTCACCAACGGGCAGGTCTTCTTGATTGCACTGCCGGCAACCGGGGTCTTTACGCTCGCATAAGGAGTTGTCTCTGTGAGCAATCTCGCCCTCATTACCGCCGATACCGGACATGCTGCCGCCACCAACACCAAGACTGCCCTTGAAGCCAAGGGACATACAGTTACGTTGGTGGCGGACAGCACGCTCGGCAGCTTTGACCCGACGTCCTACAACGTCCTCGTCGCCGTGCGCACAACTAACACGCAGACGGTGGCTGACCAGTTGCGGGCCTTTGTCGATGCCGGCAAGCCGGCGTTGTGGGGAACAGGGTCACTAGGGCTCACAGCCGGAACCGGGAGATCCAGCCTTCCGACCAAAGCGTCTCTGTGTGGGACTTTTGAGGTCGTCGACAACACTGCCGGGGCGAACGGGATTCGCGTCACTGACAACACTCACGCTGCCACCACCGGCTTTTCAACAGCGTCAGAGACCTCTGTTTTTTCCGCAGCGAACTATGCCCAAGTCATCGACACGGGACAAACCTTTGTCGGCGCTGAACTCTCCAAAGGGGACCCCAGTCTCGCAGCCCTAGCAAGTCAGGTCGAGAGCTTTGTTGTCGAAAAAGGCACTCTCGACCTTTTGGGTGTAGCGATCGGGGGCAGGGTCGTTGTCTTCGGCTTTCTCTATGGGGGACAGAGTGCGTACACCGCCAACGGGCAAACTCTCCTTGACCAAGCGGTCGGATGGGCTGTTCTCGTCCCCTCGGCTGTACCCACCACCGGCGCTCTGACCATCGCGGGAACGACTCCCGCTATTGGCGTAGCTCCTGCCAGCGGGTCATTGACGTTCGCCACTGACACCCCCACCGCCCAAGTTGTGGTTCCGACCGCCGTGCCTGCGACCGGCGAGCTGGTTTTGACGGGTGGGGATGCGCCGACAATGCCGCTGGTGGTGCAACCAGGGACCGGATTGTCGCTGATCCTCTCGGGCGGGATTCCAACCGTCAAGACTTATTCCTTTGCCGAAGGTGGCGGAGTCTTCTTTGCCCTAGAAAGTGAAGCCAACGCCTTTCCGTCGCACCTCGGCTACGGAGCCGGCGCCTTCTCCCTTGCCACCAGTTACGGCGAAGCGATCAAAAAGCACGACGCCGTGGGCAATGGGGCGTTCTACGTCCCGACCTGCACCGCCAAGACTTCCCCGCAGCACCTCGGACATGGTAACGCCGCCTTCTCTCTGCTGACCGGCGAAGCAGGGGAGGCAGCGGTCGGCAATGGCTCGTTCTCTTTCCTTGTGGGTGAGGGGACCACGGTTCACGGCCACGCCGCAACGGGCACCGGGGCCTTCTTTGCCATGGCGGGAACCGGAACGACCGGCTCGAAAGGCGCTGGAGCGTTCAACCTCCTCACCGGCAGTAGCCTGGCGGTCAAGGGGCAGATCATCACCGGGGCCGGCGCCTTCTCTTTCCTGACCGGGACCGGAACGACCACCAAGGGACACATTGCCACCGGCAGCGGGGCGCTCTTCCTTTTGGCTGGAGCGGGCGGCAGCGTCAAGGGGCGCCTGGCAACCGGCAGCGCGGCCCTGCGCCTGCTGACCGGCAGCGGAGAGTCGACCAAGGGGCACGGTGCTACGGGGGATGGAGATCTCTTCCTTATGACCGGGACCGGACAGGCTGGAGTGCGTAACGACGCCACCGGAGCCGGGGATTTCTTTCTCCTCAAGGGGAGCGGGATGCTGGACACCACCGACCCGGATTACATCCTTCACTATCGGAGCCCGACATGATCGTCATCAGCACCCCGACCAAGAGCCGGGCACCGACACAGTTCACCGCGTTCCCCTTTGCCTCGCTCTGCGTCTTTCAAGGACAGATCCTCGCCGCAGGACCGAGCGGGATCTTCACCCTGGAAGGGAACACCGACAACGGCGCGCCGATCGATGCCTACCTGACCCTGCCCGATTACCGCACCGGGGGGAGTTTCCGCCCGCACTGCGTCCATATCGACGGCGAAGGTGGCCCGCTCGACGTGACCGTGACCATGGACCAAGGCGACCCGCACACCAAGCGCGCATCTTCCCCGAAGACCGGCCATCACCGCAAGGAAGTGAAGCCCGACCGCATTTACCCAGGCGGGAGCATGGCCCTCAAGATCGCCAACGTCGCCGGGGGAGACTTCGCCATTGACGGGCTGGACGTGTCCTTTACCAACATCGGGAAACGTCCATGAGCACGTCGGTCCGCCTCTACGGCGACAAGGACAAGGCCAAGGCTATAGCCCATGCCCATGTCGCCCGGATGCTGGCCGACTTCCGCCTGTTCAACAACTTCCAGAACGAAATAAACGGGGAACCGCTCCAGCAGAACCAACGGAGACACTTGCTCTACGACGGGGATGCTCTGATCGGGGAAATCCGCATGAGGACCTGTTTCGGGGTGGAGGTCGTGGACGTGCTGGCCGTACCGCCCGGACAACCGCGCCGACCGGCACCGCTCCCGATTCCGACCAACCCGCCGCCCGAGTTCTATGTGCCGGAGTTCGCCACTTCGGAACCGGAACCGCAAGGGTTTGAACTGCCGATTATTCGCCGGGAAGAAGAGTCAGAGATGAAGCGGAAGAAAGAGGATCTAGCTTTACCGCAAACGCGCATCTGCCCGGTCTTTTTGGGGCGTTTGCCGAGTAATGACGGGTTCTCTGGTTATTTTGTCTTCCTCGACGGGTTTATTTCAAATAACTGGATTTTTATACCGAAGGAGCACGATACAGACGAGATCGCCGCCGATTTCAGTGCTCGTCCTTGGTTCCCAGTCAATGGGTATTACAACAGCATAGGCCATGACGGTAGCCTTAACCAACGGAAGATAACCAGCCTTCATTTTTATCCAGAGTATCGTAAACCTGTGAGGTATGTGGATCACGGTGATTTGACTATATCAGAAGTAAGGACGACGCGGCTCCAAGTTGAAGGAGTAGACCTGTCTGGTATTTCATTCGGGAGCTTTTACTACCACGTAGAAGACACCACGGTACACGAATCCGAATGGATGTGGATCTTGGATTATGCCACCAGCATCCTAAACGACGAAATCCCCGGAGGGGGTTTGTATGGTGCGGTGTGGAGCACGAGTGAGTGGTTGGGGATGGTAGGAACATCGTCTTTCCTTTGGAACAACGAACTGGGCACGGCTGGTCCGATGACTACAGAGTATCGTTTCCATAACTTGACGGGGGCAGAAGTCCCTGGAGGTGGTCTCGAATCAACAGTTGTAACCCCTACATACTTTAATTTTAACAGCTACGGGTCAGACAGTTCTCAGTTCGGCTACCTCAAAGGCACTGATGTTTACCTGTTTTGGCGGATGTCCCAAGCCACGGGTTTCGAGGGGAGTTTTTGGGTTACTGAGCAAAAATATGCACTGATTTCCCCCCTCTGTAATGGGGGGATACAGGAGATTACGCTGGAAGACCTTACTATCGCCTCCGCCGTGGTCGAGATTGACGGGGAGGAGGTTACTGTTTACCCCGATTCAAACCACTGCGATTGGGCTTTGGTGGACCTCGAAGACCTCGTAATAGAATTATAAAGGAGACCCGCCATGGCCGGTTTAACCATAGACACACCCAACCGCGTTGCCGTTGTCGCTGTTCAAGAGTCCATGGGTCTTGCTCATGACATGGTGGGAGAGTACGCCGTCAAGGTCAAATCCGCCCTGGACAGTATCGCCAGCATGAACCTCGACGTGCCGACCGTCGGACTGACGGAAGGCGTGGAGGATGTGGCGGTTCCAGGGATCGGGCCGGCGCCGACCATCAGCAAACCGGAAGCCTTTGTCCCCGGCATGGCCGAAGTCACCATGGAAGACTTGGCTTCGCTCAAGGAATCCTTGGGGCTGATCGATGTGAACGCCCTGCTGCCGGATTTAAGACCCTTGGCCGGGGATCTTCTCGACTTCCCCACCTTCGATGTGCCCGCCCCGGCGATGGATACCTTTGCCGCCCCGACCGTGCAGGACGTGGTGGTCCCGGACACCGTGCCGGAGATCGGGATTGTCACCATCCCTGCGGCGCCGGATCTGGTGATGCCGGACGACTCCAGCATCAACAGCATCATGGCGGCCCTCGACGCGATCGAAGCCCCGCAGTTGCCGACGCTCAACACCATCACTTTTGACGCCGTGGCGCCGGAGATTGATTTCTCCCCGCCTGATTCTCTCTTTGTCTACACCGAGGGGACCTATCAATCCGACCTGCAAGACGCCCTCAAGGTCAAACTCTTCAACGATGTGAAGTATGGCGGCACAGGTATGGCCGCAGCGACCGAAGCGGCGATCATGGCCGCAGCGATCTATGACCTCGACGTTGAACTGGAGAAGGCTCACAACGACACCACGCAATACTGGGCGGCCCGCGGGTATGACTTCGCCCCCGGTGAATTGAAAGCGGCAATCCGCCAGGATACCACCGCCAACAACCGCCTCCGGGTCAAACTGGTCAACGAGATTACCAAGATCAAGTACGACGCGGAACAGAAATGGAACGAGATTGCCCTGTCTGGAGCCCTGAGCCTGGAAAAACAGGCCATGGATCATGTCAACCAGGTGGCAGGGAGAACCTTTGAAGCGGCGAAGTACACGGTTCAGCAGCATCTTGACATCTTCAATGCCCGCGTCTCCGCCTTTGCAACCCGCATGGAAGCCTACAAAGCGGAAGCACAGGTCTTCGGGGAGCGGGTCCGGGCGGAAGGGCTCCAGATCGAGCGCGCCAAGCTCCTGATCGAAGCAGCCGGCCTCTCGGCTGACCTCCAGGAGAAGAAACTCCGGGCGATCCTCTCGCGCTATGAAGCCCTCAAGCTCCAGATCGCCCTCTACGCCGAGACGATGAACGGAGCGAAGATCGCCACCGAAGTTGAACGGTTGAAGCTGGAAGGGTATAAGGAACTGATCGGGGCCAAGGTCGCGCAAATCGGGGCCGTGACGGCCAAGTACAACCTCTACCAGGCGCAACTCTCGGGGAACAAGATCAAGTCGGACGTTTATTCCACTCAGGTCGACGCCTACGGCAAGCTCATGAGTACCAAGAAGATCGGGGCGGATATCTACCTGGCCGGGGTGCAAATGGCAGGGGAGGGCAACCGGCAATCCGTGGAAGTCCTCAAGGCTGCGCTGGACAAGTACACCGCCGACAGCCAACACGCCGAGCGCGCCGAAGACGCCCGGATCAAAGCCTATGGCGCCGAGGTCGGAGCGTATGAAGCCGACACCCGCCTGGTGGGGACGTACTGGGATTCTCTGGTCAAGGTCTTTGACGGGGAAGTGAAGCAGCATAGCACTGAGGCGGAACTCCTGATGAAGGCCGCCGAGGTCAACGCCCGCACCGCCGCCGCTTATAAAGAGATCGGCGCCGCCAACCTCAAGGCCCTGGCGAGTGTCAACGCGCAGATCATGGCCTCCGCCCTCTCGTCGGTCTCTGCCTCCGCGCAGATGGGCTACAGCGAATCGCTCGGACACAGCTTCTCCTACGGGGAGTCGGTCAGCAACTCGACCAGCAGCTCGACCAACAACAGCACCAACAATAGTACGAATAATTCCACCAACAATAGTATCAATAACTCCATCAATAACGGGGTGAATAACGGGGTGAGCAACACGGTCAACAACTCGACTAATAACAGCGTAAACACCTCGCAGAATCAGAGCAGCAACCAAACGGATAACTACACCATATCCAGAAGCGAAAACCAGAATCAAACCGAGAATCACACCTTCACCGACGAGAAGAGCACGTCTCAGCGGGATACGGTCAATAACACCGTCAACAATACGACGAATAATGGTAATTAACTTATTAATTTCCTTGCATAAATAGCGAAAATATGGTAACAGAAAACAGCAATCAAGGAGGCCGCCATGGCTAACGCAATCATCGAAAAAGAGAAGATTCAGAAACGGCAAGGGCTGCCGTCGATGGGCTCCGCCATAGCGACCATGAACGGCACCGCACCCCTTGAGCGGTCCTATCCTTCCGCCGATCTTCCTCTCCCGCGAGAGTTGCGCCAGAGTGATTTTCTCCCCAGTCACGGGCCGGCCTTGGCGGGTCCTTCCCCTGCGGCTCCGGTCGGCAGTTTGACTGATCGAATCAATCCAGTGCGCCCCGCGCCCGTTCAGCCGACAATCAATACCGCCGCCCCGCTGACGACTGCGCCCTTGACCACGGCCCCGCGCCCGGCGACTATCGCCACCCCACAAGCGTTGACGCCCGGACAAGAAGCGCGCCGCGCCGTCTCTCCGCAACCCGCACCACAACTCTGGCCGCAAGCGCTACCCGCTTCGGTGCTGACGGATGGGCTCCCCGGTAAGCCGGCAGTAACGCCGGTTGCCGCTGCCACTCCGCCCGCCGCTCCCGTTGTCGCACCGGCACCAGCGCAGCCGCGCACCGTTCCATTCTCTCCGCAAGCTCAGTCTCTCCGGGACCAGGCAATCGCCATGCTCGGACCGGAGAAGAGCCTGGATATCGCCCAACTCCGCGCCGCGATCGACAAGATCGCTCTTGAAGGGGAGAACGCCCCGCGCATTGCCACTTCCGAAGCTGCCTTTGCCGGTCAACCCTCTAACGGCGTCAACCCCAATTTCATGCGCGAACGCCTCGCCGCTGATCCGGGTTATTACGGACTCAGCCCCGAAGCGGAACAGGCCCGCCGTGAAGCCCGCGCCGGCACCGTCTCCCCCGACGGCAAGGGGCGGATCATTGCCCCGGAACCGGGCTTTATGCAGGAGACGACACGGGGGGGAGCCTCGACCTTCCGTATGTCCGACGCCAACGGCCGGGAGTTCAATACCGAGCGCGAAGCAAGGGCAGGACTCAGCGACACCGAGAACGCCACCTTGACTGGTATCGATAAGGTGAAGGCCGACACCGGCAAGACACTGGAGGAGACCAAGACCGTCGTCCCCAACTCTCGGTCGGATATCGCCTACAAAGACCTGACCGGCCGCGCCGCTATGGTTAATGCCGGTGCCAGCGTGACCAACGCCGACGCCAACATGCTCCAGGCGCAGACCGGCGAGACCCTGGCTGATAACGCGATCAAGACGGGGAGCGTCACCCCGAGCGGCAAGGTTTCTTCCGCTACCGCCTCCAGCAACAAAGCCTGGGACGGCGCCCCGAACGACGTTAAGGACTTCTTTGTCGACCCGACCACCGGGGAGGTTGACCTTGACAGCTTCACGGAATTTGGTCAGTACCGCATGGCCCTGGGCAACCCGGACCCGACCACCGCTATCAGTGATTGGAAGATGGCGAAGAAGAACCGGGTCCCGATCGAGGCGCTCAAAGCGTTCCAGATGGACGAAGATCCGAATAAGGCGGCCAACTTCAAGAAAATGTACGGATGGGCTCCGAGCAACCTCTAACCCTGCGGGGAAATCATGGACAAATTGAAGAAGCCCGTTATCGACCCCACGGCTCCGGTCGTGGACAAAGAAAACCCCTACGCTAAATTCGGATTCGCAGGAGAGGAGCCCGCCCAATCCGCCGCCCCGACAACCACCCCGGCGCCCGCCGCCTCCGCCAACCCTTACGCCAAATTCGGCTACACCGAAGATCTTGCCGCCCCGATTGCTCCGGTAGCCAAAGAGGACAGCTACCTCTCGGGTGGGGCAAAATCTCTTGGTAGAGGTATCGCTGAAATTGGGGTAGCGGCCGGTCATGCCCTGGAATGGGACGCCAGCGACCCAGCCGGGATCAACAAGTCTCTCCTTGAGCGCGCCGGCAAGGTTATTGCCGACACTGGGGAAGGACTCAGGGATATGATCCCGCAAGCCAACCCCGGCACCAGCCTTCCCAAAAAAGCCTTTGTCGAGGCAGTTGAATCTCTGCCCCTCTCCGTTGCCTATGCCGTGCCGTCGATGATCGGCGCCACCGCCGCAGGGGCCCTTGCCACCCCCGAGACGCTGGGAGCAGGAACCATCCCCGCCGCCATTGCCGGCGCCGCCGCAGGGCAAGCCCTGACCTATCCGGTCATGCAGCGCTCGACCGCGCAACAGACCTTTGAAGAACTGCGCAAGCTCAACCCGAACGCCACGCCGGAAGAGCTCAACCAGATGGCGACCGATGCCAGCGCCACCGGTCACTGGGAAGCAGCCCCGGAAGCGGTGGGGAATATCGCTGAGGGTGTCATTTACGGTGTCATGCCTGGGGGACGCGCGGCTAAGGTCGGTGTGGACTTCCTGACCAACATCTTCCGCCCCGGTGTCAAACAGTTTGGTAAAAACGCTCTAAAGTCCTACGCCTTTGAGGCGCCGACCGAAGCGATCACCGCTTACAAGCAGACCGAGATCTTCAATAAGCATGTCGCCCCCGGAAATCAGGAGGACCCGGCACACGCCGCCCTATGGTCCCTGGCACCGACCGCGGTAATGACCGGTCTCATGGGTGCTGGTGGCACAGCCTCGCAGCGTCTCCGCAGTATGAGCATGGAGAAGGAGCTCTTCCAGCCCCTCCCGCTCAACGAGCAGGGTCTCCTTGACCCGAAAGCCCTCCAGGCCCGCTACGCTCTGGCGAAAGTGGTTGGCGCCGAAGCGGAAAAAGCAGGAGGCCCCGAGGTGAAAGCCGCCTGGGAAGCCAACGCCCGCGCCGCCATTGCCGCCAACCAGCCGATCCCCTTTGACGGCACCGCCTTTGTCCCCCCCGAGCAGGCGCCGGCCGTTCTCGCAGAAGAGCTCCAAGACACCGAGCGCCGCATTGGCAACCTGGAAGCGACTCTCCAGGCGCAGAAGAACAACACCGCCGTTGCCAAGAATCTGGAGCGTCTCCATGCCCGCCGTGAAGAGATCACCGCCCGCATGGCCGCCCGGCAAGAGGAAGCAATCCAGGAGGACCAGACCCGGACCGAGACCGCCAAGTTTAAAGACGAGGCACTTGGCTCCACGATCGTCGGTGCCGATCATTACGACCGCGGCAATGTCCGCGCCGCCGCTGGTTTGGACGAGGGGACCCTGGGAGAGGTCGTCAACCCGAACGCCGGCAATGAAGTCATTGCAGATCTGGACCGCAAGATCGAGAACGCCCGCAGTGTGGCTCCGTCCTCGAAAGCAGCCAAGGCCAACCTGGAAGCTATGGAACTCCAGCGTGTGCAAATAGCCGAAACTCTGACCAAAGAAAAGGGAGAGAACGCCGATGCAGTGCCCTCGTTGTTACAAGAAGGTTTGCAAGGGAAAGAAACTTTGCCCGACGTGCGGGACAAGACTACGGGGAAGCCGCCAAGGGAAGGAACAGGACTAGAAGATGAGAGCGACAATGCGCAAAACACATCGAGCCGAATGGAATATTTGGAACGGAATGAAACAGCGTTGTCTGAACCCGAAAAGAGAGAACTATCCGCGTTACGGGGGGAGGGGAATAACGATTTATCCAGAGTGGATCAAGGATTTCGAGGCATTTCTCAGATACGTAGGTCCGAGGCCGGAGGGGGCGACATTGGACAGGAAAGACAACAACGGGAATTACGAGCCGGGGAACGTCCGGTGGGCGAATCTCTACACCCAGGCGAGGAACAAAAAGAACAACCGTATGATTACGTGCAACGGGAAGACACAAACGCAAAAAGATTGGGCAGCAGAGACGGGAGTCCCGCTCTCAACGATAAGGTGCAGGAGAGACAGGGGACTACAGGGGGGAGAAATATTCAAGGGAGGGAGAATATCTCCATCGGCTCCGACACATCAATACAACGGGGAAACGAAGACCTTGAAGGAATGGGCGCAAGCAACGGGGATACCATACGAAACAATCAGATGGAGGCGCAGGAAAGGGCTCCCGATGGAGGAAGTTCTCAATCCAAAAATGAGAAGAGTATTGGAAAAGAAGTAGAAGGGGATACTAAGAAGTCCCTCCCCCCAAACAGTATCGTTACGCAGATCAACGACCTCAACGGCAAGCCGATGGGGTATGAAGTCACTCCTCATGACGGAACACCGGAAGGGATGACCAAGGCCGCGCAAGAGAACGCTCGGAAGATGAACGACTATCCGAACGCCTCGATGAACGAGACTCAGCACCTTGTCACCAACGCAGACGGAACGCCGACAAATGAGATCAACGCTCGTTTTGGCGACCTCAAGCCGCTACCCAAGACGGACGCGGTGCCCACTCCCCCGTCTACTCCCCCCTTGGCGACAGGGGGGGTTATCGAAAAACAACCGTGGGAGATGACGAAAAAAGAGTACGCCGAATCAGGTAACAAGGTGCCAGAGGCATATCATTTTAACGGGATAATAAACGCGATCAGGGAAGGTAAGCCCGTCCCTGCTACAGTAATCGCTGAGTACAAATTAGAGGAGTTAGTAGCAGAGCAATCGCAGTCTACCCCCGATTCGCAACCAGCGGTTGCGACTACCAAGGCACCGCAGGGCCAGCCTGGCGAACCTGCGATAAAGACGGAACTTAGCGAGAGCCAGCAACGGCATATTCGCAACAAGATAAATACCCTGGGAGTTGAAGGCGCCAAGAGGTTGTATAGCACGGACGACGAAGCCAGCCGCTTTGCTCGGGCGGTTATCGAGGGACAGAAGATCTCTCCTGCCGAACAGGCAGCGGTCGGTTCTCCGGTCAGTTCCGTTCGCGCCAACAAGGGCAAGAGCTATTTCCATGCCCGGTATCCGGGGAAGCTGGTCCGCGACTATACCGTCACCTTTGAAGATGGGAAATGGACGCAAACCCACGCCGCGCCGACCCCGGAGATTGCCCGAGAGTTGGCGATCGAGGACAGAAAAGGCAGAGAACAGCGCACGGCGGAAAAGCTCCAGGCAGAAGCAGAGAAAACCACCCCGCCAGCGTCTCAGGCTGCCCCCCAGCCGGCGAACGCCCCCGAGGTGACACCAACCCCCGCACATACCGCCAAGGGACAGAAGTTTGACGACAAGGGCAAGCCGGTCTCCGCCGTCAAGGCTGCGCTCATGGAGCGTTATCCTGACAAGCCCTGGCTCCATATCGATCAGATCCTCCCCTCTGGGAACAAGGAGTTTGACGACGAGCAGCGGGCGATTGAGCAGGACGCGATTGATCAGGTCATGCGCGACCCCGAGGCGGCCGTCCAGGAGTATCTGAACATCACCCACCAGGTCCCGGTGACGGACAAGGCCGGCAATGTCCAGACCATCGGCAAGGTCGACATTTTCAGCCGCCCGGTGATGAAGGACGGGAAGCAGGTCCAGCAGATCGTTACCACCAACGGCAAGCGCAGTATGGAAGAGATCATGCAGACCGGCCCGGTAATCGTCAACACCGACGAGGCTCGGCCGCTCTTTGCCGCCTACCGGGACAATCCCGGACGATTCTCCGCAGCGGTGCATGAAGCCTCCAGCGCCGTCGGTAAGATGGTGTGGGGCCAAGCTGTGACCATAGCCGACCCCCGCGGCAAGCATCAGATCCTTTTCCTGGGTGGTGGTGGTGGATCGGGGAAGGGCTCCGCTCTTTCCAAGCACGTCAAGCAGGACGGCGATCTCTACGACCTGGCCCAAATGGAAAAGGAATCGCAGATCGTTTACGACGGGACGCTCAACGACTTCAAGAAATTGAGCG
>Ga0209518_1003860_pt1 | contig 12527 bp, 8 predicted proteins | sample RifGroB1_FD_183993 | JGI IMG/M metagenome (GOLD analysis project Ga0209518, IMG submission 183993) | Groundwater microbial communities from Rifle, Colorado, USA - Groundwater B1 (SPAdes) (version 2) | ecosystem: Environmental > Aquatic > Deep subsurface > Groundwater | place: Rifle, Colorado... | reverse complement strand
AATATCAACATCGCAACAATTTGTTAAATAAAATGGAAAATATAATTAATGATTTTAGAGACAGAAAAATAGTATTTGTTGACTTGGAAATGACTGGACTTTATCCATTTGTCAACGAAATTGTAGAAATTCGAGCATTAATTGTAAATGGTAGAAACTTTGAAATAGAAAAAGAATTTCATGCAAAGGTTAGGCCGCTTCATCCAGAAACTGCAACTAAAGATGGGCTAGAAATTAGTGGTTATAACACACTGGACTGGAAAGATTCTCCACATCCAAAAGAAATACTTGAGAAATTTGCACATCTTGTGCCCGGTGCGATGATAGCAGGGTGGAACATTTGGGTTGACTGGACTTTTTTACAGATAGAGTTTCATAATTATCAAATCAAACATGATTATGACTATCGTTTGCTTGATATTGCATCAATAGCATATGTCAAATTATTTAATGAGCCAAATGTTTCAGACATTAGGATGAGGACTATAAGCAAGTATTTAGGGTTAAAGGTTACTGTGAAACATGATGCCCTGACAGATATAAAGGCAACTTTTAATGTGTTTCAGAAGCTGCTTGAGAAATGAAAATAAGACACCCTGCCAAATTCGTGAATAAACTTCAAAGTGAGGTCAGAATTCATCGATTTGTATATTTACTTCTGCTAATTATTTTATCTTTGGGATTATTTTTAAGAGTTTATCGAGTAGATCAGGTGCTTGGGTTTTATTTTGATCAAGGCAGGGACGCGTTAGTCATTTGGGATTTTTGGCATAATGGTAAATTATTTTTGGTAGGCCCAACTACAGGTATTGCTGGAATATTTAGAGGGCCACTTTATTACTACCTCATTGCCCCATTTTATTTAATTGGTGGGGGAGACCCTGTTTGGCCAGCAATATTTTTGGCCCTAATTTCAGTTTTGGCAATTGGGTTAATATATTACTTGGGTCAAAAAATACAAAACAAAGCGACCGGGATTTTAGCTGCGCTTATTGCTTCATTTTCTTTTTATATAATATTAGCCTCGCGATGGCTTTCAAATCCTACGCCAATGTTGCTTTTGTCAATGTTATTAGTGCTTTGTATGTGTAATATTGCGGACAAGAGGGCACCCGCCAGCAACGCTTTGCGTAGCAACGCGGGCTGGTGGTATGCAATATCCTTGATAGTAGGTATTTCTTTATTTCATTTCGGTTCATCGGGCGAGTTCTTTTATTTACCGGCCCTTTTTATTTTTGCCATTTGGCAACGTAAAACCTTAACAAAAAAGATAGTTTTTATTTGCGGTTTACTGTTTTTTATTACCGCCTCCCCCCTTTTAGTTTTTGATATACGGCACGATGGCATTCTTTCAAATAACATAAAGGAATTTTTGTTTGACCAAGGAAGTTTTAAGCCAAATTTTTGGGATGTGTTGCCTGCCCGGTTAAATTTTTTTTATAAGGCTTTTACAAACAAAATTTTCCATTGGATGAGAGCTGGGGAGATATTAATATTAAGAGTAACAGCTATAAGTTTTTTGTTGTTTTTGCCCAAGTATATAAAAAATAGCGGCGTAAAGATTTTAATTTTATTGCTTATTTCTCCTGTGGTCGGCTTAATTTTTTTTCAAGGAAACTCTGGGAATATTTATGATTATTATTTGACTGGTTATTATTTAATTTTTGTTTTACTTTTTGCTGTGGTTTTGGGAAATATTTGGCAATTTAAACTAGGAAAACTATTTATAGGGGTATTTGTATTCTTTTTTTTGAGATTAAATCTAGACGTGACTTGGTATAAAATCAGTGATAGGGCGGATGGTCCACAGGCTATTTTATTTAAAAACCAAAAACAGGCAGTGGAGTGGATTTATGAGGATGCAAAAACTCAACCTTTTAGCGTGGATGTTTATGTTCCTCCAGTTATCCCCTATGCCTATGATTATTTATTCAGGTGGTTTCCTACTATGCCCAAGTTACGTGTAACAGGTACCTTGCCACCTTCAACGGAGCCAATAAGTCCACTTTATACTTTATACGAATACGACGGAACCCATTTTGAATTACAGGAGAACTGGATCAAAAGACAGGATGGAATTGGAGTAGTAGAAAAAGAGGCTAGATTTGGCGGTATCACGGTTCAAAGGCGAAAGAGATTATGAAATTTTTAGCCAAACACAAATTGCTGTTAGTTATATTAGTAATTAGTTTTTTTCTGCGTATATATAAATTCGATCAGCTATTTGCATATGGTCATGATCAGGATCTTTTGGGGTGGTTTATAAAAGACGTATTAGAAGACCGTCATATTCGTCTTGTGGGACAGGAAACAAGCAACCAAGGAGTTTTTATCGGTCCCCTCTTCTACTATTTATTAATCCCGTTTTATTTATTGGCAGGGATGGACCCAATTGGGGGAATTTGGTTCTCTATATTTATTGGAGTAGCTGGTGTCGCAAGTTTTTATTATGTATTTTCAAAAGTTTTCAATAAACAAGTAGGGCTTATATCTTCACTGGTCTATGCTGTTTCTTTTAATATAGTGTTTACTGACCGCGATGTTGTGCCAACTTCTCCTGTTATGCTTTGGACGGTATGGTATTTTTATTCTCTTTTTTTAATCTTAAAAGGAAATCAAAAATATGGTTTTTTGTTAGCAGGAGTCTTGTTTGGACTCATTTGGCATATAAATTTAGCCTTAGTTTTAGTTGCCCCTCTGGCTGTATTAGCCTTTATTCTATCCAAAAAAAGGCTAGAACTTATCAATTTTTTGTATGGCTTAATCATAATAGCACTACTTTCTTTACCGCTTATTTTTTTTGAGACAAGGCATAACTTTCAGCAAATTAATTCTGTTTTTGTCGCGTTAACCACCAACAAAGCACACATCGAAGGGACTGGGATAGGTTTGGCAAAATTAGACAGGACCCTTCAGCTAGTGTATAAAAACACAACAAATTTATTTTTTTCGTTTTTGGATAGTTTAAATGTAAAAATTACTTTTTTTGCCTTGGTTATAGGATTTGTATTTTTAGTTAAACGAAAGGTTATTCCACTAAGCGTTGCGTTTCTTGCAATTCTTTGGCAATTGGCATTTATAATATTTTTTACTCTAAACCCAATTAATATTTCCGAATATTACCTTAATGGAATGAATGTGATTTGGATTTTAATTTTTTCTTTGAGTGCCTGGTTTATATATGAAAAGCTAAATTTAAAATTTATTTTTTTTGTAGTTATTAGTTTTTTTGGCATTGTGAATATTTATAAGATTTTGACTATACCTGTTGACGCAAGTGGTTACCAACAAAAAAAAGCAATAGTAGAATATATTAAGAAAGATTCGTTAGAATATGGGTATCCGTGTGTGTCAATTTCTTATATTACAAGCCCTGGCAGAGAGCTTGGTTATAGATATTTTTTTTGGTATGAAAAAATGCATGTAAACCAGCCTAAAGGCGGTAGTCCTGTATATACGATCGTGTTTCCACACACTAAAGTTGATAGAATAGATATAAGCTTTGGCGCACTTGGATTGGTACTACCCGACTATGAAAGATATAGTAAAAATGCGGTCAGGGAAAGCTGTTCCGGAGCGAATTCCAATCTCACAGACCCAATGTTTGGATTCACTAAATAAAAAAATGTATCTCTCAATAATAATACCTGCTCATAATGAAGAAAATAGGTTGCCCAGAGCTTTTGAGCTAATTAATGAGTTTTTAAAGAAAAAAAAGTTCAAAAGCGAAGTGATAGTGGTAGAAAACGGCAGTCACGATAAGACATCCCTTGTTACCAAAGATTTTTCTAAAATATTTCCCTATATAAAACTTTTAGAAGTAAAAACCCGGGGAAAAGGTTTGGCAGTTAAAGCGGGAATGCTTGCAGCTAAAGGTGAGTATCGTTTTATCTGTGACGCTGATTTATCAATGCCTGTTGATCAGTTAGACAAATTTCTTCCCCCTCTTACACAAGGCTTTGATGTAATTATTGCAAGCAGAGAAGGAAAAGACGCAAGACGGATTGGAGAGCCAATACATCGACATTTAATGGGAAGGGCACTTAATTTTATTATTAAAGTCGCAGCCTTGCGCGGGTTTGAAGACACACAGTGTGGATTTAAAATGTTTACTAAATCGGCAGCGGAGGACCTTTTTACAGTTCAAAAAATGAATGGAATTGGATTTGATATAGAACTTATGTTTATAGCAAAAAAGCGTGGGTATAAGATTAAGCAGGTTCCAATTATTTGGTATTATGACCCGGATTCGAGAATGAAGCTGTTTGGTGATTCACTGCACATATTGCTAGAAATATTGGAAATCCGCAAAAACTGGAAGTCGGGAGTTTATTCCAAAAAATGAAAAAAATCATTCTCGAGTGGAAGTACACAGCCTTAGTTTTTATTGGTATTCTTGTACTTGGACTTACACTAAGACTAATTAATCTTACTATTCTCCCTGTTTTTGCAGATGAGGCAATTTATATCCGTTGGTCTCAAGTAATGGCTCACGAGCCGACTTTACGCTTTCTACCACTTTCCGACGGTAAACAACCTTTGTTTATGTGGATATTGATGTTTTTTGTGCACAGACTTCCAGACCCGTTATTTGTCGGCAGACTAGTATCGGTTTTTTCTGGGCTAGGTACTATTATTGGGATTTTTACACTAAGTTATATTATATTTAAATCAAAATTAGTCAGTTTAGTGGGCAGCTTAATTTGGGTAATTATGCCTTTTTCATTACTTTTTGACCGCATGGCTTTGGTTGATTCATTGTTAGCGATGTTCGGGGTTTGGACTGTAGTCTTTGCCTCGTTAACCTCTAAGCTTACAAGGCTTGATCTTGCAATGATCACAGGGTTTGCATTAGGAGGAGCGCTACTAACTAAGTCCCCTGCTATATTTTTTGTGTTAATGCTACCAACAGCAATCTTATTTACTAAATTTTCAAAACATCGACCTTTTCATTTAATTAAACTGGCTTGTTTACTTGGAGTAATATATTTGATAGGTTTTGCGATGTATAATATCCTAAGACTTGGCCCGAACTTTCATCTTATCGGGCAGAGAAATATTGATTACGTTTGGCCAATTACTCATATTTTTGAAAGTCCGTTTGATCCTCTTAAATCTCATTTTCAAGGCAGCCTGATTTATTTGTGGGAGATGGGACCTGCTCCAATTTTTGCGTTAATTATCCTAGGGATTATTTTAAATTTGAAGAAAAATTGGCAAGCTATTTTGTTTTTAGGTATGTGGGGGACCATACCCATAATTATAAATTCTGAATATGCAAAAGTTCTAACAGCTAGGTATATTTTATTTTGTGTACCATTTTTAATCATTTTAGCAGCAGGAAGTTTTAATACTAAAAAGGATTTGTTCAAAAAGTTGGCATTTTTGTTTTTAGGCATTTATATAATAAGCGCGCTGTGGTTTGATTATTTACTGCTTACTACCCCAGAAATAGCACCTCTTTCCAGAAGCGAAAGAAGTGGCTATTTAGAAGAATGGACAGCTGGAACTGGGATAAAGCAAGTATCTGAGTATTTAAAGCTTGAGCATTTAAAAGACCCTGAAAAACAAATAGTTGTAGGTACGGAAGGTTATTTTGGTACGCTTCCGGATGGCCTTCAAATTTATTTGGAAGGAATACCAAAAGTGGTAGTTGTAGGTGTAGGGCTTGGAATAGACAAAGTGCACCCGAGCTTGGTGGAATCTAAAAAAGCTGGGAATAAGACATACTTGGTTGCTAACTCATCTAGACTTAATTTCACTAAGCCATTTGAGGAATCTGGACTTAAAATTGTAGCTAGTTATAAAAAGGCGAATCGTCCGCCGGCGCTTCGAGAGTGGGTCCAGCACGGCCCTTACGACACCTTTTATCTTTTTGAGGTTCAATAAACCCATAGTTTGACTAAATTATCCTCAAGGTGTACACTTTCTTACCATTCAATAGTACAGGAGTATACTAATGAACGTGTTGTTTGAAGGCAACGCTGTAGTGCTTTCTTACGGCGTAGAGCATAAACTTCATCTGATCATTAAGTCAGATGATAGTATTTATTTCTTGCTCGATGGGCAAGAGCACACCGCAGAGTTTATGAAAAAGGTGACCTTGTTGGCAATGACTGCCGGCGCAAATCTGGAAGCCGAAAGTAGTATTAAAGGTTTCCATGTCAGCATCGAGTTACTGCCACCAGGAGATCATTCGGGCGCCTTTTATCAATTTTGTGTTTGGGGTGACGGGGACACTGCGAATAGGAGTGTAATGTGTTTCGAGCACCGTGATATGCTCAAAGCATTTCAGTTCCTAACAGAGATCCACGAATACGACCACTAACCCAATATCGGCGGGCCAATCAATTTTGATAGGCCCGCCTTTCTTTCTGTGCTAAAATTTGCACAGGATGAAAGCTTTGAGACTTCTTTCAAGATTAATGTCAAAATCTTATTTTTGGCATCTTTTTATAGTAGTTCTTTTTGGTTGTCTTGCTTCAATACCGCTTTTTGGATCGGGCTACTTTAATATGCATGATGATCTGCAGATGATGAGAAGCTTGCAGATGGAAAAATGTTTTTTGGATGGGCAAATCCCATGCCGTTGGGTGCCTGATATGGGCTATGGCTATGGGTTTCCGTTGTTTAATTTTTATCCTCCTCTGCCTTATTTGGTGGGAATGTTAATCAGACTTGTTGGTTTTTCTTTTGTAGATACTGCCAAAGGCTTATTTATTTTAGCTTTCATAGTTTCAGGCATAACTATGTATTTTTTTGCCAAAGAATTTTTTGGCAAAATCGGGGGAGTACTGGCAAGTGTTTTTTATATCTGGGCACCTTATCACGCAGTTGATGTTTATGTAAGAGGTGCACTGAATGAGGCCTGGGCCCTAATCTGGTTCCCCGTTATTTTGTTATTATCATATAAATTAATAATTAATAAAAAACCTCACTACTCACTACTACCTACTGTCTACTTGTCTTTATCTTTATTTGCTCTACTTACTTCCCACAACCTCATGGCTCTTATTTTTGCCCCGGTTTTTGGAGTATGGTGCTTAATATGGATTGTTAAAGAAAAATCTTGGCAAAAAATACCTCATTTAATTGCAGCGGGACTACTTAGTTTAGGTCTCGCGGCATTTTTTACTTTCCCAGTAATAATGGAGCAAAAATTTGTTTCAGCCGATACCTTGATTAAAGGCTATTATGAGTACACGGCTCATTTTGCAACCATAAATCAAATTTTATTCAGCCGTTTCTGGGGATATGGGGGCTCGGTATGGATGGATGCAAATGACAAAATGTCTTTTCAAGTAGGTCACATTCATTGGATATTATCTTTAATAGTTTTAGTTTTATGTATTTATAAATTTATTAAAACAAGAAAGCTTAATAACTTGTTACTTGTTACCTGTTACTTTATTGCTGTCTCATGGGCTGCGGCTTTCATGATGCACACAAGATCAATTGAAATTTGGCAGCTTGTTAAGCAACTTCAATTCGTTCAATTTCCGTGGCGTTTTTTGGCCTTGGTTATTTTGGGTTTTTCATTTGCAGTTGGAGCAATAGCTAAGCTCTTACCCAAAAAATTAGCTTTTTTGCTTTCACTTACACTTATACTTACCCTTACACTCTTCAACTGGGAATATTTTAAAACTGAACATGGCAAATTAGGAGAAGTAACTGATGAGCAAAAGTTTTCTGGAGTTGCATGGGATTTGCAAAGAAATGCTGGAATACTGGACTACCTACCAAAAACCGCAAAAGAAAATCCTTTAGTTGGGCAAAGTACAGTAGCTGATGTGGTCGAAGGGGATGCTCAAATATTAAATCCCAAACAAGGGACTGATTGGGCCGGTTATGAGTTGGATGTAACAAGTAACAAGGCAAAAGTTAGAACAAATATATTTATGTTCCCCAACTGGAAAGTTTTTATAGACGATAAAGAAACTAATGTTTTTATTCCTGAAGAAGAAAAAAACGGAAGAATGTATATTGAAGTTCCAGAGGGCCGCCACGAAGTTTATGCAAAGTTATACAACACCCCGATTAGAACTATTAGTAATATTATTTCACTTGCTTCATGGCTGTTTTTGGTGTTTGTAATTTTAAAATATGCGAAAAAGATTATATAGTATAGGGGAAACTTTTAGTACAACATTTTGGGTAATTAAATTGTATTTTTCAGCATCAACTTTCCTATCCTTCATGTATTTATTGGGCGAAGTATTTACTCCCATCTCAAATATTATTTCTGCGTTCTTGTTGGGGTTATTGGTAGATAAGGTGCTAGCTTTAATAAAATTAGGATCAGCAAATGCCAACGATTTTCTTCCATTTTTGGCTCTCTTGTTGGGATTTGACGCAATAAACCTTATACTAAACAGCTCTTCAGCTTTTTCAAAAAGAATACTTGAAAGAAAACTGGATTTCACAGTGCGAAGAGAGTTGCAGGAGCATTTGAGAGAACTTGGTGTAGCAAATTTAGAGTCAGCCGAAATTTCCAATAAAGCACAAAGGTTTGTTGAACAGATACCATCTATTCAAAACCATATGACAATGTCATTGAATATAATTTCCAGCGTTGTTGGTATTATCGGAACGTTTATATTTGTTTTAGCAAATGTACCACAAGTAATACCTATATACTTAGTTGTACTTTTACTAGGCGCTGTAGTAAACCAAAAAGGTTTAAGAAAGTTGTGGATTTTGGATCGTGAGACTACAGAACGACGTCGTAGTTTTTGGAACACAGCAAATTATCTTTCTGACCCCCAATCTTTAAAGGAACTTTTACTAACCGAGGGATATAAAATGCTTCGTCACAAGTATGACGAATTCGCCAATTTTTTTATTGGAGAGAATATTAAAATAAGAAAAAGTTGGCTTTGGAAATTGATTATCGCGCGACTTTTACAAACAGTTTCATTTGCTATTGGTTTTTGGTTTCTTCTTCAGAAAACTCTGGATGGCTTGATCTCGGTGGGTAACCTTACATTTCAATTTAGAATGTTGACAGGTTTTTCAAGTAATATGAATTCTTTATTTAACGATTTCATTAATATTAGGGAATCAACAATAAAGCTGGTTGATGCAAAGCAATTACTAGATAAATATAAGGCTGATGTGGACGGGACTCTTAGTCTGGGAGAAAATAAAGAACCCGATACGATAGAATTTAAGGATGTTTATTTCCGATATCCAAACGCGAAAAGAGATGTTTTGAAAGGAATTAACTTAGTCATCAAACCAAAGGAAAAGATAGCAATTGTTGGAGAAAACGGGGCAGGTAAGACAACATTAGTAAAATTGATAGCAAGGTTGTATAAAGTTAACCAGGGTGCAATATCAATTGGTGGTTTGGAAATAAATGAATTGAATATCGAATCGTGGTATAAAAAATTAGGTCTTTTGTTCCAAGACTACAACACTTATACAAATCTAACTTTGGGGGAGAATATTACAATTGGTGATACTGCAAAACCTGCTTCCGATGAGGAAATATATAAGGCTCTGGCTAAAAGCAAAGCAGAGGATTTACATAAAGAATATGAGCATGGCCTAGATCAAATTTTAAGTGAGCGATTTAAAGATGGGATAAGACCCAGTACAGGCCAATGGCAAAAAATAGCCATAGCCAGAATTTTTTACAGAAAGGCTCCGGTGCTTATTTTAGACGAACCCACTGCTTCGATTGATGCGGTTGCAGAAGCTCAAATCTTTGACAATATTTACAAATTTATCGAAAATAAAACAGTTATTATAATCTCTCACAGATTCTCAACAGTAAGAAATGCAGATAGGATTTTAGTTTTGGACAAGGGCAGAATTATCGAGGAAGGGAGTCACGAAGAACTTCTTAAAAAGAAAGGCAAGTATGCTAAAGCGTTTAAACTCCAAGCAAGAGGTTATGAATAAGCTAGTATTTAGTAGGTTAGTTATTAGTTACTTAGTTTTTATTATTTTATTTTTTCCTGTATTAACCACTTATTTTTCTCAAGATGATTTTTTTCATTTCCAGGCCTCATTAACCGACGGGTCAATTGGACAATTTTTAAATTTTTTTGTATTTAAGCCCTTTGAAGTACAAGGGTATGCGTTTTACAGACCTATTTTTAGGGAGGCGCTCTATCACATTAATTATGATCTATTCGGTCTAAATCCACTGCCTTTCAGGTTGCTGCAATTTTTACTCCAGTTTATAAACATCTATTTGGTTTATAAATTAATTTTTAGAATTTTTAACAAAAAAATTGTTGCCTATTTGGCCAGTTTTTTATATGCAATTTCTTCAACCAATGTGGCTCTACTTTATTACTTAGCTGGAGGGATACAAGCACAAGGGGCTACCATGTTTGTTTTATTAACTTTGCTTTTGTTTCAAAAAAATAGATTATTAAGTTTTTTGACATTTTTATTAGCTCTAGCAAGTCACGAAATGGCAATAGTTACCCCCATATTATTAGCAGGATTGCTTTGGATAAAAGGCAAAAAATCATACTTTTACCTTATACCTTTTACCTTTTTCACTGTTTTATTCTTATATTTGGATTTGATCTATATTGGAGTTTCCAAAACTGAAGTAGCTTACATACCCGCCTTTAATATCAAAACTACTTTAAATAGTTCGATGTGGTACACAGGCTGGGCATTGGGACTCCCTGAGATGTTAATTGATTTTGTCCCTCCTGGGCTTAAGTTAGATCCACGACTAATGCAGTATTGGGGAAATTATTTTAGTCTAATCTTTCCGGCGTTTTTTGGGGTTTTAGCAATATTAGTTTTTTCAGTACTTAAGTTTTATAAAAAATTAACAAATAAAAATTTTTTGTTTTTGTTATATTGGTTTCCGGTTGCACTTTTACCTGTAATATTTTTTCCGGTTCATAAGTCAACCTACTATATGGCAATTGCCATGCCGGGATTTTGCGGAGCTTTAAGCTATATTATCTTACAAAATAAGAAAATCATAACCCTTGCTTTGGTGGGCTTATTTATTTTGTTAAATATAACTTCAGTAAAATTGGGTGAAATTACTTTTCCTGCAGCAAGACGAGCAAAAATTGCCCAAAAATTAATTAGTGATATTAAAAATCAATATCCCACTCTTCTAATATCTGCAACAGTGTTTGTAAAAGACGATCCAAATTATCCGTTCATTGCCCAGGATTGGGGAGGATCTGCCAAGCAAGCATCTTTTGCTCTGTCTGATGCCAATGCATTTAGGCTACTGTATCATGACCAAAGCCTGAAAGTTTATTTTGAAGGCAAAGACACTTTGCCAAAAGACGACCTAGTTTTTGAATTTGTAGCCAAAATTGAGTAAAAAATTACGGGCCTCACAGTGCACAATGCGCAAAGGAGGCCCGTCTCCGGTAAACTTATCTGACTTGGTCGATGTGCACGCGGATATAGTGCGGGTTTCTTAACATTTTCCATTTACGGCCATAGGTCATATGGTGGGTCACATAAACTTTAACGTAACCTTTCCTGTCCACCGGCCGATCGACCGTACCTACCAGGAGCATATTGCCCCCTCCGTTTTGAAAGTCGAAATAAATTTCGCTACCAACATCAAAGCTTTGCGTAGTCACGTTCCTGCTCCTTATTTTAAGCTTTCGGAAGTTGAATTCTAACATAATAAGGCTGCTTAAGTCATATTTCGTGCTACAATTTGAGTGTGGAGCCCACACAAGACCATTTGGATCCCACGGCTGAAATCAGCCTGGAAACAGTAAAAAAAAGAAGCGTTAAAGGGGTGGTTACCTTAACTGCCCGTTATTTTGTGCTTTACGGGATTACTGCCGTTGCTCAAATATTTTTAGGTGTTTATCTAACCCGAGGCGAGTATGGAGTATTTGGAGTAGTTTCCGCAGCCGTTAATTTTTTTATCTACTTTTCAGATATTGGTCTTGCAGCCGCTTTAATCCAAAAAAAAGAAAAACCGACCCAAACAGATCTGAAAACAACCTTTACAATCCAGCAGGTGATGGTCGTAACACTGCTTATTATTTTATTTCTTCTAACACCTAAAATTACAGAAAGTTATGGCTTAAGTTTGCAGGGTAAATATTTAATTTACGCGCTTGGTTTTGGATTAATGCTCTCTTCACTCAAAACAATACCCACAGTGCTTCTTGAAAGGCAAATTGAGTTTGGAAAAATTGCCATATCAAATATATTAGAAAATTTAAGTTATAACATAGTTTTAGTACTTTTAGCTTGGAAAGGTTTTGGAGTTACAAGTTTTACCTTAGCTATATTGACCAGAGGAGTAATTGGGGTAATTAGTATGTATATTTTGAGGCCTTGGAAACCAGGATTTGCATTTTCTTTTACTTCACTTAAAAAACTTCTTAGATATGGCTTACCCTACCAGTTTAATTCTTTGATTGCTTTGTTTAAAGATGACGGAATAGCGTTAACTTTGGGAAAAATAATCGGACTTGATGCGTTCGGTCTACTAATATGGGCACAGAAATGGATCCAAATGCCGCTTCGAATTTTTTTGGACACAATCACTAAAGTTACTTTTCCTG
>Ga0209518_1003855_pt1 | contig 12539 bp, 12 predicted proteins | sample RifGroB1_FD_183993 | JGI IMG/M metagenome (GOLD analysis project Ga0209518, IMG submission 183993) | Groundwater microbial communities from Rifle, Colorado, USA - Groundwater B1 (SPAdes) (version 2) | ecosystem: Environmental > Aquatic > Deep subsurface > Groundwater | place: Rifle, Colorado... | reverse complement strand
TAATTGGAAAGTTCCTTCTCTGAGTGTATTACCCGGTACAGGAGATGGGAAGAATTATAAAATCAGCGTATCAATAAATTCCAATGTATATGACGCCAGTGACGCGCCATTTAGTATTCTTCCTATTGGTTCAGCCGTTCCAGCTATTCCTGCCGTGCCTACTTCTGTTTCAGGCACTTCCACCGTGCCGGCAATTCCAGCTACGCCGGCATACGCGTCTTTACAGGAAGGCTCTCTTATTAAAATACCCGGATCCCCGGATGTTTATGTCATAAAAAACGGCCAAAAAGTAAGGATTCAAAGTCCGCAGGAATTTGAACAAAACGGCTACAAATGGGATCAGATTAGAGAGGTTCAGGCGGAGCTGCTTGCTCAAATCGCCGAACTTAAAGCGCAGATCAAGCAATTAAAAGAAGAGCTCAAAAGAGCCGGCACTCTCATCAAAAATATCAATAGTCCGGAAGTTTATGTTGTCACGGAAAATGGCGCCAAAGAACACATAAAGTCCGCCGAAGAGTTTACGAAAAAGGGTTACAAATGGAATCAAATCCAGGAAGTTTCAGCAGGGGAGCTTGCCCAGATTCCTGATGCCGGATCGCTGTCTTCTTCAAGCGCGCCGACCACAGTTCAGTCTGCCGCAGTTTCAAATTTAAAACCGGGATTATTGGTTAAATTGCCGGACAGCCCGATTATTTATTACATTACCAAAACGGGAGCAAAAAAACCAATTCTCAATCCGGATGTATTTAATTCTTACAAAGAAAATAAATGGGAAAATGTGAAAGTGGTCTCTCAAGAACAAATCGCGCAATATCCGGAGATAATGACGGTAAAATTACCTGACGATTCAAAGATATATTTTGTTAAAAATGGCAAGAAGCAGTGGGTTAAAACGCCGACAGCTTTTGAGAAGATGAAATTGCAGTGGGATAAAGTTGAGGTTGTGAACAAAACGGAATTAAGCGCGTATCAGGAAGGCGAGGCGATAGAATAAATACATAGAATATAATTAATGTTATAATAACCTGATATATGGCACATCTTCACGATGACAAAATAAAATTTCTGGAGGATACGGCGAACAATATTCGCCAGTCAATTATTGAAATGCTGATGGAAGCGAAATCGGGGCACACGGCCGGGCCTTTGGGTATGGCCGATATTTTCACTTTGCTTTATTTTCATATCTTAAAGCACGATCCGAAAAATCCGGATTGGCCGGAACGGGATCGCTTGATTTTGTCTAACGGCCATATTTGTCCGGTGCTTTACGCGGCGATGGCTCATAGCGGATATTTTCCAGTGGAAGAGTTAAAGACTTTGCGCAAATTCGGCTCGCGTTTGCAGGGGCACCCGCACCGCGAGTGGCTGCCGGGGATTGAAACAAGCTCGGGACCGCTTGGTTCCGGCTTGTCGCAAACAGTCGGTATGGCGCTGGCGGACAGGATGGATAACGGGAAAGCGACACCCAAGAATTTTTATTGCTTGATGGGCGATGGCGAGCTTGATTGCGGGCAAATCTGGGAGGCGGCTATGCTGGCCGGCCGGGAAAAACTACAAAACATCACCGGCATCATTGACCGCAACAACATCCAGATTGATGGCTTTACGGAAGACATCATGCCGCTGGAACCGCTCAAAGAAAAATGGGAATCGTTTGGTTGGCATGTGCTGGAAGTGGACGGACACAATTTTGAGGCGTTAAACGACGCGATCGGCGAGGCGCAGGCGGTGTTTGAAAAGCCGTCTATGATTATCGCGCACACTATTCCCGGCAAAGGGATTGATTTCGCGGAGCGCCGTTTTGAGTGGCATGGCATCCCGCCTGGCCAAGGCCCAGAAGACAGGATAAAAAAGGCCGAGCAAGGCGCGGCGATGCTCAACGAATTAAGAACATTGGGAGGGAAGATAAGAGGTGAGCATGAATAATAAATATCATTTGATTCGTAAAATTTATCTGTACACTTTTTCGCTGGTGGGGTTGGTTTTGGTGGTGATCGGCGGGGTGCGGCTGGTGGGGCTCGGGTTGAAAACATTTGTTTTTACCAAAGCCGATGTGTATTATGAATATCCGATGACCCGACCGGTGAAAGTGGCGCCGACGCCGGAAGGAAAAATGGAAGAATTCCAACAGCCGAACAAAGAAGAAGTGGAGGCGTATCAGCGCAACCAGCGGACGGCCAATCGCCAAAGGGAGGCGGCCGAATCGCTCGCGATGATTATCGTCGGCCTGCCGCTTTACTTGTATCACTGGCGGATGGTTAGGAAGGAAAAAGAAGAGAATGTTTAAACCTCAATTATTTACGGATAAATAAACTTTACGATAATGAAAAGTAAACCGCAACTTTTTAGATACTTTCTTGTTTTCATTGGATTTGGCATATTGTTACCGGCAGTGACCAATGCTCAAGGACTAGCGGGGTTTGCTCTTCTGGTTATTGTACCTTTATCTATCATCTTATTTTTTGTTTTATTGCCAATAGCCAGAGGAATTCAAAATCTTGCCGGTATATTAAGAATTCAACCGTCAATAAAAATTGACTTTATTTTTGCGCTGATAATATATTTACCTTTATTAGCGTTTATTCCGTTCTTTTCTAAATTATTTTATAACGATGCTTCTTTGTGGCATGAGCGAGCGCTTTTTGTATTACCTCCGCTCCTTGTGATTATTATAGTCTTTCTTGTTACCATTATTGTTTTTTTTATTAAGAAATCAATTCCCCACACTATTGTCATAAGTGGTTTAGTATTTTTATGGATACTAATAGGCGGTTTTTCATTAATTGCTTTAGAAAGAGTTGATGAAAAAATAATGAGCTGTTCTATCTTAAAAGAGAGAGGGTGTTATTCTAGAATAGCTCTCTTGAAAAATAAAGGAGAATTATGTTTTGAAATGGATAACCATTATGATAGGTTTATATCCACTAGGGGTTACTCAATATCAAATTGTTTATATAATATTGCGGAAAAAAATAAAGATGAAAAAGTTTGCGACCTAATTAAAAAAACAACCTCAAAGTGGGGAGAGAGTTTGGTTAGTTATGATTCTTGTCTATATGGGATCGCAAGCACCAAGGAAGATGCGCGAATCTGTGCTTTATTATCAGAAGATAGCAACAAACAATCCTGCATTAATGCGGTCGATGAATTTAAAAGGCGTTATAAATAAAATCATTATAGATATGTAATATAAACATTATGAATGTAGTTAAACTCAACTCGAAGTTATTTGATAAGGATGTGGAGCAGGCGCCGGTTAATTAAAGACGTTTGACATCGAAAGCGCGTTATCATACAATTGTATTATGAAAACATACACTGTTACAAATATTCGCGTGGCGAAAGAAGATCTTAAAAAACTCAAACGCATCGCTCTTGAGCGGGACGAGAGTGTCTCCGCGCTTTTGCGCGGGCTGGTGCAGGATTATGTAAGTAAACCGCCGCGAAAAAAAGAAAAACGCAAAGTGCCGTTGAGCGACCTTCATAAATACGCCGTAAATACGGGCCAGAAGGATCTTGCCAGTCGCGTTGATGAAATTGTTTATGGAAAATAGCATTTTCATAGATTCAAACGTATTTATTGCCGAATTAAATGAAAACGACACTCTGCACAGTCGAGCAAAATCTTTGCTTGAAAGAATTGAGTCACGAAACTTATCATCGATAACTTCTAATTTTGTGATAAGTGAGGCAATAACTGTTTTGAGTCAGCGAGCAGGGAAGAATGTCGCCGTTTCTTTTGCTGATTTTATATATAATAAAGACGCAAGTATTGATATTATAGCAATAGATCGAGAAATAGAATTGGAAGGATTGGCATATTTAAAGCGCCTTAAAAGTAAAAATGTCAGTTTCTGCGATTGCGCGACAATGGCTATTTTGAAAATTTACAATATTAAAAATATCGCCACTTTTGATAAAGATTTTCATATGAAAAACGCGCGTTTTAAGATTATGAATTGAAACATTATGAATTTAGTTCAGGAGGAAAAACCCAATAAACGGATTGAAAAAGAATTTAAATATAATTTTGAAATTAAGAATGAAGGGTTATATGTTATAGAAATAAGCGCCAGAGCGAAGAGTTGGCTTCAGAATACTCTGAAGCTCATTTCTTTTTTTAAAGATGATGATCTCGCGGTTAGGATTGACGACATTGAATTTCCGAAATTAAGCAGGAAAAGAGGGTTGTTTGATTCCGAGGCGGCTTGGAATGGCAATAAACTGAAAAACCTTCGGCAGATTAACTTATTTTTTATTAATCTCAAGACAGGAGAACATTCCCTAGACTTTATTGTCAATCAATCTCCTTATCTTGAGACAATTAAAATATATCAATCAGCCAGCGAACAAAATATCGTCTTTGAGCCGGCTAAAAATTATAAAATTGAAAAAGGCAACAGAAGGCCGTGGTTTAATTTTATTTTAATTGATATCGGGTTTGAAAAATTGAAAATACAGGCTAGCGCTGATCAAGGAAAAAGTGACGATGACGATCTCCAGTTAAAAATTAATGGCAAGCGGCAAATAAACGATGCCGCTAATGCTCATAAATATTGGTATTGGTGCGGCCGAGTTCTTAAGGGTCAATCGAAAACTTTTTATAAAGAATTTAATTTGTCCGCAGGATTGCATTATGTTGAATTATGGGCGGATAACAGCCCTGTATTAGAAAGCGTGAAATTGGTTTTTCTTGAAAAAGACAAGAATAATGGGAAAGACTTGTCTTTAGCCCCGTATACTTATAAAGGAGTGAACGGAGACGAGGATTATAATCGTTATGATGCTGTCATTGAAGAAGTTGTTGATTATTGGAATAATGAATTTTTAAAAGATACGGATCCTCCTGAAAAGTTGTTGGACCCGAATTTAGTTAAAGCGATAGCGTATCAAGAAAGCAGAATCGGATATTATCCCGGAGCGGAAGTTGACGTAATGCAAGTTGGCAACATGGGAGACCCGGCGTTAAAAACGCTTAAGGGAGAATTAAAAGAGTATTGGATTCATAACGGAAAACAAGAAATGTTAGAATATGCTGACGTAAACATTGAGGCGGTTAGAGATAGCATATATTGGGGAGTGAGGTGGCTATATCACAAAGCGCGGGGCATTGCTGTTGATGGTGGCAGATATTGGCGGACATGGGAAGAGGCGGTGTATAAATATGGTCCGGGCACCAGAGAATATGCGGATAGCGTTTGGCATATTTATAAAAATGGAATAAAAAAAGAAAAGAATGATACTATTCGATTGTGGACGGTTGCGCTCATTGTATTATTATCATCCGCTTTTTTGTTATTGGGAAATAATGAAGCAGGCGCGTTAAAAGTAATGATTGTGGGTTCTTTTAATCTGGAACAGCAGCGACAAATTCAAGATATTGAAATAAAATTTTACAAAGGTGACCCGTCGCTTTTTTTGGCGATCATTGAATGGGAGAAGAATTGGCGGGAAGAATTAAAAATTGGCGCGTTGGAAAACGGGATGAAATGGTTGAAAACTGAAAATCCCCCGGTTGAACAGTCAATTCTATCCGCTCGGTTTATTGATTTAGATGGTTTTCAACGTCCAATTATTGAAGTTTACGGCAAAACTCATATGGGTAACGGGTCTTTGTATCTTTACGAAATAAAAGATGACGCATTATTTTTAATTTTTAAAACCGTGGCGGTTGATTTTTACGATGAAAGCAAGTGGGATCCTGAAAATTATCAGAAATATGGTTATAGCACTTGTGGGCAGATATACGAGGATGGTAAGCTTTCCGTCGCATATTCGGATATGAATAAAGACGGCATGTCCGATGTTGTATTGACGGGGAAGATTAATGTTGTTTGCGAAGGAAAGACAAGAACCGAAAATTTTATTAAAGATACGAATATTAAAGTTTCCGAGATGCCTGTCAATAGAATCTATTTATGGGACGAAAAAAATCAGGTGTTTGTAGAAAAATCGCATAGCCCCCCGTTTTTTAGCGGTTGATAATATTTTTCGCGTCCCGTTAGTGATCGTGAACACAGGATTATAACGAAAAATCACGATTGATTTTAAAATTTTTTAAAATAATGTATAATATTATAAAAATGAATAATCCCAAACTCAATCCGAAGTTATTTGATAAGGATGTGGAGCAGGCGCCAATCCGGCAGGGATACGGCGATGGTTTATTGGAGGCGGGGAAGCAGGATAAAAATATCGTCGCTTTATGCGCCGATTTGACCGGTTCTACGATGACCAGCGTTTTTTCCAAAGTGTTTCCGGAGCGGTTCGTGCAGATGGGTATCGGCGAGCAGTCAATGGCGTCCGTCGCTTCCGGTATGGCGGCGATGGGGAAAGTGCCGTTTCTTGCTTCTTACGCGATGTTTTCACCCGGGCGGAATTGGGAGCAGATTCGCACTACGATTTGCTACAACGATTCTAATGTGAAAGTCGCCGGCGCGCACGCGGGTGTGTCCGTCGGACCGGACGGCGGCACGCATCAGGCGATAGAAGACATTGCCATCACGCGGGTGATTCCAAGAATGACCGTGCTCGTTCCCTGTGACTCTATAGAAGCTAAAAAGGCGACATTGGCCGCGGCGAAAATGAAAGGACCGGTGTATATACGCTTGGCGCGCGAAAAGACACCGATTATGACTACCGAAGAAACGCCGTTTGAAATCGGCAAGGCGCAGTATTTTTATAAGTCCGAGAAAATTGATGTAGGAATTATAGCGATTGGCGCGCTGGTTTATAACGCCATAATCGCGGCAAAAGAATTGGAGCAAGAAGGAATTGGCGTGGCGGTTTTGAATTTAGGTACGGTCAAGCCGATGGACGAGGAAAAAGTGGTTGAACTGGCTAAAACAGCCGGCGCGATCGTGACGGTGGAAGAACATCAGATCGCTTGCGGTATGGGCAGTATGGTGGCCGAAGTGCTGGCCGGCAAACAGCCGACGCCGATTGAATTCGTTGGCGTACGCGACAAGTTCGGCCAATCCGGCGAACCCAACGAATTAATTGAGCATTACGGAATGGGAGTTTCTCACATCAAAGAAGCGGTAAAAAAAGTAATAACGCGAAAATAACATTATGATATACGACATGCTTTCGGTCGGGGACGCGACCATAGACCATTTTTTCTTTATACACGATGCATCGGTGCAATGCGATGTCAATAAAGAGGATTGTAAGTTGGTGATTAACTACGCTGATAAACTCGCGGTGGATAAATATCTGCGCGTTACCGCCGGCAACGCGATGAATCAAGCGATCAGCTCTTCTTTACTTGGTTTGAAAACCGCTTTTTATACTGTCATCGGAGAGGATAGCGCGGGCAAGGGTATTTTGGAGCAGTTGAAAAAATACGGCGTCAGCGATGATTGCGTTCAGAGGGATAAAGAAAATTCAACCAATGTTTCAGCCGTTATATCGTTCAACGGCGAGCGCACGATTTTGGTTTATCATGTCGAGCGCAAATATAATTTGCCGATGGATGTTAAAACGAAGTGGCTTTATTTGACATCCGCCGGCCCGCAATCGGCCGTGCCGTTATTGCACGAACAAGTGCTGAAATATTTGCATAATAATCCGTCGGTGAAACTGGCGTTTAATCCCGGGACGCATCAGATGCATTTGGGCTTGGAAGCACTCAAACCGCTTTTCGCTCGCTCGGAAATTTTATTTATGAACAAGGAAGAATACGAGCGCGTGCTTGGCTTGCCGACCGGATCCGATATTAAAGATCTAATGGCTGTTATGCGTAAGATAGGAGTGAAGATTTGCGTCTTAACCGACGGTCCGAAAGGATCGTACGTTTACGACGGCGCGAAATATTACTCTTCGCCGATTTATGATGGGCCGGTTGTTGAGCGCACCGGTTGCGGAGACGCGTTTGGCACCGCTTTTACCGCCGCCCGCGTATATGATTTGAGCGTGGAAGAAGCGATGCGCTGGGGAACTTTTAATTCAGCGTATGTCATCCGCATGCCCGGCCCGCAAAACGGCCTCCTGGACAAACAAGAAATGATTTCGCTTCTGAAAGACAATAAAGACTTCAAGCCAAAGGAGATATAAAATATTAAAAAGTCAAGTTGACTTTTCGCGAGACAATGCCTTATGATAGTGGGCATTGTTGTTTTTAAAGCAGTATGCTTAATCTCTATCGTAAAATTATCAATACCGGCACGGTTACTCTGAAAGCGGAGCAGATTCTTGATTCTGTCCCGGAAGACAATATTGAAATCATCGGCGGGAAACTCAAAGACCAGATTAAAAAGCTTTTTGGGCGTTCTTTGGCGATCCGGCAGGTGAGCGCCGGTTCTTGTGGCGCCTGTGAAATAGAAATAAACGCGTTGGCTAATCCCTACTACGATATGGAGCGGTTCGGCGTTTCTATCGTCGCTTCGCCGCGCCATGCCGACGCGCTTTTGGTGACCGGCCCGGTAACGCGCGCTTTAAAAGACGCGGTGCTCAAGACATACGAAGCGGCCTCTGCTCCCAAGATAGTCATTGCGTGCGGATCATGCGCGTTTGACGGGGGAGTGTTCAAAGGCAGTTACGCGACTCTGGACGGAGTGAATAATGTCATACCGGTTGATGTTTATATTAAAGGATGTCCGCCGTCGCCCAAAGTTATTTTAGCTGGAATTTTAAAAGCTTTGGAAAACAAGAAATAATTATGACATTCTTATTTATCACTTCCATAGTTTTATTTTCTCTCGGCGCCATATCAGGGTTCTTTTTCCGGCGCAATCCCAAAACCGCTCAAATGACGAGTTTCGGTTTCGCGATTGCCGCGTCTTTGGTGGGGGTTATTTTTTCTTTATCGGCGCTGAACTCATCGGCCCCGTTTGAAATAAGTTTTTCATCCGTTTTTTCCGCTCCGCTTTTTTCTTTTTTCGTTGATCGCCTTTCCGCTTTTTTTATTTTGTTGACATCGTCCGCGGGCGTGATGGTTTCTATTTTTGCTTTGGGATATCTCGCGCACGGCAAATATTCCGGCACGCGAACGGCTTTAATGGGGTTTTTATATAATTTATTTTTATGTTCAATGATATTGGTGGCCGGGGCCGATAATATTATCACTTTTTTGGTCGTTTGGGAGCTGATGTCAATCCTCTCTTACTTCCTTGTTACTTACGAGCACGAGAAGAGCGAAAATCTGAAAGCAGGGTTTTTGTATATCGTGATGACTCAGGCGGGGACGGTTTTTCTGATGACGGCTTTCTTTTTTCTTTTTAAAGAAACCGGTTCGTTCCAGTTTTCCGATTTCCGGACGGCCGGCGCGCTTTTGCCCGAGCTTGTCAAAAACATTGTTTTCGTGACCGCTCTGATAGGATTCGGCGTGAAAGCCGGCTTGGTGCCATTTCACATCTGGCTGCCTGAAGCGCATCCGGCCGCGCCCGCGCATGTGTCGGCGCTGATGTCTGGTATCATGATCAAAATTGCCATTTACGGACTTTTGCGTTTTGTTCTCAGTTTTATGGGTGGAGGAGAAGTGGTTTGGTGGTGGGGCGTGGCGATAATGATTTTAGGCAGTTTGTCGGCTGTTGCCGGAGCACTCTACGCGATTATGGAAAAAGATATTAAGCGTTTTCTGGCTTATTCCAGCATAGAAAATATCGGGATTATTTTTATCGGTATCGGGTCGGCGCTTATTTTTGTTTCTGGCGGTTATTGGCTTTTGGTTGGGTTGGCACTAAGCGCGGTATTTTACCATATTTTGAGTCACAGCATATTCAAGATCCTGCTTTTTATGGGCGCTGGAGCGATTTACAGCGCGACCGGGTTAAAAAATATGGAGAAGCTTGGCGGACTGGCGAAAGCGATGCCGTTTACAGCCGTATTTTTTTTAGTCGGGGCGATGGCTATGTCGGCTTTGCCTTTCTTGGCCGGCTTTGTTTCCGAGTGGCTCATTTTCCAGAGTCTTTTAAGTAATCTTTTTTTGGCAAGCATTGGAATAAAAATTATCGTATCAATCGCTGTTGCATTGCTTGCCTTAACGAGCGCGTTGGCACTCGCGGCTTCTGTGCGGGTATTTGGCATCAGTTTTCTTGCTTTACCCAGAAGTCCCGAAGCGGCTGGAGCTAAAGAAGTCAGCCGGCTGATGCTTTTGGGCTTATCAATACCGGCAACTTTTTGTTTTATTTTCGGGCTGTTTCCTATTCTCGGGCTTTCCATCATTAATCCGGTTCTTGAATCTCTGGGAATCGTTAATTTGTCCGCGGCCAGCGCGTTTTCAATTTTCCCGATCTATATTTTCCCGTTTGGAATTTCGCCTATTGCCGTCGCCTTTTTGTTTGGAGGAGTTATTTTAGCAGTTAATTTTATCGCGATTTTAATTTGGGGCAAGCATAAAAAGCGCAAATCTCCCACTTGGGCCTGCGGGCGCGCGATTGAGCCGTATATGGAATACACCGCGACCGGTTTGGCGATGCCTTTCCGGCTGGTATTTTCAAGCATTTATCGCCCAACGCACAACATTGAGCGCGAAACTCTGGACGGCACCGGTTATCTGGTGAAAACCGTCAGCTATGAAGAAAAAATAGAACCGCTTTTTGAGAAGTATATTTATCGTCCGATTGTTTGGGCGGTGGAAACGGCGAGTGCTGGAGCGCGTAAAATCCACACCGGCAACATCAATCTTTATCTTGGCTATATTTTGGCGACATTGGTATTGTTGCTTTTAATATTCGTATGAACGAAATTTTATTATCAATTTTTATCGTTTTACTACAAGGCGGTCTGCTTATTTTAGGAGCGCCGCTGGTACGCGGTTTGATCCGCGTGCTTAAGGCGCGCTTGCAAAATAGAAGAGGTCCGCCTTTGTTTCAGAGTTATTTTGATTTGATTAAATTATTCCAAAAAGAATCGGTCGCTTCGCATAATTCCTCGTTTATCTTTCAGATCGCTCCGTGGATAATTTTCGGCGCGACGGCTTCAAGCGCGCTGTTTCTGCCGGTTATTTTTCGTTTTTCGCCGATCTGGTTTTCGGCTGATATTATCTTGATCGTTTATCTTCTGGCTCTCGCGACATTTTTTATGGCGCTCGCCGGGCTGGATGCCGGGTCGGCTTTCGGAGGAATGGGTTCAAGTCGCGAGATGATGATTTATTCTTTGAGTGAGCCGGCGGCCATTCTTTCCATTTTCGCCGTTGCTTACGGCGCCGGCTCTACGAACATCGCCAATGTCGTTGAGTATTTTTTTGCCAATCCGAGCGCGCTGTTTACGGCCGGCAATATTTTCGCGTTTTTGGCTCTTTTTATTGTCGCGCTCGCGGAAAATAAACGCGTGCCGGTGGATAATCCAGCCACTCATTTGGAGTTGACGATGGTTCACGAAGCGATGATATTGGAGTACTCCGGCCGGCAATTGGCGCTGATTGAATGGGCGAGCGCTTTGAAATTAACGATCTTTTTCGTTCTTTTGGCCAACATCTTTTTTCCGGCCGGCTTAACTGGCGCGCTGTCTTTGGCCGGAGTATTGTTCGCGCTGGTTGTTTTCGCGTTTAAGATTGGCATATTGGCGGCTATGGTCGCTCTGGTTGAGAGTTCAATCGCTAAATTGCGTTTGTTCCGCCTGCCGGATTTTATCATGGTCGCGTTTACGCTGGCTTTTATCGCTTTAATTTCGGGATTTTTTGTTTAAATATATGGCAACTTTACCTATTTTAGTCAATATCATTTCCAGTCTTATGCTGGCGAGCGTTATATTTATGATCAGCCGGCGCGGGCTTTACACCTGCATCATCTTTTTTACTTTGCATTCGGCTCTGCTTTCGCTCGCGATATTGGCGGTGGCCGTCGGGATGGGCGAGCCACATTTGTACATCGGATTTATTTCCACTCTCGTACTGAAAGTGATAATTGTTCCGGCCGCTTTGTACTGGATGATCAAAGAAATCAAAATAAAACGCGAAGTGGATTTTTATATCAATACCACTGTGTCGCTTTTAGCCGCGGTCTTGATGACGGTGTTTTCTTTCTATCTGGTTCAAAATATTTCCAATCATGTTTCCGCGATTTCCGAGACAGCTCTGGTATTCGCTTTCGCGATGATCTTGATCGGATTTTTCATGGTGATTTCACGCACTCAGGCCGTGACGCAAATGCTGGGATTTTTAATAATGGAAAACAGTCTTTTTCTACTGATCACGATGACCACTTTCGGCATCCCGCTGTTCATTGAGGCGGGAATTTCTTTTGACGTGGTTGTGGCGCTTTTGATTATGGGTATTTTTCTTTTTAGAATTAACCAGACGTTCGCTCATATCAACGTGAGCGAATTGCGAGGGGATAGGGAATAAAATATGCTTTCTATTATCATACTTATACCATTGTTATCGGCCGTCGCCGCTTTGTTTTTAAAGCAAAAGCGCAATATTGAGATTTTCGGCATCGTCGCGCAAGCCGTGATCGTTGTTTTGTCTTTTTTCATTATCAGCCAGGTAGCCGGAGGCGGGATGATTTTATCGCGCGATCAATGGCTTATGGCCGACGCGCTTTCGGCCTACATCGCGGCGATCGTGAGCGTTATCGGTTTGACGGCGCTGATAT
>Ga0209518_1003854_pt1 | contig 12542 bp, 15 predicted proteins | sample RifGroB1_FD_183993 | JGI IMG/M metagenome (GOLD analysis project Ga0209518, IMG submission 183993) | Groundwater microbial communities from Rifle, Colorado, USA - Groundwater B1 (SPAdes) (version 2) | ecosystem: Environmental > Aquatic > Deep subsurface > Groundwater | place: Rifle, Colorado... | reverse complement strand
CAGTTACTCTAATTTTGTATTCATTACTGATTTTTGATTGAGCCTTTGGTATTATCCGATGCTGATTTTTATAAATTGTGCAAACCGTTTTCAAACTTGTGCAGAAATGTTACTTTGTGCAAAGCTGAGAACTCCAAAAAACATAAATAACACCCAACACAATAATAAACACAAGATGGCTCTTGAAACACCCGGAATAGTGAACAAGATAATAAAGCCATTCAAGATAATAATAATAATAATCCTAGCAGTCACGCTGATCATAAGCTTATACGACGGCTACGGATACTACAAGAAAACAGGAGACTACAAGCCACTGCTACAAGCAAGCGGAGGAAGCATAGTCAGTGCAGACTACGGAATAGTCACTAGAAAAACAAGACATAAGCAAAGAATACGCCACATACCTAAAGAAAAGCATAGTGAACAACATCATATTCCTCTTAGTGTTCTTCATAATAGTCTTCTCCATGGTAAAATTCATCTTCAAAGTATTCGGCATACAACCAGACATGATGGAAACTATGAAGAAAGTCATGTTCTACTTTGTAGCATTCCTCATAACACTAGCGGCAATGACCATACTAGAATACCTAGCCGTGAAAATACTCTACCAACAGAACATCATACCCTTCTACGGAGTATACAAGCTAATAGCAGACTATCCAGTAACAAAAGAAATAATAAGCAACTTCGGAAGCTACACGATCAAGACAACAATACCCCACATTAACATGACACTAAATGGAACAGTAATATAAAAAGTTCACTCAAAAGTTTTAATACAACAAAAAAACAAGAAATAATTCATGCTAGACTACAACCTCATATCCAAACGAGCACTAGGCATCATAACACTAAAAGAAGAAACCGAAACCGCCACAAGACTGATAATTCTTAACAGCTTCAAGCCAGACACACAAAAAAAAGTAAACATAAAATTTACAGACAACAAAAATGCTAAGACAACAAAAGAAATAATCGAACAGTTTATGAACGTGAAATTACAACTAGAAGAAGAATACAAAGAATACGCAGACACATTCGACTTCATCGAACCAACTCTAAACCACCTGCTAGAAGAAATCAGCAAAAACCCTAAAGACAAGAAACTAATAGACATACTAGAAGAAACGATCAGGCCCTACAAAAAACACATGACGAAAATGATAAGCTACGCAAAAAAACAAAACACAGAAGAGGACACGAATGACGGCACAAGCTTCGACCCAACAGCCTAAAGAACAACACATAATCTTCAAAATAGTATTCACCCTACTATACAACAAATACATAGAGACAAGACAAGAAGAATTCCTCAACTCAACATACTGCTTCTGCAACGCATGGTACATAGCAGCCAAGCAACTCAAACACTACAGCATAATCGAAAACACCAATCCGCACAAGAAAGAACTACAAACAGTAACCCAAAAAGTACAAGAATGGATAGTATGCGAGAAAACAAGCCAAGGCACAGAACTCAAAAAACAAGTAATACAAATAATAAACAAAGCAGAAAGCGACTGCTCAGCATACAGAAAACTTTGCGAAACCACAACAGAAACCCTCAAAGATGAATCATACAACTACAAGAAACAAAAACACTGCACGGCAACAGCAGAAGAATACCTAAGCCTAGAACAATGAAGACCACACTAGAAATAACCACAAAAGAAAACAGAGTACTAAGAACACTCATGAGGTACAGCCTAGCACACTGGCTCATAAACCCAAGACCCTCAAATTACAGGAACTACATACAGTTTACCAAGCTCATGTTCAACGCACCACAAACCAAGCAGTACTACCAAGACCACGACAAAACACGAATGTACGAAAACATAAAGAAAAAAATGGACAGCCTGGAAACAGTATACGTAAGCATACAAGAAAAAGCAGAACTCCTGCAAGAACTCAAGCAGAAAACCTACAAAGAAGAAAAAAAACAAGGCACATCACGAGAAGGAAACATCAAGCTCATACACTATGAAGAAGAAGAACTAAAAAAACTACACACACAAATACCGATAATAGAAACATTCTACATAGACCTCAGCCTATGGCTACTACACAAAAGCGACTTCAAAAACATGAGCATAAACCCCTCAAGCCTATTCATGACAGAAAAGAAAACAACAATCAAACAAGAACAAACAGACACAGAAATAGAAACACAACAAGAACAAAAAGACATAGACACGATATGAGAAAAAAATGGCGTACATAAGACAAATAAAATACCAAGACTACCTCTGCGAAATAGCCTACGCAAACGACATACAAATACAAATAGAAAACATCAAACAGGGCATACTAGAAAACAGCTTCATACTAATAGCAGGACAAAGCGGACAAGGCAAGACATGGTACGCCAACACAGTAGCAGAAGAATACAGAAAAGCAGGATACACAATAATAGTCCTAACAGAAAAGCCCAACACAGAACTAGACTGGGCATACAACCAGTTCCCCGCAGAAAGCAAAGACCAACTCGTTTGGATAAAAAAACAAAAACAAAAACCCTCAAGCCTACAAGAACTACAAGACGCCACGATCATATACTCCCCACTAAGCCTAGACTTACTCAAAGTCAAGCACAAAACCTACCCAGTAAAGTTCTACAGCCACCCCCTAAGTCTAATAGACAAAGAACTAGTAGCCTGCCTACTCGAACAAAAAATAGACAGCAGAAGCGTAGACATAACCTACAGGCAGATACAAAAACTCAAAAAAGGCGAATGGATATGGCACCTTTCAGAACTAATAGACAAAGAACTAGAACAAAAAGAAGACGAGTACACATTCGACCCTGAAAGTCTGGGAGGAAAAACAGGAGAAGCAATAGACAAAGCCTCAAGCAAAATAATAAACACCAAACTAGCCACCCTAAGAAAACAACCCATCTTCACACCAGACCAGCACCCAACCAATCTAAACTTCAAAAAAGTCATGAACGACAACAAGCACAGACACGTCTTCACCTACAAACAAACCAAAGACGCATACTTCAAAAAAGTAAACATCATAGCAAACCTCAAAGCAATAGACAAAACACTAGACGAAGAAACAATCAAGCACCCACTACTCATAGTATTCGAAGAATCACCATACTGGCTGCCCAGAAGCACGAACATAGAAAGCCCGATAATAGACCAGATACTCGTCAAGCTAGTCAGCAACATACAAAAAACCTACAGAAGCGCGGGCAAAGGAGTAAGCATGATATTCACAACACAAAACATCATTAGACTTAACACAGAAGTAATGCTCAACTGCACAGACCAAAGACTATTCAGGCTCTCCCAAAAAGACCTCTCCTACTTAGCAAGACCAGAAACTAAAATGATAACAAACCAACAAAGAAAAATAAACAACCAGCTCAAAAAAGGATGCTTCATATTCTGGAGCGACACACAAGCAGACATCAACACAGACACGTACTTCAGAGCAAACGTGCCAACATACGCAACACACACAACAGGCACAAGCTACCAAGAACTATACGCCAAATACTACCCAGACAGGCAAGTCACGTGGACAGAAGAAACTTTACAACTCAAACAATGGCTAGACGAACAAGAAAGCCAAGCAAAAGAAAGAAGAATACTCAAAGCCAAACAAGAAAAGCTCAAAAGACAACAAAAAGAACAAGAAGCCGAGACACAAACAGGAAAAGAAGAAAAAAAGCCAAAAAACACACAGCCAGCATACATAGAAGCCATAAATAGAATATACTACCTGCACGAAAGCCAAAAAAAGACATTAAGACAAATACAACAAGACGAAACAATAATGAGCCTGTGGAAAATAATACACGGAAGAGACAAGCCAAGCATATTCGCAATAAGAGAAATACTAATCAAGCCAAAACCACAAGAAACCACGCAAAAAGAAGAAAACTTATAGAAAAAACATTCATCAATACCGAATGAAAAACAAAAAAGCACAAATATCCAGTATAAGTAGGTATTAATACATCAACACGAACGCAACACGAACGCCTAACAGTTTGCCAAACACACAAGGAGAAAAACAATAAAAAAACATGAACAAATCCCTAATTAAACAAGACTTAAACACAAAAAACAAACAATATAATAAGACCATCAAGTCTAACAAGTAGGTACTTATTAGAGTGTATTGTGGGAACAAAAACCAAACAAACATGAGGAAAAAACTGTAAAACATGACATTAAGCCTTAAAATGAACGAAAACAAGCAACCTAAAGAACCAATAGGAGCGAAAGAACACATCAAGATCAGAGTCTACAAACGAAAACCCATGAAGAAAGAAGCACTAGATAACTGGAACTGGAAGGCTAGAAAGAAACTAGCCTACACATTCCACCCCAGAAGCTCATTCTTTGTCAAGACAGAAAGCATAAACACCAAACCAAAACTAGCACTCACAATAGCCAGACTATATGGCAATGGAATAAACCAAGTATACGTCTACAGCAGCAAAGTAAAGAACAAAAGATACAAAAGCGACTTCGAGTGCACGGCACCTAACTGCACCTTCTACCAAGACCAGACATGCAATATCTGGCAGCGCTACAGGAAAGGATGGAGCTGCCTAGCCAATAAGAGACACCTCTATAATTGGAAACACGTAGCTACAATAATAATCAAAACACACCCAGACTTCATAGAACACCAAAACCCACCAGAAGCATATAAATACTTCAAGTTCAGATACCTGGATAGGCCATTCAAGATGAGACAAAGCTTCAAATGGTTCTGGAAAGATAACTAAACCCATATCAGACTAATATTAAGAATAACATAAAATCAATATTATAACAAACGTGTAACATATGGAAAAAGAAACAAAAAGCATAGGAGTAATCTACATAAGAGTTTCAACAGAAGATCAAGCAAAAGAAGGAATAAGTCTAGAAAGCCAAGAAGAAAAGTGCAAAAAATACGCAGAACTAAAAGACATAAAAATAATACAAACCTACAAAGACCAAGGCAAAAGCGGAAAAGACCTCAACAGACCAGAACTAAAACTAATGCTCGAAGCACAAAACTATAACACAATCATATTCTACAGACTAGACAGGCTATCAAGAAATCTAAGAGACCTAATAAACCTGTCAGAAGAACTAGGAAAAAGAAAAATAGACATAATAAGCATAAACGAAAACATAGACACCACCACAAGCATAGGAAGATTCTACTTTAACATAGTAGGATCATTCGCACAACTAACAAGAGAAAAAATAGTAGAAGATGTGATAGATAACCAACTCCACCTAATGAGCAAAGGCAAACACCTCAACAGGCCCCCTATAGGCTACAAACTAGAAAAAGATCAACAAGGCAACATTACCAGCCCTAATTTTATAATAGACAAACCAAAAGCAGAAACAATCAAGTCAATCTATAATTACAAATCCCAAGGAATGAGCAACAGCAAAATAAGCCGAGAACTACAACTAAACATCACTACAGTAAAAAACATACTAGCCAACAAGACATATACTGGAATGCTCAGCTACAGAAAACAATGGTATAAAGCACACCATAAGCCCATAATAAGCCAACAAGACTACGATACAGTACAAAAAGTTATAGAAAAAGAAAACTTTCTAAAAGCCAAGAAAACAACACAAAACAACCCCACCACTTCCTATGGAACTATAAAATAACAACATTAACAAAAAAAAACTCCTTTCACTTATTCAAAACACAAACATAAGCCAAGTCATGACCCTCAACCTTCACCTCAACTTCCTCACACAAGTAACCATTATCCTCAAAAGCCCTCAAGCCCCTACCACCAGTATCTCTAATACACTCATCTTCCATACCCCTACAAAACCTACTATACTGAAAATCACCAACAGTAAAGCAACCCCAACCAGCACCAAACCAACCGCCACCATGATCACACACAACATCAAAGCCACTATAAGGCACAGTTTTGCCGTTAACCAAACCAATAAAACCTTTACCCTCAGCCTTAAAAGGATTCAAGAAAAAACCAAGAATAAGAAGAAGAACTACACTAAAAGAAAAAATAACCAGACTCAATTTCTTTATCATACCCACCAATTTATGCTTAACTCTTATATAAGATTTTTCAGATCAGTTCTTTAGTGCATTAAGTGGTCTTAAATAATCTGTTCTTTCTTTCGGAAGTTTCCAGAACTCTAACAGAAGGCATAATATTACAGTAATTTAATATTTGGATTTCTTTTTTTAGTTTTCTATTAACATATTTTCTCATTTTATCCTCATCAAAGTTTTCTTTGTTCTTTTCTTTATAGCTTTCTTCTAACTCATCTACTTTTCTTTCAAAGACTTTCAACATAAATCTTAATTGTTCAGGATTCATTTTATACCCTAATCACTACCGTAAGCCAAAAACAGCCCATCAGTAACTACAGTAAAAAAACCTAGCAACGCCGTAAACCACAAAAAACTCCGAGAAACCGCGCTATCCCCAAATAAGTAAATAAGACTAAAAAACAAAACCACCAAACCAGAAACAACTGCCAAAACCTGAAAAACCAAATGAGCAACCTTAGGAATAGCCATACCAATAACTAACGTTCTTCAAGTTAATAAAACCACCACAATCCAAGACTAAAAATTTTAGTCACTACCTAAACCTTCTTATCTTTACTCAAATCTCTTAATTCCTTAATATAACTTCTTATCTCACTCATAACCTCAAGATGTAACTCTATATTCTTATTATAAAGATCTACATTTTTAGCAAACTCCAAAAATAAACCATGAATCTGAACAACCCTCTCAGGCATCAGGATAAGATTCTCTTTATACTGTAAATCATCAGTTTCCATACCAAGATAAGGACTATTATCAACCCACGCCTTAGCCTGCCTATCATCATCATTAGGACTAATCTTTTCAGCTAACCTATTCAACACAACTTCAAACTTATCACCCTTATTAAAACAATAATCCAAATCCTGATTCTTAACACTCAAATGCTTAGTAACAACCTTCCATTCTAGAACATCAACTACAACACCAAAATCTCTCTTAAGCTTATCAGCAACAAACAACAAAGCCTTCAAGCACAAAGCCTCAACACTAAAATCCCTTGGAATCTCCCTAGCCCACAAATAAATACTAACAGACTTATTATTATTATTCTTAAGAGTAATACCCAAAGGACTAACAACCCTAAGATACTCAGGCCTCCAACCCCTCAAAGACTCCTGACTAAAACCCTTATCACTAAAGTCAAGAACCCCTTGCGAAATCGGAACCTTAATACTTAAAGCATGAATGTTAGAATGAAAACCATCATCCATCAATCCTAACGATAGACTTTTACTTGTTAAGTATTCTTGCTTTAAACGGCTTAATTCCTCAATTCCTGTACTTGTTACTTCCCACGTTCCATACCCTATTTTCTTGATAAAACCCTTTTTTCTTAAACTTGCGGTGTAGAAGTTAAGTCTTTGTTTGCTGAATTCCTTAGTTATAAGCCTTTTAAGGCTACTTTTCTCTTTTAGTAATTCTAACACAATCAAGTAAAAGTTTTTTTCTACGACTTTTACTTGTTTACTTTTACTTTTACTTCTTTTCATTTTAATGCTATCATTCCATGTATTATCATACACTTTTTGCATAAAGAGTTCTCTACATATTGCTTAATGCTTGTAGTCATCACATACTCTTTACAGTTTTTACAGTAAATTTCGTACCTGTTCATCGTCTTATCTTCACGCCCTTTTCCCTATAATAACTATCACATCCCAGACATAAACCATGATTCCCCCTACGACTATAGCCCAGAAGCCTATTGCAGACCATACACCTCACGCTTTTAAGAAGTTCCAATAACACCACCACTTTTTTTCATCATCAACTCTCTTTTTCTTTTTACTATCTTATAAAATTTTCTTAACTACAGTCTAGTAATCCCACTCCCTTTCTACTTTTACTTCTCTCTTGATCTTCTGCTTATAAATTCCCCTCTGATAGAGATACTCATTATAAAACCTTAACAACAACTCGAAAAACTCGTCTTTCTCCCAAGATTTTAAGTCATTCATAAGATATTTTGTGCTATACCACTCAAGCTTTTCCTTCAATGTTAACTGAACTATTTTTATATTCATTTTATGTTTATTCCTTAAAGTAATTTAACAAACTCTTATTATTTAAATCTCTTTTTAGAGCTTCCTTAATATAAACCTCTTCAGTTAATCCTTCTCTGACGTATGGTTCTATTTTCTTTAAGTTCTGTACTGATTGTTTAAAGTATTCTTCTTTCAGCTCAATACCTATATACTTTCTTGATCTTTCCAATGCAATAACTCCTACAGATCCTATGCCATTAAAAGGATCAAGTATTAATTCACCTCTTGTTGAGTACATGCGAATGCAACGCCTTATAACTTCAAGATTTAAAGGGCATATATGTTTAACATCTTCTTCCGATTTTGTGCCTCTGGCATTTAAAGTATCACTTTCTCTTATTCCCGTCCAGACTCCTGATGCCCATTCTATCCACTCATTAGGACTTGGACAGTCATAATCTCTGTTATTACATATAGAACAAAAAGACCAAGCATCTCTTTCTGTTCTTTGAAATAAATGTAATGTTTCTTTTTTGCAAGTATTACAATAATTTTCTTTTTCTTTATCAATAAATAATTTAGTATCTGATTCACCTTGTTTTTTAAATACAAGAATAAAATCGCTTAAACCCGCCCTTGAATTTAATCTGTCACTGAATAACTGAGCAAAAGATAAAGATCTCACTTTCTCTTTTATTGATTGCATCTGCGGATTTTTAAGTACGGCCCATTCTCCAAAAAAAATAAAATCTTGTTTTTGGAATAACTCTATTGTTTTTCCTCTAAAGTCCTTTAATCCTATAAAACCATCTTTTCCTTTAAATGTGGATAATTGTGATAAATGACAACAGACTATTCTGCCTTTTTTCATTACTTTATGTAATCTTTTAAGGAAAAACTCAAAATGTAAATTAAATTCATCTTCTCCATCGCCTGAATTACCCATATCTGCTATTTCATTAGAATAGGTAAATAAAGAAGCAAATGGTGGAGAGAACACCGCTAAGTCTATTGATTCTTCTTTCATATTATCTAAAACTTTTACATTATCTCCATTGTATATTTCCCAATTCTCACCTCTTTCATAATTTTTTATAGTTTTCATAGTATCTTCTTTTTGTGTAAATGGTCTTTTAAAGAACTTATTTATGTTTTCTTGCAAATTTTCGATAAAATATTTTTCCTGCTTTTCAGAATCATATTCCCATGTTTCTTTCTTTTTTAGAACATTATTTAATATCTTGCTTTCTGCTTTGGTTACTGGAATATAAATATTTAGGTTTTCTTTATTACCATACCTATATGAACGCTTTATTGATTGATAGAACTGTTCATAACTATCTGATAACCCGTTAAATATCTGGACTGTTACAAATGGCAGATTTAACCCAAACCCTAATAGTTTAGACTTACTTATCAAGATATCTATAGACTTATTCTCAAAATCTTCAATTATCTTAATTCTTTCTTCGTCTAGTGTTTTGCCTGAAATAGCTAAAAAATTATAATTATTTTCTTTTAACACTTTAGATATTAATTTTTCTTCTTCATTAAAAGAAACCCATATTACTGTTTTTTTGTCTTTATTGCCTTTTAATATTTCTAATAATTCTTTTACCTTATTTGTATCTATATACTCTACTCTTTTATTCTTGTCAAGTATACCTTTACTTAACTTTAAATAAAATAACTTATTTATTAGAGCATCTGAAACATCTCCATTTAATGTTATTGTTTTTAAATGCTTTTTTTGTTCTTCTGTCCAATCCAACAGTTTTATGTTAAATATCGGTTTTGGCAGTTCTAGAATATTATTATCAAACCCATAATTCTGCGGATTTTTAATAAATACAGACCACTCACTTAAATTTTTATAAAAAAATTCTAACCCATGAGGCTTTATCACCCAACCATTATCTTTATTCACAAAAAACCTAGAAAAAAACTCATTATTACTTCTAGTATATTCTAAAAAGGTAGAATGATTAGCATATTCTTCCCTATCATTCGGTGCGGGTGTAGCAGAACAGCATAACTTAAAAGGTATTCCTTTACAACTTTCTATTAAACAATTTCTAGTTATACCATCTCCATTTTTCAATATTGATGATTCATCCAACACAACACACCCAACTTTTAAGCTTAAATCATAACTTTTATGAAACTTATCTATATTAGTTATTCCTACTTGTTCTCTCCCACTATCAACCCACTCCTGCAAATCTTCATTATGCAAATCTTTTATATTACTCTCATTATAAAACTTAATTTCTTCCCTTATTGTCTGATTAACAACCATCAACGGACAGATAATTAATATTTTTTTATTTGTTATCTGCTGAAATCTTTTTATAAAAGCTAAAAACATAGCTGTCTTGCCTAAACCACAATCTGCAAAAATAGCATATCTTTGCTTACTGAAGGCGATATCTACTATAAATTTTTGGTAATCAAACAGATGATTTTCATTTAATATTAAATCATTATTTCCAATATCATATTTATTATTATCAAAATATATTCTTCTCCCTTTTACATTATAGAAAGTCGATAGTTTAGCATTCAAAAAACAATCATAACTTTCCAGATCTAGCTTTTCACAATTTATGTTTTCCACCCATACACACTCCTATATTTTTTTTGTTTTTCTTTGCTTCTTCGAATATTTCTTGTTCTGAAGGGTTATAGTACAAGCCGTATTTATTTCTTAATCTATGCAACGATTCTGCCATATCCCCAAAAGTTATGCTCTTACTTTTCACCTGCATGCTCTCCTTATTTTCTATCATCTTTTTTTTCCCGCCGGTTAAAGGCATGGTGTAAAGTTTCCTTTTCACGATATGGGATGAGAAAAAGAGGCATCTTAAACTCTCCCTTATCTTGAAATATAACTCCTTGTCGCCTAGAGTAACAGATTAATAGCGTCTCCACAACAATCAAGACTCTAAGCCCACATTATATGCCTTTAACGGCTTTAGGAGCTTTTCTCTTCTTACTGTTTAATAAAAATTTTTTCCAGCCTTTAAGAAAATACACATTTTTTTGTCGTCTAGGATAAAAGAGTTAACCTAGATCAACTGTCGCCTGAAGGTACTTTTTTTCGAGGAGAACATGGTAAAATCTCTCGCATACCTCAAGCCCATGTTGTGTTCTTTAAAGGCTCTTGGAATTTTTTGCTCGCTGCAGTAATGTTACGCTTTACAGCTCTTTTGTTCATACACCTCCTGCAAATGTGTTGGCTGTACTTGAAATAAGTTCTGTAAAGCCTGCCACATTCCCTGCTATTAATCATTCTTCTGCACTTCCTAATATATATTCTTTTTTTTCGCCTCATCTTCTAGTTAATCTTCTTTTTTTACTTCTCTCCTTCTTAACTTGTTAAAATCAATAGTAACATTAGTCATTTATCATCACCACTCGTATTCGTCATCTTGCTCGTTCTCGCTTGTTCCAGCGTTCTTATAGCCTCAGCGGCATCTTCAACATACTTCTTCCTAAATTCATCAGCATTAACCTCACTAGACAGTTTTTTAGTCTGTACTAATAATTGCATGACATGATCAAAAGCCCACGCCATCTTCTGCATTTCTACTTGTACGTGCTTGTAACTCTTGATTAGCGGATTATCACTAATACTATTCCACTCTTCACTAAACACTGGAGGCAATAATATTATAACTTCATAATTGGGATCGAAAGTTCCTACAGGATGCCTCCAGCAGCACTCTTCATATACCTTTACTTTAATGCAAGTGTTAAGCCTTGCCTGAAATTTCTTCCTAGCTATTCTTCTCTTGACTATTTCAAAAGGATTTATCATCAAGGTCCTGAATAATGGCCTTTTTACGCTTAAAGGATAATAGTATACATTGTAATAGTTCTTTCCAGTTTCCTCATCAGTTTTCAAGTTCCATGTTGTTCGCTCCTCATCAAGCCTTCCTTCAAGAAACCACGGCTTGCTATCCTTACTTTTAATGTAATTCAAGATCACTGGAGAATTCCAGCTCATTAATCCTTCAAACTGCTCCTTATCATCATCAATCATTTCTCTTTCTTTTCATCTCTTGCCTTCTTTTTTCCTGTAACTTTTGTTATTATCAAGTCGTGCCAGTTATATCCTTCTTGATCTTTAATTCTTTCCATATCTTCATATTCTTCATCTTCAAAAACAACATTTAAGGTTCTCATTTTCGCTTCTCTTATTGTTTCTTTAATTCTATAACATTCTTTTTCTCCAATGGCACGTAGTATATATGAAATTTTTTGTCTTTTAATAATCCTACAGGATAAAGACCCATTGCCCAGATTTTTAATAATTCTTTGAAAGGATTTTTATCATAACCTTTAATTTTCATTAAATCTTTAACAACCTCAAAAGTAGAAGCCCAAGCAGAATCCCAAGCAGAATCCCAAGCAGAATCCCGAGCAGAATCCCAAGCAGAATCCCGAGCAGAATCCCGAGCAGAATCCCGA
>Ga0209518_1003853_pt1 | contig 12547 bp, 18 predicted proteins | sample RifGroB1_FD_183993 | JGI IMG/M metagenome (GOLD analysis project Ga0209518, IMG submission 183993) | Groundwater microbial communities from Rifle, Colorado, USA - Groundwater B1 (SPAdes) (version 2) | ecosystem: Environmental > Aquatic > Deep subsurface > Groundwater | place: Rifle, Colorado... | reverse complement strand
CTGTTCTCATCTATCTGGGATAATTTTTGAAAATGAAAAACCCGGCATTTTAAGCCGGGTCGTTCATGTTTTGTCGTTGGCAATCCGTAAGCCGGATTCTGTCGAGGACGATCATTTCTCTGGGCCATAGATTGCTCTATGGCTCAAGCGGGCACAAACTCCGACGTTTCGGTCGGAGAGTACGACCCTTGCACCCAGTAAGGATTTTGCCGTTTCAAACCAACTTTAGGTTGGTTTGTCCTTCGAAGCCCGAAATGGGCGAAGTAGGACATCCTTCCATATGGTTGATCTCGCCCTTCGTCGCTAAAGCTATGAAGGGCGTTCCTCGGTTTTCACCTCGGAACGTCTCTGCTCGCACCTCTATCCTTGCGGACGACGGCCGTTAGCCGCTACTTTTTTACCTAGCACATAAAGCGCTGCGGTGGTGTCCGGACTTTCCTCCCCCTAAGCCATCTTGCGACGGCCGGGAGCGATCGCCTGTATTACCAACCTCCATATTATACAATAAACTTATAAAAAAGCAAACCCCCGCCGAAGCGGGGGATATTGCTATTTTTCTGCCAGTTGGGCAGAAACTCTCGGAGGCAGACCAAGGTTTCTTACGGAAACAGAGGTATACCAGTTGCGCCAGTTGGAATAATCGTCTTCGATCATCTTTCTGGCGAGGACTTGCTGAAACTCGCAATCATAGATCATATTCTCAAGTTCCGCGTCTTCCGTGTTCGCAAGGAGTTTATACTTGCGGATGTAAGAACGGAAAGTGGCCATTTGGAATTGGAGACAACCATACGAGTATTGGTTGTTATGATCCAGGATCTTAATGTGTTCCCGGCCCTCAGATTCCTTCTGAATGAGTTTTTGGAGCCAGGCGTCCATTGCGTCAGGTGCGGTTTGCGAGGTTGCTTCCGCGGAGAACTGACTGTGAGACATGGCGGAAGAGAGCATGGTCATAGGGCTCGTGTTGGCAACGGATGCCATAAGCGTGCCGGCGACCAGATTCTTTATTAACAGTATATTCATGGGTTGTGCATGGGCTGGAGAACGGGTTGGCGGCGGATTGTCTCTGGAGTCCAAAGAAACAAAAAACTCGTCATACAACGAGTCTTGCCCACATAACCTGTTATTCAGTTTTGCTGGGTAAGTCTAGCATGGGGCCAGGGAAATGTCAACCCCAACACCTTTCGCGAACTTCGTCGTGTTGCTTATAAACCCTTGTAAACATTAGCTAAATCGACTAGCTCAGTTTTTGAACTGTCAAAAAATGTAGATAAAATAAGGCTTTTCAGCCGAAAAGTGGGGGGTCAAGCTTTTTCGGGCACTTAGAGTCAATAAACCCTTATTTTATAAGGGTTTATTGAGATCCGGAAAAACGTTTTTTTGGGCTAAATTTGGCCTAATCGCGGATCGGGCGTACTTTCTCGGTAATCCCAATTTTTCGCAAAATATATAGCGAACCGGACATAATTATCGCCGCAACAACCGCAAATTTTATGAGATTTAGGCCCACCAGGGTGCCTATCGCGGCCGCGGCCCAGATAAGAGCGGCGGTAGTGAGTCCGCGGACGTGCTCTCCGGTTTTAATGATTATCCCGGCCCCCAAGAACCCTATGCCCACGACGATGTTGGATATTACTCTGTCGGGGATGGTGTTCTTTAATTCCTCTACCGGTACTTGCGACATAAACGGGATTATGATGGAAATCATGGTAAAGATTGCCGCTCCGCCGGCTACCATCATCGCGGTACGGATTCCGGCTTCCTTGCCGACGAGTTCGCGCTCCAATCCCATGAGAGCTCCGAGTGCCATGGCTACCACCAGCCTCAAAAGTAGTTGAGAAAATGTAAGCATGTGTTTATACTTTCTATTGTATCATAAGGTTCTTTTTTTGCCTCCAGTTTTCAAGAATCAACGGTCTTCGGCCGCTGGGCCGAAGACCGTCTGCGATCCCTGCCTACCTATCCGTTCCGTAGGCGGGCCGGCAGGCAGGTCAGCAACAAAAGAGACCAGGCCTAAAACGCTTCCGATGGTTTCTTGAAAACTGGAGGCGGGCTTAAGAAAAACATTGCAAGGCAAATATACAAATGGAGTGTATCTTCTGTAAAATTATTAATAAGGAGTCGGATGCCTCGGTTATTTATGAGGACGAAGATTGTCTCGCATTCCTTGATGTATATCCCATCACAGAGGGCCACACTTTGGTTATTCCCAAAAAACACTGCGCAACATTGGAAGATTGCGACGAAGAAACAGCCAAGCATCTAATATCCGTCATCAAAAAGTTGAATGGTGTCGTCGCAAAGGCAGTAAAAAGTGAAGGAATCTTGAATGAGGTTATGAATGGGGAAGCCGCGGGACAAGAGGTGTTTCATCTCCATTTCCATATTATTCCACGATATAAAGACGATGGGTTTGGATGGGTTTATCCGAAAGGGTACCGAGAGCAGTTGGAGCCAAGGGAAAAATTAGATGAAGTAGCCGCACGAATAAGAAATGAAATATAAATAAATGCGAACATCCATATCCGAAGTTAAAAATAGCGAGGGAAAGGAGCTGGAATTTTCCGGTTGGGTTCATGCCCGCCGCGACCATGGAAAAATCATTTTTATAGACTTGCGGGATCGTTCCGGATTGGTCCAAGTGGTTTTTTCCTCCGGAGGAGGATCCGCCTTCGGCGGAACTCCATCTTTAGATGAAGCTAAAGACCTGCGCTTGGAATACGCGGTTAAGATAACCGGTCTTGTTAAAGCTAGGCCGGCAAACATGGTTTCCGCGGACCAGCCGAACGGCGCCTTCGAATTGGAAGCTAAGACTCTGGAAATCCTGAACGCCTCCCTGGCCACCCCGATTTCCGTAGACACGGGTGGGATGGAGATAGATGAGGAGGTTCGGATGAAATACAGATACCTGGATCTTCGCCGAGAGCGTCTCAAAAACAATCTTTTGGCCCGGAATAAAGTTATTAAATTTGTTCGCGACTTTCTTATTGATAAGAATGAATTTGTGGAGGTGGAAACCCCGATACTTACCAAATCCACCCCGGAAGGAGCGCGTGATTATTTAGTGCCTTCAAGAATTTATCCCGGCAAGTTCTATGCCCTTCCGCAGTCTCCCCAGCAGTACAAACAGCTCTTGATGGTTGCGGGCCTTGAGAAATACTTTCAGATCGCGCGTTGTTTTAGGGATGAAGATACTCGTGGCGATCGCCAACCGGAGTTTACCCAGTTGGATCTCGAAATGAGCTTTGTGGAGCGGGAAGATGTTATCGCTTTGAACGAGGCGCTTTTGATTGACCTTATAGAAAAACTTTATCCGGAAAAGAGGATCCAGGAGAAGCCTTTCCCTCGGCTCACCTACAAAGAAGCGACGGAGAAATACGGCATTGATCGGCCGGATTTAAGGACCGACAAAAATGATCCGAACTTGCTCGCTTTCTGCTGGATAATAGATTTTCCGTTTTTCGAGAAGGTGGATACTGCGCACTCCGAAGCTTCAGCGAAGGAGTGGACCTTCACACACAATCCTTTTTCCGCGCCCAAGCCTGAATTTATGGAAGATCTTTTAGCGGAGAAAAACATCGGCGATATTTTAACTACGCAATACGATGTAGTGTTAAATGGCCTGGAGATCGGCGGCGGAAGCATCAGGAACCATAAGCCCGAGGCACTTAAAGCCGTATTTAAAATAATGGGTTTTGAAGACGCGAGAATCGAATCGAATTTTGGCCACATGCTTCAAGCGCTTTCTTTCGGCGCTCCGCCGCACGGAGGCATCGCCTGGGGCTTGGATAGGCTTGTTTCGCTTTTACAGAATGAGCCGAATATCCGCGAGGTCATCGCTTTTCCGAAAACGGGTGACGGCCGCGACCCGATGATGGATTCACCGTCTGGCGTAGATAGCAAACAGTTGGAGGAATTGAGTTTAGAAATCAAAAAGTTAAAAAAATAAAAATGCAACATTCCAAAGCGGAAAGAACAGTTGTCTTGATAAAGCCGGATGCGCTCCAGCGAGCGCTCGTGGGCGAAATAATAAAACGTTTTGAACAGAAGGGGCTCAAGATCGTCGCCCTGAAGCTTATGACGCTTGGCGACTCAATTCTCGACGAACATTATAGCCACCACAAGGAAAAGCCGTTTTTCCCAAAACTTAAATCCTTTATGATGCAGGCCCCGATAGTAGCCATGATTTTGGAGGGAATTGAGGCTATCTCCGTGGTCAGAATGGTTGCCGGAAAAACACAGGGGAGAGAGGCGGATATGGGCACTATTCGCGGAGATCTTTCTATGTCTACCCAGGCGAACATCGTTCACTCCTCGGATTCCAAAGAAACCGCCGAGGCGGAGATAAAAAGATTTTTCGACGAAAGCGAAATAATCGATTACGTTCACGGGAATTTTAATTTTGTTTACGCAGAGGAGGAGAGAGAATAGTATTGACAACGGCGTTCTTTTTGTTTAATCTGCGGCCAGGTCATTCACAAAGAAGGAGTAGCCGATGAACGCAATTTTGGAGACTCTTCCCTCTGCCACGGATCTTCTGAAGAAGAGACCGGTCGGACTGGTCGTCGTCGAAACGCAGGTTGAGGGGATGTATTCAACTCTTGTTACCCTGTCGGATGGGTCAAAATACAGGCTCTATCCGGCGGAAGATTGCTGGATGGGTCTGGTCGGAAGGAAGATTCGGGACTGTGTCGAATCGAGTCATGACGATCAGTTTTCTTTCTTGAAGATCATTTTCGAAGATTGTGCGGTTCGTTTCCGCATTTAGGGGGATCGAATGAACATTCCTTCCTGGCTCGCCGGGAAAAGGGTTCTTTGCCCCCGGTGTCCCGATAGTCCGATCGCTTTCGGTTCCGTGGGCGGCGATAAGAAAGCCGATCTTGCGGACGAGTTCACCTTTCGCTGCCCTTTGTGCGGAGGAACCCTCCGTCTCCGGAAGCCCGAATCTCTGAAGGCGGAAGAGAGAAGAAAGCTTGCCCAAGAGTTCGCGAGCATCGGCCGCAAGCCCGTAAAGCCCGCGGCCGGAGAGAAGAATCCATTTGGAGACCTTTCGGATCTCTTGGATGGCGATTTCTTCGGCACGAAGAAGAAAAAGAAATGACAAGCGCCCCGTTCCTTTGGAACGGGGTTTTTATTTTAAAAAAGTTATTGGTTCGTTTTGGAAAACGCCTTCACAATGGCATCCATATCTCCCTCCAAGATTTTTTCTATATTGTGCCATTTCTTTCCAATGCGATGATCCGTGATGCGGTCATCCGGGAAGTTATAAGTGCGGATCTTTTCGGAACGGTCTCCGGAACCCACGAGTTCATGCCTTGAGGCGCCGGCCGCGGCCATTTCTTTTTGCATTTGCTCATCCTTCAACTTGGTAGCCAAAAGGTTTAAGGCTTTTTCACGGTTTGCGCTCTGAGAACGTTCGGCGCGGGAGAAAACAACAATGCCGCTCGGTTTATGGAGCATTCTAACTGCAGTCTCAACTTTATTGACGTTCTGGCCGCCCGGACCTCCGGCTCGTTGAAAAGTTACTTCTAGGTCACCCGGGTTTATATGCACTTCCTTGGCTTCCACTTCTTTTAAAACGATAACCGAAGCGGTGGAGGTGTGGACTCTGCCGCTCTTTTCTGTTTTTGGCACTCTCTGTACCCGATGGACTCCGGATTCCTGTTTTAATGCGTCATATGCTCCCACACCGGCAAGTTCGGCAACGAAAGACTTGTAGCCGTAAAGGGAGGTTTCATTGGAATCCATTATATTGAAGGCCCAGCCTCTTTTCGCGGCGTAGCGCTGATACATCCTGGCCAGATCACCCGCAAAAAGAGAGGCTTCATCGCCTCCTGCCCCAGCCCGAATTTCTAATATGATTTTATCCATAGTAGTGAGTTAATTTTAATCGAAATATATTTTCGGGGCAAACAAAATCCGCTCCGACCTGGGTCGGAGCGGATTTTGTATTACTTCGCTTTCTTTACGCGGACTTTCTTTGCTTTCGGTTCGGCGGCTTTGGAGCGACGGGTCTTTCCGCCGGAGGCGGATCCGCCTCCGGCGGAGAAGCTTATTATTTTGTTTTTTTGGTTCGGACTTTTTTAACCGATTTGGGCATTACCTTTGCTCGTCTTGTGTTAAACCTCTCCAGGCGGCCGGCTACGTCGAGCATCTTTTCTTCGCCAGTGAAGAACGGATGGCATTTAGAGCAAATTTCCACCTTAATTTCATTTTTGGTGGCGCCGACCGTGAAAGAATTGCCGCAGGCGCAGAGCACCTTAGCTTTGGGGAAGTATTCAGGATGAATTTCTTTTTTCATGTTTATATAAGATGTTTATTTTAGTCCCGATTTCGGCAAGCCGAAATCGAGGATTCGCGATTCCGCTAAATCGGAATCGGAACCATAGTGGAATCAATTATACATAATTTGCTTGACCTGGCAAGACTTCGGGGCATATATTGATGGGAGTTCCGGAAAGGAGAGACATATGCCTGAGTATGTGGCAATCGACGAGCGTCGAAACAGGGTCATCACCGTTTTTCCCGCCGAAAATGAGGAAACTGCGCGCAGGATCCTCCCCGATCTTGTTCGGGAAGACTGCAAGGGAGAATATCCTCTCGGCGGCACTGTGATCCTCGCGGTTTTGATCCCGGGCGTCGCCTGGGACCTCGGGGAGATACTTCAAAACAGGGTTTGAAGAGTGGGAACTTCGCAGCACCTCCGGTTAAAAGCCGGAGGTTTTTAGTTGGGGGCAGATTCGAAGAGAGTCTTCGCTTCCTCCCAGAATTCCGGATGATTTTGATTCTTTAGCCAATACCACCATTCCGCGCCCCAAGTATAAAAACTTGTGAAGCCTGTCCGGCGGGCATAGGCGATATTATTTTTAAAATCATCCAAATCAAAGAAGCTCAATTGGGTCGGGATATCCACTTCGTAAATTTGTTTAACCATCCAGGGTTCGAGTCCCAGTTCGCTAATCACAAATTCCTGGTCCGTCTTGCCGATGAGAGCGCGGGTTATATCGCGGCGCAGGGGATATAGTTCAGGCGTAATGGGCCAGGTGATGTATCCAAATAATGTTGTGTGCACTTTCCGGTAAAGAGTGGGGCCGAAGACATCCGCCCGTTTCGCGGTGCGATACCAATCGCCGAATTCTCCTCCGTCGGTCATATATATTTTACGGGTCGGATCCGATTCACGCACCGCAATAATTTCTTTATCCAACAGCTTTGCATCCGAACCGGGACATTCGCCGAACATAAGGAAGGGTTCGTTTTCCACCTGCCAATACAGAATATTTTTATCGCGATAACGCGTGACAACATCCTTAATGTAGGCGATGAGCTCATCATTTTTTTGGGTGTCATCTGGATTCAGCCAGGCGGGAAAATGGCATTCCGGCCAGCGGGGGACTTTTTGGCCGACAACCAGAACAACGGGTACGCCGGCGTTTTGCGCCTCGCTTATTTGCCAATCCAAATCCGCAAAATCATATTTGTTTTTTTCCGGTTCTATTTCATCCCAATAGGCAATTAAACGTATTGCCTTGGGCTTCAGATCGATTAATATTGCCTTCAAATTTTCCCGCCAATTTGAACCGAAACTTTTGCTCATTTGTTTTGAGAAGGTCACACCCCAAGTTATTTCTTCGGGTTTAGGGAGGGCGCGGTTCGCATAATTCTTTTGAAGGCCCAGTCCCAAAAGTCCCAAGAGGATTAAAATCGTAGCAACAATCTTTCCGGCGAGAATCCAGCCGTGGAATTTTTCGTTGAGCCACGAAGGTTTGATTTTTGAAATTGCAAAAGCAATAAGGAAAATCAAGGCAAAACGAACACCGCTTAGAGATTCGATGAGCGCCGGTTGAGCCTCCAGAGATATTCCGTAAAATATAAAAAATGAGCTTGCGCCGGATAACGCGCGGTTAAGAAAGTAGAAGATTCGGTACTTATGGCTGGTATCGATAGAAGAGGTGAGGATTTTTTTTCTGAGAGACGGAATTATGAGAAGTCCCAGGGCAATGACTCCGGTAAAAAGTTTCATTAGAACGAATACTGTAACAAAGTTCGCGGTGTTAAAGGCCAGCTTTTGAGAAACGTCTGCCAGGCCGATGAAAAGAGAAGCCAAAATAATCCACAGAAATATTTTTTTAAAATCTATTTTTTCGGTGAAAAAAAGGATAAGTCCGCCGATGACTAAGAGGGCGAAAGCAATCCCTTCGGCTGCGTTTAGGGGCGAAAAGGAGAAAAATCCGGCTACAAAGTATGTTGCTATGGGGGCAAATCCTCCGATGATGGCCAAGGTGCTTGAAACTCCGCCTTTGGCGAGGGCTATGTAATAAGTTGTTAAAGAAATTAAAAATATCGCTCCCGCCAAGAGCGACAACAGAATCGTCGTCGTAGACGGGACGGCAAACCCGAATGGCGCGAAGAGAAGCCCCACAAAGTTTAGAAGGCCTATCCAGAAAATGTAGCTTAAGACCTGATCCTTTTTTGGCTTTTGGTCCAAAAGTATCTTGTCTATAACGAGGGATAGTCCCAAGAAGAGCTGGCCTAAAAGCGCCCAAAATATTCCACTCATCTTTCCTTAATTATGGATTTATAGATTTCCGCGCTTGGGCGTGGAGTTCTTTTGAGGGTTCTCCTATTCACTTCTACTAATCCGAACTTTGGCCAGAATCCTTTATCCCATTCAAAATTGTCCAAAAGCGACCAATGGAAGTATCCGCACACATCCACTCCTTTTTTTATCGCGGATTTTACCGCCGTGAGCGACTCGCGGATAAACCAACTGCGGTTCACATCTCTCTCGTCCGCCAAACCGCTTTCGGTTATATAGATCGGTTTTCCGTGGCGGGCGAATTCGAGGAGTATTTTTTCCAAGCCCCGGGGATAAAGCTCCCAGCCCATGTCGGAGACTTTTTCATTGGGGTTTCTGTTCGGAATCAAATTTATCCGGCTATGAAAATAATAGTTCAATCCGATAAAATCCAAATCCTTTACAACCCGGTCTAAAAGCCAATCGTTCCAATAGTACTTTGCCTTCGCGGTCAGCCAGTTATCCCATTTGCTTCCCGCGGATTCAAAGTAGGTTGGGTCGGTGGAAAGCCCGATGAATGTGTTTTCTGCGCTGGAGCGTATCGCGCGGTGTATTTCCCGGTGAGCTCGGACAAGATTTTTTAAAACTTTAAAATAAGTAAAGGGATTATCCTTTTGGGGAGGCCACATCCCGAAGAGATAGGAATTGCGGGCGAAGATCTCCGGTTCGTTCATGGTTATCCAAAACTTAACATCGTTTCCAAATTCCTGGGCGAGCTTTCCGGCATAGCGCGCAATATATTTTGGGAAATCTTTGGAGCGCGCTCCGCCCTGAGCGGAGAGCCAGAGGGGCAAAGTAAAATGCCAGACAGTGAGGAATGGTTCGAGTTTACGTTCGCGCATCGCGCAGATCATTGCGCGATAATGATTTAGCACTTCAACATCGAATTTTCCTTTTTCCGGTTCCACCCGCGACCATTCTACGGAAAAACGATAGGCGTTCGTACCCATCTCTTTTGCGAGATCCAAGTCTTCCTCAAATCTGTTCCAATAATCCGCAGCGATTCCGGAAATATAATTTTCCGGATTTTTGGCATCTTTTTTTATAAGCGGCCAAGAGGGGAGTTTTTTATATTTTTTGGATTTATGGGCTAGACGTGAAGCGTTCAATTTTTCCCACTCCGTCCAATTGTTGTGGTTTCCGCCTTCCACCTGGTGCGAAGAAGTGGAAGTGCCGAAATAAAATCCTTTTGGGAATAAATCATCCATATATATAGTATAGCGAAAACAAGATTCTAAATTCCGACATTGACGGAGGAACATGCGATCGTTTATGCTTCACGGAGTTTTCCGAGAGGAGGCCGAATGTTGATCGCTTGGCTTAAGGCAAAAGCCGCCGCAAAACGAATGGGAATTCGTGACAGAGGTTTGGTCGGAGTCCAACGCGACGAAGTAGGAGCCTTCGTCATCATTCATCCGTTTTGCAAAACGAGAACAAGAGTCGGCATTAGATCGGACGAGTCGACGGTCACTTATTGCTGGAGGTGCGAAAAGATCACGAGCGAAAATAACGATGGAGCAGAGAGGCCGGAGGATTCCCCGGAGGATTCCCATAAGTTCAAACTGCTGAAGTTTGATAAGGGCAAGAAGAACGCGTGAGGATCGGAATTTACTTCGCAGCCCGCAAGGGCTGCTTTTTTGTTATCTATTTATATATCAACTTTCGCAGATATTGAATTCTCTTATGGGTTGATTTAACCTGATCGGTAGAAAGTTGAGGAGGTCAAAATGGCCAAGCAATTCGATTATATTATCACCGGACGTGTCGGCTACATGGTGAATACTAACGATGGTCCAGATTACCTCGAAGGCGAGGAGCTGGAAGAGGAGTTCAAGGCGACGAGTGATGAAGCCGCAGTAAAAACGGCCGAGAAGATCATCAATGTCTTCCTTGAGGAAAATAAGAAGCACGATCCACGGGTCAACGACTCGATTGAAGACGACCCAGTTCTTGACTTCGAACTCAAGAAGACGATCTTTAGGATGACATGGATTCCGGCCGAGCCCGCTGTGCCTGCTAAGCCCGCTAAGCCGGCAGTTCCGGCACACGTGAAAGTGGTTCGTTCCTAGAAGTTCCGCAGCCCGCAAGGGCTGCTTTTTTGTTGACATCTCTATCAAGAAGTTTAGCTTTAAGCTAGTTATCTCACTCATAGGAGGCGCGCATGGAATTTGTAGTGGCTTTCGCAGCGACACGGCCCGCCGGATCGGCGAGAGAAACTTCATCCGGAAAAGACAGGATGTTTCTGGTGTTGAAGGACAACGGAGCTTCCGCTCTCGCGTATGCCAAGCGTTTCGAGAACGTCGCATTCTATCAGGCCAATGGCATCGGACGGCTCAAGAGCATTCGTCTTGCGAATCCCGGGGAAGGAGAGAGCCTGGAAAAACTCTCTAACTTCGAAGCAAAGTTTCCGAACAAGTCAGCTTGAATGTGCGAACGCGGCCCGTAGGGGCCGCATTTTAATTTAAATGAAAAAGCCCCGCATTAAAACGGGGCTTGGAGTTAGACGCTTCTGCCGGAACGAAGAAGTTTCTTTGCGGGCTTCTTCGCGGGGCGGCGTCTCTTGTGATTGTTGTAAGCTTCGAGGAGCTTAGCGCCTTCTTCAGGCGTCAGTACGATGAACCAAACAGAAACGGTTTTTTTTGAATCTTCGCCTTTCTGTTTCGCTAATGATTCCTCGACAACGCGTTTGATGTTTTCGAGGTCTTGCTTTGAAACCCCGAGCTTCTTTCGCGTTTCTTCGAGCGTCGGATATGGAGTTTTGACGACGAACGGTTTTGGTTCGTAGGCCATGGCGAGCCTCCTTAGGTTGCCTTACTCCGAGAGTTTTCCGAGAGGCAGGACGAGTTCAATTTGGTCGACGTAGTGGTTGCTCCCGACGACATTTTCCGTAACCCATTTGCCAGGGTCGTTCGGGGCATACCAGCGCATCGTCGAAAGGTCGGCCTTCTCCCCGGGTGCTTCCGCGGTGAGGATGAGACGAGCGACAATTTGCCCATCTCCCACAGATTCGAATTTTATTTTCGCTCTCATGTTCTTCTCCCTCCTATGCTCGGAATGAGCCAAAACTTGCTACTCGTAATATAAGTCAGAGGGCATCTTCACGCAAGAACCTAAAAATTAGGTTTGCGATAACCCCGCCGTATATCTTGGGGAGGGCCTCGGAGCCAGGATTCGTCGTATTTACAAACCCCTTGGAGTTTCCTCGTTTACGAGGGGCCCCACCTTCGCTAAGGCTTCGGACGGGCAGGCATCGGAGCGGTTTTGAGCTTGGGCCCGCCTGAGATTAGCGGGTCAAAACTCGGCAACCTGCCTGCCGGCCCGCCTGCGGAACGGGCAGGAAGGCAGGGATCGCAGGCGCCCCTTTTCGCCGGAAAAATCGGACCGCGGCTCCCCAAGATATACGGCAAATACTGCCTTGACAGGCATTGCCTTATGTATATACTTATCCCTACGTGCGGACATCGGTCCGTCCGTTTGTTTCTTTGACATATAAATAGGTAAAGGTTCAATAAAAAAGAGAGTTTTTTAGTTGTTCCAATTGTGTTTTAAAATTGCCTCAAACTTCTGAGCATTTATGTTTAGATTTTGAGAGCGAATCTGGGAGAAGCCTTCGGGCTGCTCTAAGATTTTTATGAGGATTTGATCCTGGTCCAGGATGAACGCTGGCGGTGTGGATAAGGCATGCAAGTCGAGCGGAACTAATTTTGAAGAAGTTGAGATTACATCAAGGCGACGGATTTATTAGTTTAGCGGCGAACGAGTTAGTAACACCCTAGTCACGTACCCCGAAGTCAGAGATAGTCCGCCGAAAGGCGGGGTAATACCTGATATTGTCGCAAGACGAAAGCCGCAAGGCGCTTCGGGATCGGCTTAGGTCCGATCAGCTAGTTGGTAAGGTAACGGCTTACCAAGGCTATGACCGGTAGGGGAGGTGAGAGCCTGACCCCCAACGACGAGACTGAGACACGGCTC